>RCMY010001570.1_pt1 | contig 21666 bp, 20 predicted proteins | sample 2041341 | NCBI WGS metagenome assembly RCMY01 (sample SAMN09708234, study PRJNA481090) | Marine sediment metagenome, whole genome shotgun sequencing project.
CATAAATATGAGTGATTGGTTTCTTATTCTTAATATCCATCGATATAGCTTCTTTGCCATTGTCATGATAGAATTTTAAAGATTTTAAAACACCATTGTCAATATTAAAACAACCAGTTTTATCATCTTCTGTCCAGATTTCTCCAGTATATGGTTTTTTATCAAAAAATACAGAATCTTGTTTAAAGCTTACTTCATTTGTATGTATTTTCTTCATACATGAAGATGTCATCAATATGGCAATAAATAATATAACGAATGTCTTAAATTGTTTCATTTCTAATTTGCCTTATCTTTATTTTGTATGCCTTCGTCTTCAGCTAATTCTTTATACATTTCATCAAGAGTATTGAAAAGCACGTTGGTATTAGTTTCGTTTCCACATGCCTCCTCAAATAGTTTCACTAAATCTCCATCCTCATTTTTAAATACGCTGTTGTTTATGAGGATATTCGTGTTTATGACTAACAATCTAAGTATGGTAGTTTGATTTAAATAAATCTTGCTCTGTTTAACAGTTTTTCTTCCTGCTACATAAGCTTTTATAATTGTTCTAACCATCAGTTGTACAGCTTTTGGTTCATCAATAGCAGACAACTGTATACCTTTTGTGTATTCTTCTAAATGCTCAGGTATAGAAGAGAACATACCACCCAGTAGTAATTCCATATTTCTTGTGTATTCTTCAACCATTGCTTCATAAAGTTTGGTCGTTTTACAAGCATACTTTAAATAATCTTGTGGGGTAGTCTGTTTATTATGAGCCATCTTTATGATATCACTCTCAATTTTTTCTTCATCAGAATAGTTAAGTCTTATAAGAATTGGCAGCATAATATCAATGAAATTATCTCCAATCTCCTCATAATAATTAAGCATAGCTTCTTTGATATTACTCGGATCATTTTTTTCATTGAAGTCGTCACCAGGATATTTACAGTCAACAATTGCAGTTCCAAAAGCTTCGAAAAATGCTCTTGTAAACGCTGCTGTTGCTTGGTAGCTATTCACTCTTTTTGTCATAGTCTTGTTGTTTTGGGTATAAAGTTAGCTTTTTTTCTTTATTGATGCAAGCTATAGCATTGATATTTCTTTTTAGTCCTTTGTATTTTGCCCTTTTTACAGCACTACCTTTGAATAATTCTCTATATTCATCTTCTGTAATATTTTGCCATTTCTCCTTGGTCATATTCAAAAGTTCTTCTTTGGGTTGAAGTTCTGGTGTGTTGTTTGGTTGTGCAAATCTATTCCATGGGCAAGCGTTGAGACATTTGTCACATCCATATATAGTGTCTCCCATTTCTATTGCAATACTATTGCTTATATCGTTTTTGTTTTCAATAGTTTGGTATGAGATACATAGTCCTGCATCAATCTCATTGCCTTCACTTATAGCGTTAGTAGGGCATGCGTCAATACATTTATGACATTTACCGCAACGATTGGAAATAGGTTTATCATATTTCAATTCTATATCAAGAAACAATTCTCCGAGAAAAAACATGCTTCCTGCATGCGGAATAATTAGTTGATGATTTTTTCCTGTCCATCCTAATCCTGCTTTTTCCGCCCAATATCTTTCTAATATAGGGCCAGAGTCAACAAATATTCTGCATTTGTTTGTCGAAGGGTTATCGGAATGAAGTTCGTCTTCAAATCCAAACTTTGATGCAAGTTGTCTCAACTTGCTCTTTATAATGTCATGATAATCTTTTCCAAGTGCATATGCAGCTAGTTGATATTCCCCCTTTGGTAAAGTTTTCTGTGGTGCGTAGTTAAGGGCAACACAAACAATACTTTTAACTCCATTCATTAATAATCTTGGATCGAGTCGTTTGTCTGTATAATTAGTCATGTAATCCATATCGGCGTAATTGCCTTTTTGAATCCAATCCTTAATATGTCTTGCTGTGTCATCATCAACAGCTTCAGCTTTGGCAATACCATATGCAAAAAAGCCGAGGTTTTGTGCCTCGGCTTTTATTGCCTCTGTAAGTGAGATTTTATTCAAAGGTTTTAAATTCATAACCTTGTTCCTTTAACCATTTTATTGATTCCGGAAGTGCTGTTTTTAACTTGTCAATACTCTTTAGTGAGTCGTGAAAAGTAATTATAGAACCGTTTCTTGTATACCTCTTGACATTGTTAACAACATCATCGGCTTCAAGCCATTTGGAATAATCTCTTGTTACCAAGTCCCACATTATTACTTTGTATTTCTTTTTGAGCCACCAATATACAGAGTGTCTCATCCAGCCATGTGGTGGTCTAAACAAGTGTGAGTGAATTAAATCATTAGCTTGGTCAGTATTCTCAGCATAGGTTATTGTCCAATGCTTGAATGAACCAAGATGATTGAATGTATGATTTCCGACCTGATGACCTTCTGCAACGATTTTGTTGTATAGGTAATGGTGTCTCAATACATTTTCACCAACCATAAAGAATGTCGCCTTTATATTAAACTCTTTAAGAGTCTCTAATATGAAAGGTGTCGACTCGGGGATAGGACCATCATCAAACGTCAGATAAACCGAATGTTCTTTCTTGTCCATTCTCCAAGTCGCACTGGGATACATCCAGCGCAACCATTTGGCTGGTTGCTCTATTAACATATCTACTCTTTATTGTTGTGGCAAAACACCGCCTTTTCCACGATACATATTGAACATGTATTGGAATTGCTTACCGGTAGTCTTAGCCAGTTTAGGATCAATCATGCTAGCTACTTGATTAGCCTGCTGCATTATAGTCAACTCGCGTATGCAATCGTTCATAGACTGTGAGAAGTGATCGCTACTCAATGATAGATACCAATCCATATATTGTGTAGCATTCTTCCATACATCATTGAATAGTGCTCTGGCTTGTGCTTTCTTGCCCAGCATAGCATAACACTCTGCTAAGTCAAGACTTCCGCTCATATAGTCATTTGGAATGTTATATGAAGGAAGTACCTTCAAACATTTATCAAGAACTTTGAGGGCCTTGGCATTTTTCTTCTCAATGATCAACTGCTTTGCAAGTTGTGCGAACAGTCTTCTATGAGTGTAGCACATTCTCATTACAGTTTCGTCTATATAAAGTCCTCTGGTCTCAAGACCACCAAACTTATAGCGATTCATTAAGTTGTTGTATGTCTTCTCTGTATCAAAGTTCTTTGCGCCAGGTGCCGGTTTGCCGTCAATAGTCGTTGTGAACGGAGTAATACGGTTTGCAAGACCTTCTTGTACAAAGTTATCACCAAGATTCATGTAGTTGTCTTCACCAACGGTTAGGGCTACATAAATTGGACGTGTCCAATCGCATTGTGAAATCATCTCAAGCATCATAAGGTCGCCCTTGTAAAGTGCATCTTTTTTAGCAAGAGAGATAATCATCTTGTTTGGTATAGAGTCGCAAGCCATCATCATTCCACTCTTCTTTACAGCATTCTTGTCTATTGTTACATAAACCGTATCTGTAGGTATGAAATGCATATCAGGATTCTTTGAGCGTACCCAATATTTCATGATGTTCTTCAATTCAAATGGATTGTCTCCAAACTGCTTTCTTGCTTGGGCAGGATTCTCTTTATAGAATTCAAGAATCTGCTTCTTTGCATCAGCCTGTATTGGCACATATTCATTTGTTCCTGAACAGAAGTCAATTCTTGGCCAACTGATTGGAACAGCAGTAGAATTATATGCTGGACGTTTCATCTGGTCAATATACCAGTCTGTCTGTAGGTAGCTTAAGTTACAAACACGTGCGTCTGTTCTTACTCCTTCAACCTCTTGATTATACCACAATGGGAAAGTATCGTTATCACCATTAGTGAATATGATAGGATTTCCTTTATCCTGTAGTGTCATTAGATAGTTTTGACCGAAGTCACGACATGTATATCTTCCACTTCTATCATGGTCATCCCATGTCTGGCTTGCCATTTGTATAGGAACGAGCAGAGCAAGCAGCGAAACAACTGCTGCAAGAACAGGACCGCTTACGTGTAGATACTTCTTCGACAAATCGTAAATTGCCGCGACACCGATACCACACCATATTGCAAACGCATAGAATGAACCCGCATACGCGTAGTCTCGTTCTCGAGGTTGCATTGGCGTCTGATTCAGATATATAACGATAGCAAGTCCCGTCATGAAGAATAGGAAGAATACCACCCAGAATTGGCGTATTCCACGTTGACCTCTCCATGCCTGCCAGAACAAACCTATTATACCAAGTAACAATGGAAGACAATAGAACACGTTATGTCCCTTATTGTTTTTCAAGTCATCTGGTAGTTTGCTTTGATCTCCAAGGCGTGCTTTATCAAGGAATGAAATACCTGTAATCCAGTTTCCATGTTCCAGTTCACCGTTTCCTTGAATATCATTTTGGCGTCCAGCAAAGTTCCACATGAAGTAACGCCAATACATGAAGTTACATTGATATGACAGGAAGAATCTTAAATTCTCCAACTGACTAGGAACTTTAACATTTACGTTCTCTCCACAGCGATCATAAGACACGTTTGTACCATCTACGCCACCCATCCAGTCTTCGTATGCTTGTGCATGAGATTGGTCATACATACGTGGGAACAACATGTTTTGCGCAAATTGGTATTTATTCTTGTGACTTACAATGAAGTAAGAATCTTTCTCGTTTGCGTTAGATTTCTCCTTACGGCTATAGATTGGTGCGCCTTGAGTCATCTGAGGCTTACATACGCTTCCGTCAACTTTCAGAGCTACTTGTGAAGTATATGCCTGTCCATATAGTAGAGGACGATCGCCATATTGGTCACGACTCAAATAATTTCCGAGTGTGAATATATCTTCAGGAGAGTTCTGGTCCATTGGAGGATTGGCTGCAGAGCGAATTACGATAAGTGCATAGCTAGAATAACCAATCATCAACATCAACATGCAAAGTAGAGTTGTGTTTTTGGCTCTAGAACTTACATAGCTAACTCGTTTTTTGTCAACCGTATGCTTATAGTTCAAACCAAACCATAATGCAATAAGTACAATAACTCCTATTACTACAGCTGACCATCCGTATCCGTAGAAAGGAATGCCAAGCATAGCAAATGAAGCGACGAATGATATGTTGCTACGTTTTTCGTTTGTTTCAGAATAGCTCTCATATATTGCCCAAACAACTGTTGCGACAAGTAGTATAATATATACTATTTCACCAGTGTTGAAAGGACATCCTAATATATTTACGAAGAACAGTTCAAACCATCCACCAACGGTTATAATTCCTGGGACAACTCCGTATAATACAGCCGCTACGATAACAAATGATACCACAAGGGCTATCAGTGAGCCTTTAAGTTCCATTTTAGGGAATTTGCGGTAGCAGTAAACTAGTACGATGGCTGGAATACAAAGAAGATTCAGCAAGTGAACTCCAATACTCAAACCTGTCATATAGGTAATTAATATTAACCAACGATCACTGTGAGGTTCGTCGGCATGGTCTTCCCATTTCAATATTAACCAGAATACGATAGCGGTGAAAGCAGAAGAGTAGGCATAAACTTCACCTTCTACGGCAGAGAACCAGAATGTATCGCTAAATGTATAAATTAATGCACCAACAAGTCCTGCACCTTCTATAATAATAGTTTTGGCTGTAGTCAGTTCATTCCAGTCCTTCACCATTAACTTACGTGTTAAGTGGGTAATTGACCAAAAGAGGAACATAATTGTTGTAGCACTCAGCAATGCACTCATGGTGTTTACCATGCGAGCTACTTGTGATGGATTGCTTACAAACTGTGAGAACAAGTTTGCCGTAAGCATAAAGAAAGGTGCGCCAGGTGGATGACCTATTTCAAGTTTATAACCAGTAGTGATAAACTCAGGGCAGTCCCAAAAACTGGCTGTCGGCTCAATTGTAGAACAATAAACGAATGCTGCAATAAGGAATGCAAGCCATCCAAGTGCATTGTCTACTAATCTGTACTGTTTCATTTATTTATATCAATAAGTTTTTGAATTTCAATATCTATTGTATTTTGCAAAGATAGTATTTTATATTGAGAAATACCAAACGCTATTGTGAGAATGTTGTAATATTTGTTTTTTTTAAATTCTCAGAAAATGTTCTTCTAGTTTTTCCAAAGGCATATTTTTGTCAGCATGATAGTGTAGGCTCCTATTTACGCATGCTATATGCTTCACGTTATTCATTATCTCTGCTATATCATGGCTTACGATTATAATAGCGCAGTATTTGTTTATTTCATTTAACATTTCATACATTTGCTCTTGAAATCGTTTGTCAATATATGTATTTGGCTCATCTAAGATAAGTACTTCTGGTTTTGAGACAATGGCTCTTGCCAATAGCACTCTTTGTAGTTGTCCACCACTTAGAGATCCTATATGATTATCTTTCAGTTCTTCAAGTTCCATATTTGCAATTGTCTCATGAACTTGATTTAATTGTTCTTTTGTGTATTTTCTGAATAGTTTTTTCTTCAATCCTGATAGTATAACATCATATACAGATATGGGAAATTTTCGGTCGATATCAGTATATTGTGGTAAGTATCCAATATTTATCTTATCTGTTTGCTGTCCTTTTTTGAAAAAAGTAACGCTACCACAGTCAGGCTTCATCATTCCCAGAATAATCTTCATCAGGGTAGTCTTGCCGCCACCGTTTGGTCCAATAATGCCTAAGTAGTCATCATCAAAAACTTTCAGAGATACGTTTTCCAGCGCAATTTTCTGAGTATATTTTGCTGTTATGTTTTTTATGTCAATAATTGTATTGCTCATTGCAGTTTCATTGCGATATTTTCCATTTCTTTATTCCAGTTATACGAAAGTGGATTTATCTCTACTTTTTGTGCATTTGTACCTTGTTCAACAATAGAGGTATTTCTATTTGCGAATTCCTTCTGTATAAAAATAATTTTCACCATCTTCTTTTTCGCTGTTGAAATTGTTTGTTGAAGTTGGACCGCACTAGGCTCTCTTCCTTCTTCTTCTATAGGAATTTGTGTAAGTCCGTAGTCTCTTGCAAAATATGTCAATGCTGGGTGATAGATGAGAAATGTGAGAGTTTTGTTTTTAGAAATATTTTCTCTTACATTTATATCGGTATTTTCTATTTTCTCCAACAATTTAGATAAATTGCTTTTGAAATAAATGCTATCTTTAGAGTCGATATTAGCAAGTGCTTTATAAATGTTTCTAGCTATTATTTTGGCATTTGAGGCACTCATCCATACATGCGGATCAGGAACTCCGTTTCCATTCTTTTGTAATGCAATTCCTTCAGATGAATCTATTATAATAGTATGTGGTGCATTGCTTTCAAGTTTCTTCATCCATGTGCGTTCAAATCCAATATTTCCCACTTTTATGTAGAGATCACTTTCTGAAAGTTTGACCATTTGTTTTGCTGTTGGTTCGTATGTTTCAGGACTACTTCCGTTTGGAACCATTGTGACTACATCAAACTTATTTCCTGCTATTTCCTCAGTGAAATATCTTAATGGCTCTATCGTCACCGTAATCATTCTATGGTGATTTGTTGATGTTCCGACGCACGATGTCAGAGATAGTACTGAAAATACTAATATAATATATCTTATAGCTTTACCCAATGTTATACTTATTACTGATATTATAATGTTTGATCTCATCAATCCCAAAACGATAGGTATTGCATCACCTATTACTGGTATGAAAGAAAAGAAGCCAATCCATGAACCACGTCCTGCCATAAATTTTTGCGCCTTCTCAAGACTTTGTGATTTCACATGCAAGTATTTTTCTATCCAATCAAGACGCCCAATGTGACCTATTGCATAGTTAAACATTGATCCTAGTACATTTCCGATCGTTCCGTATATTATCAGAGGCCAAGGTTTCAACCCTGCTGCTAATAAACCTAACATCACAGCTTCACTGCTGAAAGGAAGAATGCTACCAGCTAAGAATGCGGCAATGAGCATGCCCCAATATCCCCAGTTTATTAGAAAGTCAATGATGGCATCCATAAGTTGCAAGCTGTTATTAGCAAAATTAATACTATGATTAAATGAAATGCAATGTTGGTTATCCACGTGTGTGTCAGCGTGATGAAGTGACCAATCAGTGTCGCGGTACACATTATGAGTATCCTTAATAGAAAATCAAAATGCTGTGGCTGAAGTATAATAAATACAATAGTTGCTATTTCTAAAGCTATAAAACATTCATATAGCATTCTAGTCTTTATTTTATCGTTGTAACTATTCCTCATAAAATGTATTGTTCCAGTTAGTCCGAGTATAGCGATGAAAATAAATGTTACAGTCTGATGAGAGTTTATCATGCTGTAATCAAATAGCTTTCCGAATTTTGCTAGGTCGCAAAAATGGTCAATGAATGGTTGTATGTTTCCAATAGATGCATAATATCCAGCAACAAACCAATAGGGGATGATAAGTCCTAATATTGATGCGGCTATCGTTCTTGTACTTAACGCTAAAATATTGGTTGATAGAATAAACCATAATAATGGCACATAATACAATATCTGAACGAAGAAGATGCTTGATATTCCAATCATCGCAAAAGCATAGAACACCGAACCTGCTCTACGTGGATTTTGATAAGCATTAAATAAGAAGAAGCATGCAGCAATGAATGCTAATTCTACAATAGCCCCTTTGATTGATGGAAATAAAAAACAAGCCATAGTCATGAGCACAAGATATGAGCAAGATACCATTCTACTATACACACGTATTAATGAATAACGATTGTTCAAAAACACCATCATTATGGTAGCTGCGAACAAAGCTGCAGTTTGTAACCACAGCTCTTGCTCTATCACGCCAGCAGCTAATGTTGCCAGTGCTCCGTATATTGCAGTAACAGGTAGTGCGAAACGGCTTAATGCAAATCTTTCCTGTCTTCTTTTCTTTATCAATTTCTTATTCCCTTATTTAATTTATAGGTCTTGACCTATATCTCTTCTAAAGTATTTATCTTTGAATTCGATTTTTTGAGCTTCTTTGAAACTCTTTTGCAGTGCTTCTTCTTTGTCTTTACCATACGATGAAACTGCAATTACGCGACCTCCGTTAGTGACAACTTGACCGTCTTTGATTGCTGTTCCACTATGGAATACGATGCTACCATCAATATTTTCGATTCCGCTGATAGGGTATCCCTTAACGTACTCTTCAGGATAGCCACCGCTAACAAGCATAACACATACTGCAGCTCTTTCGTCAAATTCTATTTCGCGCTTATCTAAGTCACCTTTAGCAACACCTTCAAACAAATCAACAATGTCGCTCTTCAATCGTAGCATAACGCTCTCGGTTTCAGGATCGCCCATTCTGCAGTTGTATTCAATTACCATAGGTTCGCCCTCTACGTTTATTAATCCGAAGAAAATGAATCCCTTGTAATCAATTCCTTCTTCAGCAAGTCCTTCTACAGTAGGTTTGATGATGCGTTCATCAACTTTATTCATCCATTCTTTTGTTGCAAAAGGAACAGGAGTGACGCTTCCCATTCCACCGGTGTTCAAACCCGTATCGTGTTCGCCAATTCTCTTGTAGTCTTTTGCTTCGGGTAGAATTTTGTAGTTCTTTCCGTCTGTTAGAACGAAAACAGAACATTCAATTCCGCTTAAAAATTCTTCAATAACTACTTGTGCACTTGCGTTGCCGAACATACCACCCAGCATTTCCTGAAATTCTTTTTTTGCTTCTTCAAGAGTTGGAAGTATCAACACACCTTTTCCTGCACAGAGACCATCTGCCTTTAATACGTAGGGTGCTTTAAGTGTTTCTAAAAACTTCAGACCTTCCTCAATGTTTGTCCCGTCAAAAGTCTGATATTTTGCTGTCGGAATATTGTGACGTTGCATGAATCCTTTCGCAAAATCCTTGCTACCTTCAAGTACAGCACCAGCCTTTGAAGGACCAATAACTGGTATATCTTTTGTTCGCTCGTCATTCTTGAAATCATCATAAATGCCTTTTACTAAAGGATCTTCAGGGCCAACTACAACAATATCGATTGTATTGTCGACGCAGAAATTCTTTAGACTCTCAAAGTCATCGGCTTTTATGTCAATGTTCTCACCGCAGTTAGCTGTTCCTGCATTTCCTGGTGCAATAAACAGTTTGCTACATTTCTTGCTTTGAGCAATCTTCCAAGCTAAGGCGTGTTCGCGGCCGCCTCCTCCGAGTAATAATATTTTCATAAGTCTCTTTTTCCGTCCTTATGATGGGACATTTATTAGTTTTATTTTAAGTAATCAAAGAAGTACTGAGATATCCTTTCGTGCAAATGAGTGCTTTGGTGGCCTCTCATATTGTGTGGCTCTCCTGGATATACAAAGAAGTCTGGTTGTGTTCCAGCTGCAATACATGCTTTTAAGAAAGAGAATGCATGCTGAGGTACAACAACAGGATCATTTAATCCAATTATAATTTGCAACTTTCCTTTCAGATTTTTAGCTTTTGGCAGCAAACTACAATTAGTATATCCTTCTGGATTAGTCTGTGGTGTGTCCATATAGCGTTCGCCATACATCACTTCATACCATTTCCAGTCTATAACAGGACCTCCAGCAACACCTACTTTGAAAACATCTGGATATGTTGTCATCAGATTTGTGGTCATGAAACCACCAAAACTCCAACCGTGTACTCCTACGCGATTTGCATCTACATAAGGTAAGCTTTTCAAGAAATCAACACCTTTCATCTGGTCTTTCATTTCTTCTTCACCTAGGTGTCTAAATGTTACTTGTTCAAAGTCTTTTCCTCTATTTTCGCTTCCACGGTTATCTAGAATAAATAGCAAGTAGCCTTTTTCTGCCATATATGTTTCCCAGCCGCGGCTGCAATAATGCCAGCGTGCATCGATATTGTGAGCATGAGGACCTCCGTATACATATACAATAGTTGGATATTTTTTCTTAGGATCGAAATTCAATGGTTTTACCATTCTGTAATATAGGTCAGTAACTCCATCTGCAGCTTTTATGGTTCCGCATTCGTATGTAGGAACAGTATATCCTTTCCAAGGATCTTCAGCTTTGTAGTAACTTGTGCACTTACCGTTTTCAGTGTTAACAATCGCCATGTTACTTGGTATTGTTGGAGTTTGATAACTGTCAACAATATATTGTCCGTTAGGACTCAGACTGCCAGTATGCCAACCTTTTCCGTTGTCATCCATAAGAGTACGCTTGCCTGTTTCCAAACTTACAATAAATATATTTTTCTGTATAGGACTTAGCTCATTAGATTCAATCGCAATACTTTTGTGTTTAGTGTCAAAACCAAGAAAGTCCATTACCACCCATTTTCCTTTAGTAATCTGTTTCAGCTGCTCACCTTTATTATTAAATAGGTATAAATGTGTGTATCCATCTTTCTGGCTCCACAATATAAATTTGCTGTTGTCCCAAGGAAGGAATGTGATAGGGTGGAGAGGTTCTACATATTTCTTATCAGTCTCTCTATAAAGTTCGCCTATTTTTTTGCCATTCTCTGCGTTATAGCTTACTAGTCTGCAATCGTTCTGGTCGCGGTTTAGCTCAAACATGTATATAATCTTGTTGTCTGGGCTCCATGCAATATTTGTAAAATATCTATCTGTAGGATCCCCTGCGTCAAGATAAATCACATTTCCAGTATTCATGTCATAAACTCCAACAGTAACCTTGTGGCTCTTTTCACCAGCCATTGGATATTTCTCAGGCGCTGGTGTTGCAATTCTGCTTTCACCTTCTGCTGGTTTCCAGTCTAATTCTGGAATGTTTACTAAAGGAAAGTCTGTAACCATACTTTGGTCCATTCTATAGAAAGCCAACTTTTTGCCGTCATTACTCCAATATAGACCTCCATTTATGCCAAATTCGTCACGATGAACGCTTTGACCATATACGATGTTACGACTTCCGTCATTAGTGAGTTGTTTGTCTTTACCTTTTGCGTCTACTACATGCAACTGGCAATCCTTAACATAAGCTGTAGCTCTAGTTGTGTAATTAAACTTACTAGCTTGTATGCTTGCATTGAAATTATTGTCAGTGTGCCAGATTTCTTTTTTTGTTTTCCAGTCAAAAAGCATCTGCTTCTTTCCGTCGTTCAGCAGAACCTGTGTTTTGCCTGCTACAGGGAAAGTAATATTGTACAAATGGTGCAGATTCATTCCGCTCCATTTGTTAATATTCACCAAAGAGAAAAGCGCTGTTTCTTTGCCTGAATTTTTATCAACGATATAGCAATCTTCAACATCAGTTCTGATAAGTTCATTACCCCACCAAGTTGTATATCGGTGTTTGGGAACCATGTTATGGTAGTTGTTGCCACCGAAATTTAAATCTTCAAGCGTTAGCGACTTCAATTCTTGTGCGTATGTAGTTGTCGCAATCATCGCTAAGATAAAAACAAATATCTTTTTCATAATTATTTAATCTTCACTGTCTGAGTGATTTCTTCTTTTGTCAAAGCTACCACGTCTGTCATTACTGCCAAACTTCTTTCCTTCAAACTTTTTTCCACCGCGCTTGTCACCATAACCACCACGCTTATCATCGTGTCTGTCGCCATAGCTTCCGCGTTTGTCATCACGTCTTCCGCCAAAGCCGCCGCGCTTATCATCGTGTCTGTCACCATAACCTCCACGTTTGTCATCACGTCTTCCGCCGAAACCACCACGCTTTTCGTCATGGTCAATGCGTTTTCTTCCACCAGCGAAGTCACCGATTTCATGTTTGTGGAAAGTAAATGAGCGAATGTCGCCTTCTTCGTTATTGCTTTCTTCCTCTAGTCTTGTCTTAAATTCACGATTAGCTTTGAATCTGTGCTTTTGAGCCATTTCCTGTTTTTCTCTTTCCGTTTTAACAATACCGCCTTCAGCTCTGAATTCCTTCATTCTGCCGTCAAAGAGAGAATATTTTCTGAACTCACATTCAAGACTTCCGTTGTATAGAGGAATCTTTATACTTGGTTTTAATCCAATCTGGTCGAAGCACTCTTCACGATAGCTTAGTATCCATGCCTCGTTACCACCGAATTCGTGTTTCAGTCTTTCACCAATCATCTTGTAAGAGCCAAGAAGGTTAGGAGTTGAAATACGTTCTCCATAAGGAGGATTCATAATGATTACGCTCTTTTCTGCAGGTTTCTTGAAGTTCTTAAAATCCTGATGCTCAACGCTAATCTCGTTAGTTAAGCCTGCCGCCTTTACATTTAAGATAGCAGTGTTTACAGCTTTCATGTCAATATCATATCCATAGATATGATGTGGAAAATCTTTTTCCTGTGAATCGTCGTTGTATATCTGGTCAAAAAGTTCCTGATCATAATCAGGCCACTTCTCAAAAGCAAATTCCTTTCTGAAAACTCCAGGATTTATGTTTCTTGCAATAAGTGCAGCCTCAATAAGTATTGTTCCTGAACCACACATTGGATCGATGAAGTCGGTGTCACCTGTCCAACCACTCAATAAAATCATACCAGCTGCAAGAACTTCGTTAAGAGGTGCTTCTACACTCTCTTGACGGTATCCGCGACGGTGCAAGCTTTCACCACTTGAGTCCAGACTCAATGTAGCAGCATCTTCAGCTACGTGAATATTCAGTCTGATATCTGGATTGCTGACACTGATGTTTGGGCGTGTACCAGTACTCTCTCTGAATTGATCTACAATAGCATCTTTTACTTTGTAGGTGACAAATCTTGAGTTTCTGAATTCCTCAGAGTAAACCACTGAGTCAACAGAAAAAGTTTTTCCCTTTTCTATATATTTGCTCCAGTCAATTTTTTTTACTTCTTCATACATGTCTTCAGCTGAGCTAGCTTTGAAATGAGCTATTGGCTTAAGTATTCTAATAGCAGTGTGCAGTTGAAAGTTTGCACGATACATCATTTCCTTGTTGCCTGTGAACGAAACCATTCTTCGTCCGATTTGTACATTGTTAGCACCCAGCTGGGTGAGCTCCTGAGCCAAAACGGGCTCTAGTCCCATGAAAGTCTTGGCAATGAGTTCAAATTCCTGTTCCATTGTTATATTGTATATCTAAAAAATCTTGTTTAATCTTCTTGTATTTTCTTGTCTTTGGTTTCATGTCTTCCATGACCCATGTGTTAGCACCTATCACGCAACTCTTGCCAATAGTAATTCTACCGAGTACAGTTGCGTTGGCATAAACTATCACGTTATCTTCAAGAATAGGATGGCGTGGTATGCCTTTTATCGGGTTACCATTGTCATCCATAGGAAAACTCTTTGCACCTAGTGTGACGCCTTGATAAAGTTTCACGTTATCACCGATAATACAAGTCGCTCCAATGACAACACCTGTGCCATGGTCTATGGTGAAGTATTTTCCTATTTGTGCTCCAGGATGAATGTCCACTCCGGTTTCCGAATGCGCCATTTCTGTCATCATTCTTGGAATAAGAGGTACTCCCATTACATAAAGTTCATGCGCAATACGATAATTTGTCAATGTCTTTATCACAGGATAGCAAGCAATAATCTCTGCTAAACTTTCTGCGGCAGGATCTCCATTGTATGCTGCTACGACATCAGTCGCTAAAGTCTTTCTTATTTCCGGAAGTTTGGAAATAAGTTTAGCTGATAATTCGTCAGACTTTTCGCGTTTCTCGCAGTGTGTGTTGTAATCATCTTCTTCCTCCTCGCAATCTGCAAAGCACAGACCTGCTAGAATCTGCTCTGAAAGCAGTTTCTGGAGTCTTTCCACATTGACACCAATGTGATATTTAATAGTTTTTGAATTTACGGATGATTTTCCGTAGTAACCAGGAAATATTATAGCTCTGGATAAATCTATTATTTCTTCGAGCGCCTTGCCCGAAGGTAACGGATCACCGTCGCGATGCTGATGAAATAGACCTTTTAGCGACTCTGTTTCTGACAATTCATTTACGGTCTGTGTCAAAACATGAGTCATATTGCATTTACTCATCTTCTTTGTGTCAATATATATTGTTTCTGCAAAGATACACTAAAACTTGCATTGCACAAAATAAATCTATTTATTTTCAAATATCTCTGCAACATTTTTATCATATATTACGTCTTATACATAGAAATCATTAAAAAGTTTTGTTATGAAGAAAGTAATATCTTTGTTTTTCACTGCTGCAATTGTGTTGTTTATAACATCATGCAGCGCTAGTTGTTCTTTAAACAGACATGATGATGGGCCACAGACAAATCGCATTGTGAAGGCTCAAAGTTTTGATTCTGTTTCTGCTGATATTGTTGGTGATATCTATTTCACGCAGTCTGACACCGTGGGTGTTCGCATTGAAGGACCTCAGAAAGATGTTGAGCGTATTAATGTTGAATTTAAGGGTGGTACATTAGTCTTTTCAACAGAGAAGAAATTCAGCTCTTTTTTTAATGTTATAAATAGTAATGATGTCAAGATTTATATAAGTTCTCCTAATCTTGTTGCCGTTAATGTTAAGGGTGTGACAGATTTCCATGCAAAGAAAATTGATACAGATAACATGTTGATTAATTTGTATGGTGTTGGTGAAGCTTACATTGATAATATTGTTTGTGATCACTTTAGCACCACAGTAAAGGGTACAGGCGATGTTAACGTTAAATCTTTAGAGGCTCTTACGGCAAAGATGTATCTACAGGGTACTGGTGATATCAAAGTATCTTGTCATAAGGTTCAGGATACTTTCCTTTCTTTGCAAGGTACTGGAGATATTGATGTCAACATGGATAATTGTGGTAAGGTTACTGCTAATCTTAAGGGTACAGGCGATATAAACATTAAGGGAAATGTTTATTCACTAGAAAAGAGTGAGCATGGTACAGGTGATATTGATACAGATAAGTTAATAGTCAAGATAAAATAATTAATGAAATTCTCCACGACAACAATTGTGGTCGTGGAGAATTTCTTATTAGAATATTCTTCCGTTGAGGCGTAGCGTCATACATGGATAAACAGTAATCTTACTTAATGTTTTGATTGCTCCACCATCGTTGTCGTCTGCGTCTTTTTCTGTTAATTCCTTTTCTCCGTTCAAACCTATCATATAAATTTTTGGAGAGCCCCAGAATTGTGCTCCAAGGTCAAACTGTAGTGCTAGTCTATGCTTCTGTGGTACGGCTCTTCCGAATCCAATGCCTAGATAAGGGCGAAATTTAGTTACTTTAATATTAGCTTCTACGTGTCCTCCTTCTGCTGTTTGATAGGGAGATAATAGATAGTCGCCTAGTTGAACACCGATTTGTTTTAATCCAAGTGATTGTGCCAGTGGGTTTGCTGCTACGTTATTGTTGTACTCAACGACTTCAGCCAAGTCTTTGTCGTATTTATTATATACGTTTATAATTTTGTCATTTCCAATATAACCTCCTGCCGTTATATGAAAGCTGGAATGTTCGAAAGGAAATAAGTCAACCATAAAATGAAAACTACCAGAAGTGTTTTTTCCTTCTACATCAACACTATTTGGTATTGTATATCCACCTAGATTAGCTGTTTCCCTATCTTTATCACTTATTTTTAAATTTAGTGAAGTTCCGTATTTGAAATTTGGCATGATGTCCATTCCTGCACGTATATCAAGATATTTTGTAACAGGTGCAGCTACATCTATCGTGATGCCTGTAGTTCCTACTCCTAGACCTAAGCCTACATGATTAAATACCTTGTTTTCTTGTGCATAAGTGCTACTGAGTGATGCAAGAATCAAACTGAATATTAGAATCGTTTTTTTCATATCAATGTATGTTTATTTATAATGGTGGGACAAATTTAATAAAAAATTAACAATTTTAAGGTATAAGTACTTGAAAAATAACAGTTAGATTCAAAAAAAATAATCCGAGCTATAGTATAACTCGGATTAATTAATATAATGTTTATTGAATACTTAATTCTTTGCCTGTGAGTTCTTTTATCTGAAGTAATATTTCTTGCGTCTTTTTTCGTTTTTTTCTATAATTTATTGTACTTATGATAGCACCTATAATGCCTCCAACGACGCCCCCATATACCAAGCCCCTTGCTTCTTCTACGTTTTGTTTTAGCGCCTCAAAAATAAACCATGCAAACCAGATGACCATGAAAGGAATACTGAATCTAAGCCATAGGGATCCCAGATGTCTCATCTTTGTAATTTTATAGCTTACGTCAACTAGATTTCCGTTAAGTAAATCATTAGACTTTAGTCCCTTATGAGTGATATAAGTGTATATAATTGCTATGACAAAAAATACATCTGTTACGCCGATGAACAACGTAGACATGTGCATGAATGAAAATACCCAAGTGCAGTATGGTATTCCAAAAAGAGCTACGCAAGCAATGATAATAGCATCTTTATGCAATTTAGAAACCTTGTCTTTCATCGTTTTGCGCATGAGCTGTTCATTGATAATGGTTTCTTTATCCAACTTGTCTTTTAAAACTTCAAGTTGTTTTTTCATCATTTCAAATTCTTCTATATTAATATCTTTTTCCATTTTGAATTCTTTTTAATCGTTTGACATAGTTCTTAATTTCTCCTTTATTCTGAAAAGACGTGATGCCACGTTTTTGGTTGATATACCTACAATTTCACCAATCTCGTCATAGCTTATATTTTCAAGCCAAAGCAAAACAATCGCTTTGTCGAAAGGCTGCAATTTGTTGATTCTGTTGTGAAGTAGTTTCACCTGTTTCGTGTCTTCGTCTTGATCTTGGAATAGATTGGCATCCATACTTAAAGGTATAGTAGCTATCTTTTTCTTTCGGTCCATGGAGATACAAGTATTCAGGGCTATGCGATAAATCCATGTACGTATATCGCTTCGTCCTTTAAAGGAGCTCATACCTTTCCATAAGTTTACAAGTACTTCTTGGAATAGGTCATTCACTTCGTCTGTGTCTTTTGAGAACATATAGCATACGGTGTATATTGTGCTTTTGTTCTCTTTGACAATTTGCGCAAATTCTGTTTGTAGCGTATTCATCTGTTTCTTAATAAATTCTATACTTTAGACGCAATGCTATTAAAAAAATTGCATCCCAACTTATTTTTTTGTAAAATAGATGTGATATGTGTAACTTTATTAAGGTCAAATCACAAACAGTTGTATGTATTTGTGTACCTTATTTTATACCAACTGAATTAAACGGCTGATTGTTAACATTTTATAAATGCGTTACGTTTCAAATTAACCTTTTTGTCTTTTATGGTTCAAATAGTCAGAAGATAACATAATTGTATATGACAAAAGACGAAACGATATATCGAATTATCAAATCAGACAGGGAAGGAGGATTCCGAATTTTGCTCGATGCATATCAAAAACCAGTATACTACTTCATACGTAGAATGGTTGTTGTTCATGAAGATGCAGAAGACGTGATGCAGGAAACCTTTGTGAAAATCTTCCTTGGATTAAATGGCTTTCGTGGTGATAGTGCTCTAAGCACATGGATTTATCGTATTGCTATGAATGAAAGTTTAAGATTCTTGAATAAAAAGAATATAAAACTTGTTTCGGCTGATAATGTGCATGATGAGTTAATAGATAGTTTGAAAGCTTCTGATTACATAGATTATGATGATAAGATGGCGGTGAAATTTCAAGAAGTCATATTGCGCCTTTCTGATAAGCAGCGTGTAATATTCAATTTACGTTATTATGATGAAATGGATTATCAGCAGATTAGTAAAATCACAGATACAAAAGTTGCTACTTTAAAAGTGACTTATCATTATATAAAGGAGAAAATAAAAAAACAGATGGTGGAGGAATAATATGGAAAAAGACTTTGACTTTAATAAAATAGGTAAGAATACTCCGTATTCTACGCCCGAAGGTTTCTTTGACGACATGCAGAAAAAGATTCTTAGCACTGCTGAAAGAAATATTCGTAAACGTAGAAAAGTGAAGTTTGTTGTTATTAGCATGCTTGCAGTTGCTGCTGCATTTGCAGGATTCGTATTTTTCCCGATTGGCAATGATGTAGCAGAGTCTCAACAGCAACAGCTTGCAAAGACTGACACGGCAGAAGGTAAAACACCTGTAGCTAATTCTAGTAATATTTCTACTTATTCGCTAACAAAGGAAAATGATAGGGTAGAGGTGAATGTTGAGTCGCAAAATCATGATAAAAAAAGGAGAAACACAGTCTCTTCTGTTCGATCAGATAGAAATACAGGAAACGACGAGTGGATAGAACAATTGTCTGATGAAGATCTTAAATCATTAACTTCAATGGCTGACAATGATGAATTCTTAAATTAATGTTTAACAATTAAAATACAAAGACAATGAAAAAGTATTTATTTATGGTTATGATTGCCGTTATGATGTTAAGCGGTAGTACCACGGTTAACGCTCAGGTAGCGCAGAATGGTAAAGAAAGAGTACATCTTACAGTAGATCAGATTATACAGAAACGTACTGAAAAAATGGTGCAGACTTTAATGCTTGATGATGCTACTTCTGCAAAGTTCATACCTGTATATTCTCAATATCTCAAAGAAAAAATGGATTGCCGTGTCATGAAACCTAAGCACATGGGGATGGATGTTAATGCAAAAACAGATGCTGAGATAGATCAAATGATTCTGGAAAACTTTGCGCAAAGCCATAAGATATTGGATATTCGTGAGAAGTACTATGCTAAGTTCCGTAAATTCTTGACTCCAAAGCAGATAATGAAAATTTATCAGGTTGAGAAAACTGATGCTGGAAAGATGAAGATTGAAATGATTAAACGTCAAAGAGGTCTGGGAAATAAAGGCGCAACCGATAAACCCTGTGGGGAGGGTTGATGGATGCTAACCCAAAACAATTGCTAAACGATACATGAAGAACGGTATATCTCTTACTCCCTTTACTTGTGCCCGGAAGCATTTGATCTTTGAGTTAAGAGATTCGGCAGAGGCGTTTGTCTGCCTATCAATAAAGTAGTTAAGTATCTCGTCTTCATAGAATTTGATGGTGTCACGTACAGACTTCACTTCTCGAAGAGTACATGCAGTCACTTCTCCATACCATTTCTCAAACTTCTGCTTTGCAGTTTCCTTGGTGAGGTTTCTGTTCCTAAATATGGCTCTGAGAGAGTTAATATGGCGGTATGCTTCTTCAAGCTTCGAATAGAGTGCAAACAGAATCTTCGCACGTTTTTCTTGTGTTGCGCTCCATTTCTCACGGCTCATGGATAGTTGCCTGCTGCATCGGGTTAGTGCTTCTACGAGTGTTTCCCCGTTTTCAAGTCTGGGAGGTTCAAAGCGAGTATTTAATCTCTGTGGCTTCTTGCCACGCTTGCTTTTCTTCCACTTCTTCCCATGCACTGCTCTCATCCTCTGGCGGTATGCCTTTCTCTGTTCAGCCAATCGTTCGAGTGTTTTACGGAACTCTGTCCTTTTCCTGTTGAGATCCTTGACAGCCTCCCTTTTCAGGCGTAAGCGTATCTCCTCGCATCCCTCTCCGCCACGTTTGACAACATGGAAGCAGTCTCGTATGGCTATTGCTTTCGGAAATGCCTCTCTGGCTATGGCACGCATGCAGTCGGAGAGATCCATTGTAACACTCTCAACCATTTCCCGCTTATCAGCAGGAAGTTGCATGAGTACTCGTAATACATCCGCAGGATTGGTTCCCTTGACAACTGCGACGATTGCACCTTTGCGGCCATGGGCATCCTTGTTGTGGACAATCGTGTACAGCTCGCCCTGAAGGGATGTCTCGTCTATGCCATGTTCTCTGTCAACGTTTTGCGGAAGCAGAATCCACTCAGAGGCATGCTCTTTCTGCTCCCATGTCTCGAAGTCACTTAGGGTATCCTTATATCTCTTGGAAAATGTGGAACTGTTGATCATGTACGTATAGCCTATCTGACGAGCGGTTATCGTCTCATCGTCCATTCGCTTTCTTTAAAAAAAGCGCGAAGTCTTTTGAATATCGCGTGCCGGGATGCTTCAGATGTATCTTCTTGGCGAGATCTACGGATTTGGTTATGCCGTCAGGCATTGTCCAGCGACGTCTGCGTACATGAAGAACCGTTTTCTTGTCCCGGACAGGAAAATCCAACAAACAGGACTCATCGCCAAAGCCATCGCTTATAGCCGATTTCATGTCGGGAGTACGGTTATCACGTTCATCAAGATAGATATGGAGTTCGGTTGTATACAAGACATCTTTGTCCATGGTTGAAACCTCTGAGAAGTCTGTCACTTCGAAGTACTCAAGAATACCTGATGGAAGGAAATATGAGGCGAGGCCTTCATACATATTTATATTGCTGTGACAATTCATAATGCAAAGGTACGACTTTATGTTAAATCATGTATCGTTTAGCAATCGTTTTTGGGTTAGCATCCATCAACCCTCCCCACAGGGTTTATCGGTTGCGCCGAAATAAAGGCATCTTCGGAAAACCTAATTTTAAGTTTAGTGATTAGTATATGTCTGTTTATATTCAGTTTTAGTATTATTATTCAAGTAATAAAGAGTTTGGTGCTCAAGTGGAGTTTAAGTAATCAAACTTTTATAAAAATAAGAGTGGCAACAAATAATAGTTGCCACTCTTTTTATTTATTATTTTGAATTATTGCTGTCCGATAAAACTACAAACACGATATAGATAGTTCCCGGAGCCCTTTAAATAGGACTTCGGGATTATTATTTTGTAGGA
>RCMY010001571.1_pt1 | contig 21665 bp, 15 predicted proteins | sample 2041341 | NCBI WGS metagenome assembly RCMY01 (sample SAMN09708234, study PRJNA481090) | Marine sediment metagenome, whole genome shotgun sequencing project.
ACCAGTACTAACGTGGATTTTTCGGTCACAATTCGCACAGAAGATGGCACCGGCTCAGGTTGGTCTACGCGTAATTATAGCGATTATAATCTTCTCGATACGGCGAAAGCCTCAAGCATAGCCATAAGTAAAGCAAAAAACTCGGTAAATGCCAAAGCACTCGAACCTGGTAAATATACTGTAATTTTAGAGCCAGCCGCCAGCGTGGGATTGATTAGTAATATGGCGAATAGTTTTGGTCAGCGCAGTGCCGACGAAGGGCGCAGCTTTTTGAGCTATAAACCTAAAGAGGGCGAAGACCTGAGCAAAGCACCCAAAAATCGTCTTAGCGAGAAGATGTTTGACGAAGTGGTCAACTTATACAGTGATCCACAGCATCCTATTGCGCCTGCAGCGCCATTTGGCGATGACGGCTATCCGCGCAAGCGTGTAGACTGGATTAAAAATGGCGTTGTTACCAACATGCCTAACACCCCCTATTGGGCAAAAAAGACCGGTGTTCAATATATGCCATCGCCGGGCAATATTATTATGCAAGGCGGTGACCAAACACTAGAGCAAATGATAAAAAGCACCCGTCGCGGTATTCTAGTCACGCGCCTATGGTACATACGTGCACTCGACCCGCAAACTTTGCTTTATACCGGCCTTACCCGTGATGGTACGTTTTACATTGAAGATGGGGAAATTAAGTATCCGGTGAAAAACTTCCGATTTAACGAAAGTCCCATTGTGATGCTCAACAATATTGAAGCCTTAGGTAAGCCAGAACGTATTGATGGCAACATGATCCCGCCTATGAAAATACGTGACTTTACCTTTAGTAGTTTGTCTGACGCGGTTTAAGTCAAAAGGCGTGACTCAATATATGTGTGTTTTGTCATGGAACTAAGTCGCCGCGGTTTTATTTTATCCGCTTTGGCACTTGGCGTGTGCGCAGCATTTCCTGCGCGCAAGCCACGTGCAATGAGCAATGAATATGACTTTTACTTCACGCGGCTAAGTTACGAGTCGGGCAATTGGGAAGTTGATGAACGCATGCCTGCCAATGTGCTAAATTCGCTGATTGAATACACTAGTTTACGGGTAGATTTAACCGAGCGAGTGATCGCGCTTTCTGATCCGGCAATGTTAAGCTCGCCATTTTGTTATATGGCCGGGCACAGACTTGTACAGTTTAGCAGTCAAGAGAGAATGCATTTTAAAACCTATGTAGAAAATGGCGGTTTTGTGTTTGTAGACGACTGTAATCACGATATTGACGGCATGTTTGCTCGCACATTTGAAGCACAAATGGCCGATATTTTTGGCCCCGAGTCGCTGCAAAAAATTCCCAATGATCACCCCATATATACTTCATTTTTTGAGTTTGACGGGCCTCCGCGTACGTCAGTTGAGCTAAATGGTTGGGGGGATGATCTGGTGCACGAATACTTAAAAGCTATTGAAGTGAATGGCCGTATTGGCGTGCTTTACAGCAATAAAGACTTAGGTTGTGAGTGGGATTACGATTTTCGCAATAAGCGCTGGTTACGGGTTGACAATACCCGCTTTGCGGTCAATATTGTGATGTATGCAATGACTGCTTGAGCCATCATAAACGAGATGTAATGAATGAATGAAGCACAAGTAAAGGAATTATTGAGTAAATTAGACTCAGTCAGTATGGAAGTTGGCAAAGTAATAGTGGGCCAGCAAGAAGTGGTGTCGCAGCTTTTAGTGAGTATACTGGCCGGTGGGCACTGCTTGCTTGAGGGCGTGCCTGGTTTGGCAAAAACGCTGATGGTAAGCACGCTTGCGCAAACATTAGATTTAGGCTTTAAACGCGTGCAATTTACACCCGACTTAATGCCTAGCGACATTATTGGTACCGAAATTCTTGAAACCGATAAAGACACCGGGCAACGCTTTTTTAAATTTCAAAAAGGCCCAGTATTTACCAATATTTTACTCGCCGATGAAATTAATAGAACACCAGCAAAAACCCAAGCAGCCTTGCTTGAAGCAATGCAAGAAAAACAGTTAAGCTACGGTGGTGAGCACTATCCTTTACCAGCGCCATTTTTTGTACTCGCCACACAAAACCCGGTTGAACAGTCTGGCACTTACCCCTTACCCGAAGCTCAGCTTGACCGTTTCTTGATGTTCGTGAGGGTAAATTACCCAAGCTTGCAAGAAGAAATTGATATATTGAAACGCACTACTGGCAATTATCGCGCTCACGTTGAGCAATCACTAAATGCAAACGATCTAATTGCCTTGCAAGAAATAGTGCGTGAGGTGGAAATTTCAGAGCCTCTGCTAAACTATGTGACCGATTTAGTCAGAAACACGCGTCGTGAAAATACCAAAGTAAAAGCCGTCAGCGATTATGTGCGCTGGGGGGCTGGCCCGCGTGCTGGCCAAGCTTTGGTGTTATGTGCCAAAGCCCACGCGGTATGTCAGCACCGCTTTGCAGTCACCTTAGCCGATATTCAAGCCGTGACCCATGCTGTATTGCGCCATAGAATTTTATTGAATTTTCAGGCTGAGGCAGAAGGCTTTAATACCGACCAAGTTATCGACAAACTATTAGAGGATATCAAGCTACCAAAAAGTGTATTGGCAAACTAATGAGTGAAGGCTTTGTAGGCATCTTATGCAAACGCTGATTCAGCCAGCACTGCTAGCGCAGTTGAAAAACCTACCCTTGGTAGCAAAAACCGTGGCGCAAGGGTTTTTACATGGCATTCACGCGAGCAAACAGCGCGGCAGTGGTATGGAGTTTAATCAATATAGGGCTTACGAGCCTGGCGATCCCTTACAAAATATTGATTGGAAGCTTTTTGCTAGAAGCGACAGGTATTATGTTAGAGAAGCCCAACGTGAAAGCAACATCCAAGTATGGTTTTTAATAGATGCCAGCGCGTCTATGTTACACAAATCTAGCGTGGCCAGTGCAAGCACATGGCATAAACTCGACTATACTAAACACCTAGCCGCCAGTATGAGTTACTTAGCCCAGTTACAAGGAGACTCAGTGGGTTTACTTAGCCTACACAGCAAGGCTCCCGAGTTAATTCGTGCAATGGCCGGGTATCAACATTGGCAGCGGTGTGTATTGCACCTATCGCAGATTGAAGCAGGAAACAAATTTCCAAATATTCAACACCTTCAGTCACAACTATCGAGAGTAAGAGAGCACGGTTTAGTCATTGTGTTAAGTGACTTTTATCAAGCTCAGCAAGAAATATTCGATTTAATGTCGCAATTGCAAAGCCCGCGCACCGACCTTATTGCCATGCAATTGAGCAGCAACGATGAACAGTCGTTTCCTTACAAAGGACGGATTCACTTTGAAGACAGAGAAACGGGTGAACGGCGCACACTTTCAAGTGCTGCAGCGAAACAAGACTATTTACAGCAGTTTGAAATATTCAACAATGCTTTGGCTACCAACTTAGTGGCAAAAGGCATTGCGCATGAGATGGTGAGCATTGACGAACCGATGGATACTGCTTTACGCCGGTTTTTAAAAGCAAGGATGAGAAAATCATGACGCCTTTGCTGCTATTGTTTGTACTTGCGATCCCGGTGGCTATTCATGTTTTTAACCGCAGCGAAGGGAAGGTAGTTCTGTTTCCCTATGTTGCCTTGCTACCTAAGCAAAGCGCGCCTACTGAGCTACAAATAAAACTATATCAAAAGCGTCTGTTACTTGTGCGATTACTCTTATTTTTATGTGCTACGCTGATTCTATTAAGCCCTTTGTTAGCCGAGTATTTAAAGCAAAATAGTTTGGCGCAGTCGGATCGCAATAATACATTGCCATCCGCGATTATCATTACCCAAGACTGGTGGCTCGTAAGTACTGTTGAACAAAAACAAGCCTTGCTCGCTAGTGTAAAAAATGACGCCGCCTTAGCAACTATACCGACGATTGTTTTAGTTTCCTTTGTGCCATTTGAGATAATTCGGCCTGTCAAAGTTGATGAATTTATAAGTAATGGTGCACGCTATCCTTGGTTTACTATCTCACCAGAGTCGACTCTTGATGCGTTCGGACTTGCGCCACAAAACACATGGGCAATTGCACAAGCAATAGCTTCGAGTTTGCCACAAAATACGCATATTCACATATATACCAGTAATCGCCAATCGCAATTTTACGGCAAGCCCGTGTTGACGACTACAGCGAGCCAAACAGTGCATTGGAATATTGCAGATATTGCTACCATGGATGCCCCTAGTAATAGTCAAATAGATAAAACAGATCCTAAAATAGGTTCGATAAGCGTCGCATTACTGGCTCAACATGAGGGGGCAGAAAAAGCTCTGTTGAATAGCATGATTGCTGCCGCAATTGATGCTTTGCGCTTAATTATCCCAATCGACTTCACAATTATTAAGCCAAGTGAGTTTAGCCCTGAACTTGCTGCGAGCAGCTTTGATGCAATATTGCTGTATTCACATGAATTGGCACAAGCGGAAACATTAGCCTACATCAGCTTACCTAATACCATCGACATGTCAGGTTTGCCCAACCCTAATGAACTTAAGTTTGTATTGGCGCTTGGAGAAACGCTTTTGCATGCGCAAGAACTTAAAAACATGCTGCGGTATAACACCCTTTCTCAAGCGCAAATTGAAAATAGTGCTGCAAACACGCATGCATCTACTTCGTATGAAAACGGTGTTGCTACCATCAATTCTGTTGAGTCTGCTGCCCCGTCTAGTGCGCTTTGGGCACTGCATATGTCACAAGCAAATAAATGGATTATTTGGTTAATTAGCTTTTCGATACTGCTGTTTTTTATTGAGCGAATATATAGTGAATGGGTTCATCGAATAATCTTTCATCAGTCTTCTGCAACAGATAGTAAGGCTGCATAAAGATGAGTCAGCGGAATAATGTATCAACGCCAAACATCTCATCTGAACTTGCTCAAAGGGTGATGCAAGCATACCAAAACGCTCGCTTTAAACAGACTGTCTTTTTTATAGCGCATTCAAGCTTAATTGGTGTTTGGCTGAGCTGGCTTGCGCTTGTTATAGGCGGTTTTTACTTCCTCTATTTAGCGCAAACACAGGTACTGATTGACACCAGTATACGCGATTTACAAAATCGAGAAGCACTCGTTTTAGGCACTTGGTTACTCTTAGCGCTGCTGATTACGCTAATTGTATTTGCTTACAAACATTGGCGTTATTGTCATAACTCGAATGTCCATTCGCTCAATCTTAATACTTTCTTGTTGCACCTCAATCGCATACATCCTACTTTAGAAGAAAGTGCTCAACTGAGCATTGTGCCTGTGCAAAAGTTAAGTCTCGTTCAACGTTTACAGCTAGAGCGTATAAAGCCTGCATTCGAAATTGCCTTAGGTCAAAAGTCTGCTGATTACTTGTCTAAATTCTCTGTAAAATCTACTCTAATCAGCGTGTTCGCTAGTGCCATTTTAGGCGGTTTACTATTAATAGGCGGGCTGCCTTATGTGAGCTTAATAAGTTCAGAATATTCAAATACAGCGCTAGATTCCACGCCATCTGAGTTGAATGTAACTAGCGAGCCTAGTGATTATTTAAATATGTTAGGCGTATCAGTGCTCGCCCCAGAGTACACCAAACAACAAGGCTTTACCCAAAGTAGCCTAAACCTAGAAGTGCTAGAAGGTTCAGCAATAGACTGGACTATTCCAATGAGTCAATTAAACGCTAAGCATTATATGTTTGCACTGACACTCAGCAGCGGCCAAACTATTGTTTTTGATTGGTCTGAAGGGTATTACCGCGCCCAACATGTGGCGATTAATTCTGCGGTATATTCAATTTCTCAAATGGTTGATGGCAAACAAAGTGTTAGCGATATTGCCACCATAGCGGTTAGCAAAGATGCTAAGCCCTTAATTCAAATAAAACACCCAATGCAAACAACGACCGAGTTTGATAAAAACGAACAAGCCATACTGCAAGCCGAGGTAGAAATATTGGATGACTTTGGCATAGCCCAGGTCACAATAATGGCCTCGGTTGCAAAAGGTTCGGGCGAAGCAGTAAAGTTTAGAGATGAAGAATTTATCTTTGACGAAGTACGACCGCAAGGCGAGGGCAGCCTCTATATTAAAACCTGGGATTTAGCTGCGCTTGATATGACGCCAGGAGACGAGCTGTATTTTACGGTGCACGCTACCGATATAAAGTCACCTACCCCGCAAACCAGTATTTCCCCCACTAGAATTTTGCGTTGGCTAGAAGATGAGAAAAAAACGATGACGGGCGCAGGCATAGTAATTGACTTTATGCCTGAATATTTAAAAAGCCAACGACAAATTATTATCGAAACCGAAGCGTTGATTGCACAAAAAAAGCGATTAAGTGAGCAAGAGTTTTCACGAATTTCACGCGCTTTGGCCATTGACCAACAAGACTTAAAACAAACCTATGGCCAATATTTAGGTGATGAAGTGGATTCGGGTGCGCTTCGCACGATGGAAGACGGTATGCGAGTACCGGGCTTGGCATCTGGTGAGCATGATCATGAAGAAGGTGACCATAATGAGCAAGAGGAAAAAACAAATGATAAGCAAGTAGATCAAGCGCATCAGCATGAACAAAATAACTATGCGCAAAACGACATTTCAGGCTATAGCGAAATTATAGAACGCTATGGCCATAATCACGGTGAAGCCGACGTTGGCTTTATTAAAACCTTTGAAGGGCAAATTAACCCCAAAGTGTTGATGAAGCGCGCGGTTGCACACATGTGGGACGCCGAGCTGCAGCTGCAATTGTCGCAGCCAAGCTTAGCGCTTCCATACGAAAAACAAGCGCTAGATTATTTAAACAGAGCAAAACAAGCAGAACGGATTTACGTTAAGCGCCTTGGTTTTGAACCGCCGCCGGTCACTGAAGAGCGTCGTTATAGCGGTAAATTAAACGATATTTTGAGCTATCAACGCGATATTAGCATTGCCTTAGCGCCAGACCAATATGATGATTTTTTAGGCTTAATTGCGCTACTCAATCGTTATACGTCTTTGAATCCGCAAGAGTATACCGCTATTGACTCAGCTCATGAGACAAAGAAAAATAGCGTGAATAGCAGGCAGGCTAAAATTGAAAATGTCACGTTTAGTGCGAAAGAGCGAGTCTTAATTGACCGTGTTACGGCAACGCTCACCGAGCAACTTAGTAATGACTCAGCGTGGCTAAAACATGTTGCGACCCTAAAACAGATCCAGCTTAAAGGCGCCTTTAACCTAGACAATTGCGACAACTGCCTTGCCGCTCTGTTATCGCAATTGCACAACGCACTGCCCAAGCCGATTGCACAACCTGGACGCCCCTTAACACATTACTCATACAAGCATAAAAGTATTAGCGCTTATGCCGAAGCGCTAGAGCGCCTGCAAAGCAGTCAAAACGAGCAGCATCAATGAACATATTCTCACTCCATGTAGAAGGTTTAAGCATTGGTTTTTTAACGATAGCGTTAAGCGCCAGTGTGATTTTAGCCGCAGTGCTTGCAGGCGCTTTAGCGTGGAAGCGTTTAGTGAAATCGCATATTACTGTCGCTATGTTAGTCGTCATGCTTAACTTAGGGGCGGCGCTGTCTGTATTGGGCCTTATTTTTGATGTTTCGTATTTCAGCAGCAAAGCGATTCATATTTATTTACTGACCAGTAACGCAAATGTGAACGATTTAGATGAAGTCGATTCATCAGAGGCAGAGATAATATGGCTTAGGTTAAATGATCAAATTGCAGATAGTTCGGCATCTGATAAAACAGTTTTTAGTGGGCAGAAGCAACTGCCCGAAGCGATCTCATCTATCAATAGTATTAGCCAACTACCTTTACACTATCCTTTGATTTCTCGCTTGGTATTGCTTGGCGATGGCCTGAGCCCCTCGCAGTGGCAAGAGCTTACAAGTGCGTATGCACGTCAGGGTAAAAATACATCACCAGAGGTACCTAATGACGCCATTCATGCGCTACCGTTTATTGTGCAAAGCGGATATACCCCCCAGCTTGGGCTGATAGATATGCAGTGGCCTAAGCATCTAAAAGTAGGTGAGTTTGCGCAGATATCTGGGCGCCTACAGGCGCCTAAAAGTAAAGTGAGCAACGAGCGTCAGCCAGCGCAGAACAGTCTTTATACCCTCACTTTACTTGACCCTTTTGGTGAAAAAATTGCGAGTCAACGTTTGCGCGACAACGAAAATTTTTTATTTGAGCTGCAAGCCACAGTAACAGGGCGATGGCTATATACATTGGCCTTAAAAGGAGCTTCGCAAACAGAGATTAAGATTAAAGAAGTCATTAATATTGAAGTACTCGACACCGCTGCGATTAAAGTGATGGTTAAACAGTCGGCGCCTTCTTTTGAAACCCGTCAATTGCAAAACCTGCTTAACGAACAGGGCTCAAAAGTTCTAAGCCTTACCCAAATCAGTAAAAACAAAGAAATAGCCCAGTTCACAAATTTAGATGAACGCGAAAAGGCGCTTGCAGAAAACCCGTTTAGCGCTCAGGCATTGGCGTATTTTGATATTTTAATTATTGACCAACGCGCAACTAGCCTGCTCACCCAAGCGCAAGTTGGCGCAGTAGATACAGCGATTAAAGAGGGCTTAGGGGTGCTTATTTTGATAGATGCCCAACAAGCTGAAGGTTGGGGTAATCTTCAAGCGCCCTGGCTTAATAAAATATCTGTCACGCCAAAACCAATGTCTCCTAGTAGCCAACAAAGCACATTTTTAAGATGGCAATTTCAAAACATTGAAACGCCAATAAATGCCATTGCCGCTAGATTACAAGCAAACAGCAGTGCGCACAGTATAATATTAGTAAGCGAGCAAAACGGCGAGGCGCTAGCCATCGCTATAAACTATGGCTTAGGACAAGTATCAGGCTCTTTATTTACTTCAAGTTATGCCTTCAAAACCCAAGGTAAACCAGAGTTACATAGTCATTATTGGCAATGGATGATACAAAATATTGCGCGAAACGATAGCACTATGCGCTGGGAACAAAACGTGGTTTCTACACCACTTTTGGTTGGTCATCAGCAAGCAAACTGCCTCGTAAATACCAGCAGTAAGCCAGTGATTCATTACCAACAAGCGATGGATGAAGTAGTCTTAAATGCTAGATCACAATTGCTCGATAAACAAAAAATGTGCGTGACCTATTGGCCAATTGCGCCGGGATGGTTTTCAATTGTTGCTGAAGTGCCTGAAACACCGCTAGTGAGCATGGCCGCTTATGCATACTCTTCAGGCGATTGGCAAACATGGCGACAAAATATTAAACGTACTGCAACGTCTAACATGATTGCTCAGCAAAATGACTATGTTGCGAATATTATTGAACGAGAGATTGAAGTAAATAAATTTTGGTTTTGGACTTTTCTTATTAGTTGCCTAACGGCGCTTTGGATTGAGCAAAGGCTTAGTCGGCGTTGAATGGGCGTAGCTTAAAATAGTGGCGGTTGATTGTACCATAATGATTTGCAAAGGTTTTATTTTACTGACTGAACCGTAAAATTAAAATGCCGCCTACAGAAGCGGTAATACCTAATATCTCTTGGCGGCTGAACGACTCTTTCAAAACGAAGTGCGAATACAACAAAATAATCAATATATTCATTGACGAAATAGCCGACACTAATCCTGTTGTGCCAATAGCAAAAGCCGATAATATCGCGACCATACCAGCCATATTCGAAAAGCCGATAAGTAAGCCGAAAGAAAACGTTTTTGTACCAGACCATTGGACTCTAGAATCGTTAAGTTTTTGAACCTTAACTTGACGATTTTTAAGCCAACTAAGCGCAAATAAGAGACTTCCAAAGCCGAACATTAGGGTTAACGTTGCGAATATATCAGCTTCGAGTCGTGTGGATTGCTTACCTAATAAATCATTGAATGCAAAGAATAGAGCCGCGAGTAAGCCCCATTGAGCACCTTGCAAATTTTGAAAAGAAATATCGTTGGAATAGCGAATAGTATAAAGACCAGCAAAAATAATAACGAAGCCTACCAACTGGAATGTTGTTAGTGTTTCATTCCAAAACAAAAACGCTAGCAAAACCACAAACAAAGGCGGCAGCCCAGACAATATACTTATAAGCGAGGCTTTACCGACTGAAAAGCCTTTATGTAAAAAAGCATTCGCAGCAAATGAACCTAGGCCTAAGGCTAAACCAACAGCGATATCAGACCATCCATACCATTGCTGAGCAAGTAAAATCATTGCGATACCACTAGTGATAAAGCCAATAAAAAATACGCCAAATAGCATTAGGTTACGATTAATATTTTTCTGAGATGTCCATTGATACATTATTCCTCGTACGCCAAAAAATACGGCGGCCAATAACGCATATATAATCCACATAGTAATTCCTTTAGAGATATTAAGTTGTTCTTTAATACAAGCTTTGGGTGCATAGATAGGAGAATTGATGAACCAACTTTACTAACTATAAAATATGAATTGTATAATATTGATATTTAATAATATTAGAAATGAGCACAAATAAAATGTTAAATGCCAATAATGGCATCTAAGGAGTGTTACGGCTGAACAAGCCACAGGGGCCTTAACAACCTTAACTACGGCGAATAAAAATATCACGTTTACTGCGGTCTAATTTAAGCAAATCACCCGTACCCGTTAAGAGCATAATAGGGCTTTACTACCTAATCACATAATCGCTTTAATATCTATGCTTGTTAATAAAACTAAACAGGCGGGTGATAATTAACCTCAATTCCGGATAAGAAACAGCGTTAAGCGGCGCTATTGACGCGAATAACTGAGTTGCAAATATGAGCAATAGAATAACTATTACATAACTTTAGCGCCTTGTTCTTCACACCACTAGCACCACTGAATGTCACAGTCTAAATTATATAAACTTATTGCTTTCTTGCACTATTTTTATTCGGGATTGATGTTAATTGGTAATTTGCGACTTTATCTAGCTAGTAGTGACTCTGTCATTTAGATGGTTCGTTGTGGTATAGACAATTATATTATGCTTTTATAGGCTTGTATTTATTCTTTTAAGAGCTATGATGCTTACCAGACTTAGAGGAAACCATGTCCAAGAATAGCATCATCAATTTTATAAAGAGTACCGTACTTACCTCACCAAATTAAGCCGAGCGTAATTCTTACGCTCGGCAAGTATCCCCTGTTTGTTCATTTATTTAGTAATTTGTTCGGTTGGAGAATTAGCCGTGCTTAAACGTATTTTTAGGTTTGGCAAAACCTTATTTTGCTCTTCTACATCTGTACTTTATGGAGCTGCTGACCGGATTCTATCGGATCCGATTGAGCTAAGTTTTTTACTGAATCGTTTGGAATATAGCAATAGCCCTTACTCTCGTTCTCAGAATCATGTTCGAACTGGAAGTACCGTGGTATTACAAAAAACACCCACTTCGGAACGATTAACACTGCAGATAGCAAAAGACGAAAACACGCAATCTACAGCTGGAATAGTGCCTGTTACATCAACAATTGGCGCAGCGCTTTTGGGGCTTGGTTGCGGTGAGGTAGTGCACGTTCGAACACCTTCGGGTGACCTTAAATGGGAGCTTGTTAGCGTGGATAACAGATGTGCGTAATTTGTTAGTCACTTATTTATCACTTAATAAACGGAGGGTAGGATCTTGAAGTAATCAATCTTTGAAAGGGTATTAATACGGAAAATGTATATAATTTTTTTAGAGGAATGAGAACTGATGAAAAACGAAAAGAAAAAGCCGCAAAATACGTTAAAAGAGAAACGTCGAAAGCGCAAAGAGAAATAGATGTTAATTAGCTAAACGGAGCGGCTCGGATGAGCCGCTTTTTTTTTACTGCAACATGAAAGAATAAAAACGATGCAAAAACAACCCAATATTATCATTTCAACTACAGATTTAGCCGAGATAGAGTTTCAACTTGAACAATCGAGTCTGCCAATTGAATTAAAACGTGCGATTGAGATAGAGCTTGACCGTGCGAAGATTGTTGAATTAAAAAACTTGCCTGACAATGTGGTGGCTATTGGCAGCCAAGTTACCCTTGAAATTTTAGATACTCAGAAATTATTTACCAAAACTCTATGATTACCAGTTGATACGACTATACTCGACGACGGTATTTCAGTATTCACGCCAATTGGTTCAGCAATACTCGGGTTACAACAGGGGCAATGTATTAAATGGCAAACTCTGCCCATAAAAGTGTTCTGTAGAAATCATCAAAGTGCTCAGTAAAAAACAATTACTGCAATCTCTTAGTGAGAAAAAAGCCTAAAGTGCCGACTCACAAACGACCCATTCGCGACCAACAGATTGATTTTGAATGATTTTTGAACAGAAAATATTAACGTAAGTATTTGAAAAGAAAGGTGGTGGACGCTACTGGGCTTGAACCAGTGACCCTCGCCTTGTAAGGGCGATGCTCTCCCAACTGAGCTAAGCGTCCATCTATTTGATATGTAAGTAGAAAAAGTGGTGGACGCTACTGGGCTTGAACCAGTGACCCTCGCCTTGTAAGGGCGATGCTCTCCCAACTGAGCTAAGCGTCCATTTTTCTATTTTGCCTTACTTAATGACCTTGAGTTAAATCAAGAATTTGCTTAAGCAAGTGGAGCGGTATTATAGAGTTGCGCTTACAGGTGTCAACCCGATTTAACGAAAAAAAACCTGTTTGCTTAAAAATAACGCAAGTTTGCTGGTAAAATAAAGGGGTCAGGTTCAATTTGCAACGAATACGTTGCAAATTGAACCTGACCCCTTTATTTTCTTTTCTTATCTTGGTGCAACCCTGTAGAATACGCCAAATTTTTTGATTCAGGAAAGATTATGTCTGTAGTAACTCGATTCGCACCTAGCCCAACTGGTTATTTGCATGTTGGTGGGGCGCGCACCGCTTTATATTCTTGGTTATTTGCGAAAAGCCAAGGTGGTGAATTTATATTGCGTATTGAAGATACCGATTTAGAGCGTTCTACCGACCAAGCCAAACAGGCTATTTTAGATGGTATGCAATGGCTTGGTTTAGCCCATGATAAAGGGCCTTATTATCAAACCCAGCGTTTTGACCGCTATAACCATTTTATTGATGTGTTAGTGGCACAGGGGCATGCCTATAAATGCTTTATGAGTAGCGAAGAGCTTGATGCTATTCGGGCCGAGCAAGAAAAAAATGGTGAAAAGCCGCGCTATCCAGGAACATGGCGTGACCGTAACGATCATCCTGAAGGGAAAACGCATGTTATCCGCTTCAAAAACCCGCAAAGCGGAGAGGTGGTGTTTAAAGATCACGTAAGAGGCGAAATTCGAATCGCCAACAAAGAGCTAGACGATTTAATTATTCGCCGCACTGACGGTGCACCCACGTATAATTTCTGCGTAGTGGTTGACGATTGGGAAATGAACATTACTCATGTAGTGCGCGGTGAAGATCATATCAATAATACGCCGCGTCAAATCAATATTTTAAAAGCATTAGGTGCGCCTGTACCAGAATATGCCCATGTTAGTATGATATTAGGTGATGACGGTAAAAAGCTGTCTAAGCGACACGGCGCGGTTAGCGTAATGCAGTATCGTGATGACGGTTATTTACCGCAAGCCTTGCTCAATTATTTAGTGCGTTTGGGCTGGTCGCATGGCGATCAAGAAATTTTCAGCCTTGATGAAATGATTGAATGGTTCAGCTTAGATAATATCAGCAAATCGGCAAGTGCATTTAATACCGAAAAACTGGTGTGGCTTAATCAACATTATATTAAAACGCTGCCCGCAAAAGAAGTTGCCGAGCACGCTTTGTGGCATTTTAAGGAGCAGGGCATTAACTTAGAGAACGGGCCTGCCTTAGACGAAGTTATAAAGGTGCAAGCTGATCGCGTTGATAATCTAAAAGAGTTAGCCAGTATTAGTCGCTATTTTTACGAAGAGTTTGCTGAATTTGATGCCGCTGCGGCTAAAAAGCATTTACGTCCGGTTGCAAAAGATAATTTACTTGCAGTGCAGACTAAATTAGCCGCCTTATCTGAGTGGACACCTCAGTCAATTAGCGATGCAATAAACCAAACCGCCAGCGAATTAGATGTGGGTATGGGAAAAATTGGAATGCCGCTAAGAGTCGCTGCAACAGGAGGTGGTAATTCGCCGTCTTTAGATATGACCTTAGCATTATTAACACAACAGCAAGTTGTACAAAGAATAAACAGAGCTGTCGATTTCATAAGCAATCGAGAAAATTCTTAAGAAAATTCTCAAAAAACCGTTGACATGAACGCGCTCGATGCCTAAAATGCGCCCCGCTGTCAAGGAAGTCTAGTAACCAGTTTTGACTACTAAGCTCCATGTCACACGGGGCCATAGCTCAGCTGGGAGAGCGCTTGCATGGCATGCAAGAGGTCGGCGGTTCGATCCCGCCTGGCTCCACCAAGGACAATGTGTCCCCTTCGTCTAGAGGCCTAGGACACCGCCCTTTCACGGCGGTAACAGGGGTTCGAATCCCCTAGGGGACGCCACTTATTTTAGAAAGTTGTCAATGACAACTATACAAAGTAGGCGGCCACTAGAAGACTTAACCACACTAGGCTCAGGTTAAGTCAACAGAACACAACAAGGGTGTTGATCGTTAACATCTTATTGTAAAACTTTTGAAATGCTGCGTACCGGCAAAAACTTGTTTTTGTCCCCTTCGTCTAGAGGCCTAGGACACCGCCCTTTCACGGCGGTAACAGGGGTTCGAATCCCCTAGGGGACGCCATTTTGATAACAAAAAAACCAACTCACTTGAGTTGGTTTTTTTGTTTCTATTTCGCCTAAAAACTAGATTTAACGTTATGAGGTATAAGAAGTGTTTGTTTTGATAAAATCATTATATATTTGTACCTTGTTGATGGGACTTGCACGCCTTACTTACTGTAGTGATAATAAATGAACTATTTGAAGACTATGCTGCTAGCGCTTAGTATCAAAGCTGAAAAGCTTCGCGCAAATTTATGAAAATAATATTAGCACCAATGGAAGGTGTCGTTGATCATCTAATGCGTGACATGTTAACGCAAATAGGTGGCTTTGATTTGTGCGTAACTGAATTTATACGCGTGGTCTCAACTAAGCTTCCTGATAAAGTCTTTTACCGTTTTTGTCCTGAATTGCATAATCAAGGGTATACCCCAAGTGGCGTAAAGGTAAAAGTGCAGTTGTTAGGTCAAGAGCCTTGTTGGCTTGCAGAAAATGCATTTCATGCGATTGAGTTAGGCTCTCATGGGGTTGACTTAAACTTCGGATGCCCAGCTAAAACGGTAAACAAATCAAGGGGCGGGGCGGTATTGCTACAATATCCTGAAACCTTGTATCAAATAGTTAAAGCAGTGCGTGAAGCGGTGCCGCCTGAACATGAAGTTAGCGCAAAAATAAGACTTGGTTATGAAGACACAACACTCGCGATAGAAAATGCACAAGCCATTGAAAGTGCAGGTGCGTCTTCCCTGGTAGTCCATGCGCGCACCAAAACCGATGGCTATAAACCACCTGCTTATTGGGATTGGATAGCCAAAATACGCGCAAAGACTAATATACCATTAATTGCCAATGGCGAAATTTGGTCGGTGCAAGATGCGCACAATTGTATTGCGCAAAGTCATACACCCGATATTATGCTGGGTCGAGGCGCCTTGGCATTGCCTAACCTAGCCGCGGCCATTAAGCTTCAAGAAGTTCCTTATGATTGGGATCAAGTGAAAAATTTGCTGGTTGAATATTCAGGCTACGAAATCTATTCCGAAAGGGGTCTGTATTACCCAAATAGAATCAAACAATGGTTTGCCTATTTAAAAAAACAATATCCTGAAGCGCAAGACATGTTTATGCAGTTACGAAAAATGAAAACAGCAGACGAAATTGTTAGTGTGCTGCGTTCGTAATTACATCCTCCTCATTCATGTTAGTGTTGTACCACTAAAATACGTATCAATAATAATTGAAATCTGCACAGCTTATTTGCCAAATAAGCGTGAAACGAATAGGCTTATAAAATTCACAAACGCATTATTGAAAATTGGATATTAATAACGCAAAAAACTACCCTAAAAAGGAAGGCCATGTTTACAATTAATAAGAATAAATGGATGTTGGCTACGCTAGTGTCATCGTTGCTTTTAGTTGCTTGTAGTGATGATAAACAAGCAGAGCAGAGTCAGCGAGACTTTAAAAACCCATTTCCAAGTACCTATAAACGCATTGAATATGCGCCTGTCGTCATTACTAATGTCACTATTCTTGATGGCATGGGAAATAAATACGAAAACGCTGAAATACTGCTTGGAAATGGAAAAATTGTTGAGTTTGGTCGCAGTGTAGCGGTTCCTCGTGAGGCAATTGAGATAAACGGCGAAGGTAAATGGGTCACCCCGGGCATTATTGATAATCATAGTCATTTAGGTGTTTATCCTTCACCGGGCACAAGCTCTCATTCTGACGGCAATGAAATGACCGGACCGGTGACCGCAGAGGTATGGGCTGAACATTCTATTTGGCCACAAGACCCCGGTTTCCAGCGTGCCCTAGCAGGCGGCGTTACGTCTCTTCAAATACTGCCCGGCTCAGCAAACTTATTCGGTGGGCGAGGGGTAACGGTTAAAAACTTACCCAGTCGTACCATGCAAGATATGAAATTTCCGCAAGCGCCTTATGGTATAAAAATGGCGTGCGGTGAAAACCCCAAACGTGTTTATGGCGAGAAGGGCGGGCCCATGACACGTATGGCAAACGTTGCAGGTTATCGTAAAGCATGGATAGAAGCGCAAGAGTACCAGAAAAAATGGAACGATTATGATGCCGCTATAGATGCAGGCAACGGTGCAGATGAACCCACCAGAAACCTTAGGCTTGAAACCTTAGCCGGTGTTCTTGATGGTGAAATAATCGTTCATATGCATTGCTATCGCGCCGACGAAATGGCGGTAATGTTAGACCTTATGAAAGAGTTTAATTATAAAATAGGCACTTTCCACCATGCAGTTGAAGGCTATAAGATAGCCGACAAATTAGCTGAAAATAAAGTGTGTGCAGCCATGTGGGCTGACTGGTGGGGCTTTAAAATGGAAGCCTATGATGGTATTCGTGAAAATGTAGCAATGGTGCATGCAGCGGGTGCCTGTGCAATTGTTCATTCTGATGATGATCTTGGCATTCAACGCTTGAATCAAGAAGCCGCAAAAGCATGGTCAGACGGCCAGCGCGCCGGCATTGAAATTACGCAAGCACAAGCTTGGCAGTGGTTGTCAGCGAATCCGGCTAAATCTTTAGGCATATTTGAGCATACGGGTTCAATTGAAAATGGCAAAAACGCTGACATAGTGCTTTGGTCAGGTGATCCATTTTCGACATATTCACAAGCCGAAAAAGTTTTTATTGATGGTGCTTTGGTATATGACCGCACAAACCCAAGCATGCAGCCTGTGAGTGACTTTGAATTAGGTCAAATTGCACAAGGAGACGCCAAATGAGAATGTTTATAAATAGTCATAAAAAAACATGGGCAGCGATAAAAACATCAGCACTTGGTTTATGCGCATTAACATTTAGTTTGGCGGTGAGTTCAGCAACTGAAAATTACGCCATAACGGGCGCGCAAATTCATACGATGTCAAATCAAGGGACTATTGAATCGGGCACGGTATTAATTGCTGATGGCAAAATTAAACAAATCGTAAAAGGTGTGTCGGTGCCTGCGGGATTCACTGAAATTGATGCGAAAGGAAAGGTTATAACCCCCGGCTTTATTGGCGCATTGACGAATTTAGGTTTAGTTGAAGTCAGCATGTCAGCAGGCGTTAACGATGCTAGAGTTAAATCTCACCCTGTATCGAGCGTAGGCGCTGCATTTGATGCTAAATATGCAATTAACAATGACTCCACCCTAATTGATATAACTCGCTTAGAAGGCTTTACAAGCGCAGTTTCAGGCATTTCGAGTACGGGCCAATTGTTTGATGGTCAAGGTCTTGTAATTACCCTTGATAATTCATTTGATATGATTATACGTCCACATGCTTTTATGCACATTGATTTAGGTGATGGCGGCGCCAATGGCAGTGGCGAAAGTCGTGCAGCACTTTGGGTGGCATTAAATCAAAGTCTTGATGAGGCAAGCTTTGCTGCAAATTACGATTTGAATCCTAGTCAGGACTGGAACGGTATGATTTCTCGCGCTGATGCACTAGCCTTAGCTAAAGTGATTAATGGCAATATGCCATTGTTAGTTACCGCAAATAGAGCAAGTGACATATTGCAAGTGCTTGCACTTAAACAACGCTACAAAGATATCAATCTTGTGTTAGTTAGTGTAAGCGATGGGTGGCGCGTTGCGAAACAAATTGCAGAAGCTAAAGTGCCGGTGATTTTAAACCCTGAAAGCAACTTACCGGGCCAATTTGATCAATTAGGCGCAACTCTTGAGAATGCAGCAAGACTAAATGCCGCTAATGTAATGATTGCAATTGGCATAAATACGCACAATGTACGTTTGGCGTCGCAACATGCAGGTAACGCCGTTGCTAATGGTTTACCGCATAGTGCAGCACTAGCCGCCTTAACCATTAACCCTGCCACAATATTCGGTGTTGCCGAGCAAATTGGTAGCTTAGAAAATGGCAAACAAGCCGATTTAGTGATTTGGTCAGGCGACCCGCTTGAAGTAACGCAAGCCGCCGAGCAAGTGTTTATTAAAGGTGTTTCAATGCCAATGGAGTCGCGTCAAACTAAATTACGAGACCGTTATTTGCATCGCGATACGGCATGGCCCGCTTCGTACACTAAATAGCTCTAATTTGACGATTAGAGGCTTGCTTATTGTTGAGTGAGCCTCTTACTTTAGTAGATATACATATACCTCCTGAATGTGACTAGGCTATATGTTGTGGTTGAAATTGTGAAATTCATCACTATCAAAGGCGTTGATCCCCTTTCTATTTGTAAGAATGCTTAGCGAAAGATTAGGCGCATTGTGTTAAGCCCCTGAAGCGAATTTTTGTGCACTGTTTTAGGCTTTGATTTTACCTTTCAGGATGTCGAAGGTTTTAGCGATGAGGTGCTGTTTGTATCTCGAGTATTGTTGTACGAAAGGTACCCACATGGTTTGCCATTCAATATACAAAAAAAACACTGTGCTTTGATTCACTTTTAGTGAATAACGGTCTATATAATTATGTCTAGATTAGTTAAATTCTCATCTAACTGCAATCATTGCGCGGCATTGAACAATGTAATATATTAAATTATGGTGCTTAATAGGCAGTCAGGGAACGATAATATTTGGGCGTTACGCGTAAAATCTGTTGGTTGGGGTTTGTTAGATACATCAGCTAAAATTGTTTAGGTGTATTACTCAAATAAATAAGCTAATTCAAGGAAACAATTATTATGGCTATTTTTACAAAAATATACGTTGCTATCACGCCAGAAAAAGAAGAACAATTAGCGCTTTCGCGAGCCGTACTTCTTGCGAATAAATATAATGCTGAATTAGTACTGGGTACATCCATGTACAATGGAAGTATTGAAAAAGCGTTAACTTCTAAAAATCAAAGTGCACTTGATTTGAAAAACGATTTTATAAATCATCAGAAAAAGGTTTTGGAGGATCTAGCGGCAAATATAGACATCAAATCAAAAATTACTTGTGCGGTAACATGGAATAAAACATGGTTTAAAGGCATTATTGAGTTAGCAACAGATAATAACTGTGACTTGATCGTCAAAGATACAAAAAACGCGCGCTATGAAAGTACAATGCGTAATCTGTTTACACCCGATCATTGGAATTTATTAAGATACAGCCCAGTTGATGTGCTAATGGTGAAAAATTATGCATGGACAGATAGTGGTAATATTGTGGCGGCGATTAGTTTTGATGATGATCAAACAAAAGATGAGTATTTAGGCAAAATAATTGCTAAAAAAGCAGGCTCTATGCGCGACGTTTTTGCGGCAAAGCTACATTTTGTGAATACCATTAGTAAAGCTCCAACACACACAATTGTTGAGAAATCAATTTTTAATACAGAAAGCTTCAACATTAATACAATTTTAAAACGTAAGCAAAAGCTGCTTGAATTAGCCAATAGTGTAGATACCCGAGATTTTGCAATCTTTATAGAGGAGGGGCTGCCCGGCAAAGTTGTACCCAACGTATGTCGAGCGTTAAACGCAGATCTTTTAATCTTAGGTTCAGCTGGACGTAAAGGCGTTGACGCGATCCTATTGGGTAATACCGCAGAATATATTATTGATAAAATTGGCTGTGATACGCTTGTGGTTAAACGCTAAAATTATTTGAATGTGGACAGGTAAATACGCCGCTTTTTAGCATTTCAGTCGCAAATGAATAGCGGAAAGCATGAGCGGTTATTCGCTTACTAATTTGGGCTGATTTGACCGCTAAGCGTAGTTGTTTTCGAAACGACGATTTGTGAATGTGATGACGGCAAAAATACGAATCATGAGGATGTTTGCACTGCGTTGTTGAAGGGAAAAGATATTGCCAACACATGTCTTTAAGCGTTGAACAAAATCCTTCATTAACATCTCGTACATGCATTTTTTTTACTTTTTGAATTTGCATGTGGAGATCGTCAATGATACTAATCGGAAGAAGGCTAACACGGTCTTTTTGCCCTTTACCGCGAAAAACAAAAATTGTTTTATTGTCAAAATCGATGTCTTTAATTCTAATTGATAGTGCTTCGTTGATTCTTAATCCAGCCTCATACAGAATGCTGGCTACAAGTCTATGTACGCCAGATAGATTGCTAATTATCAAACATACTTCTTCGGCAGACATTACATTAGGGAGGCGTTTAGCTTGTTTGCTATAACCAAATTTCAAGTCGGTTAATTCGTCATGTAAAACATATCTATATAAGAAGACTAAACTACAAAGCGCTTGGTTCTGAGTTGAAGCACTTACTTTTCTAGTATTGGCTAAGTAACTTAAATATAACTCAACGTCTTTTTCACCCTTATGTAACTCTTTGGAATGCTTGTACTTGTGAAAGCGAATAAAGCCCTTTATCCACCCCATATAAGCCTTCTCAGTTTTAAGACTATAGCGTTTTGTCCGCATGATTTGTCGAACTTCTTCAATAAACTTTGACATTGGACTCTCCTTTTTCCATTAATGTCAGTTGTTCGTTCTATTACTCATCATAGGTCTTGATAAACACATGATTAAATTATTCTATCTATTTGTTTTAAATAATGAATTTTTCGGGTTCGTATTTATCAAGAGTGTTGATAAAAACATGATGGATAAATACGAATCTAAAGAAGTAGGATATTTTAGAATTGCTCAATGATACCCTTATAAATTAGAGCATAATGTAGACAAATTGGGGGTTTTTATCTACTGTACTCTAGGGTATAGTCGAAATTATTGATAATAAGGCGTTGAGGCTGTAGAGTTTCTCTTTTTCTGTATAATTTTCAAATATTTTGAAACTCGTGTTTTTAGTACTTGAACCCGTCGATCGGGTGTGATCTAATAGATATCATCCACTCACGATAAAGCCATATGGCCAACTACAAGCCCGACTTTTCCTGCCAAGACTCCTTCATCCCCGTTAACTTTTCTGAACAAATTCTGCCTGGTACTTTTGAATAT
>RCMY010001572.1_pt1 | contig 21657 bp, 18 predicted proteins | sample 2041341 | NCBI WGS metagenome assembly RCMY01 (sample SAMN09708234, study PRJNA481090) | Marine sediment metagenome, whole genome shotgun sequencing project.
TTGTACACGTCTGGGCAGCCGTTGATGACCCGGAGTTCTGCCGTTCTCTGCGACGATCGGTAGCTGTAACCCGACAGCGTCACGCCGTCGGCGCGTGCGTCTCGAATCATCCGACCTGCGGCGTCCTGCACGGATTTGTGCACCCAGAAACCCTCGGCCTCGACCATGTCTGCTGCGTTTGCAGGCGGCGGCACGGTCGACGCGCGACGCGCCGCCTCCGCAGCTGCCCTTCTCGCAGCCTCCTCGCGAATACGTTTGGCGATGACCTCTTCTTGTTGCTGGATTTCGGCGGCTTTCTCGGCGTCGAGCTCCTGCATGTACTGCGCTTCGGCGAGACGGTTCTCGAGGCGAGCTTCCACATCGAGTACGAGCTCGAGCTGCGCGTCGAGCGCCTCATCGAGTTCGACCTGCCGACTCACGGCCTCGGTTCGATTGACCACCGCAGCGTCGACGGCGCGGAGGCGATCAGCCTCGACTTGCTCGGCTTCAGCATCGAGCAGTCGCATCCTGTCGAGGCCGTCGGCGAGGTTGCCCGTCTGGAACTCGACGAGGCTCCTTCGGCGCATTGCCTCGGTCGGGTCATCGCTCAGCAGAAATGCTGTCAAATCTTGGCCATTCTCTCCGGCCTCACCGGTGAATGACGCCACGGCGAGGTCGGCAACCAGCTCGCGAAGGTCGGCCATTTCTACGTTGATTTCTTCACGCCGACGCACCGCTTGATCGACGAGGGTCTCGGCCGACCGCACCGCCTGGTTGGCTTCGGAGAGCCTGGCCTCCTGGAGATCGACGAGCGCATTGATGTCGTCGAGCGCTTGGGCCACGACCTCGAAGTCCGCCGTGGCCGCATCGACCTTGACCGCCGCTCCAGCGACTTCGACTTGAATTCGTTCGCGTTCGTCCTTCAGCTCTTCGAGCCGATCTTCGTCCTCCTGTGCGAATACATCGCTGGTTCCCGAGAGGAGAACGAGAGCGGTGAGCCCGACACAAATCGCGGCGCGCAAAGATCGAGATCGAAGTGACACGTCAAAATTCTTGCAGGTCACCACGCACAGTGCAAAACGAACACATTCCCTCACTCGACGGGCGATCAGTGGAACCGCCCTCGCCGGACCGGGACAACTAACCTCCAGCGTATGGTCTCAGAGATTTTTGACGCGTCTAAGTGGTCCACCGTCGACGGCTTCGAGGCGCTCGAGGACATCACGTACCACCGTGCCGTCGACCACGGCACGGTGAGAATCGCCTTCGACAGGCCCGAGGTTCGCAATGCATTTCGCCCTAAAACGGTCGACGAGCTGTACCGCTGCCTCGACCACGCGCGTATGTCGAGCGACGTCGGGTGCGTGCTGCTCACCGGAAACGGACCATCACCAAAAGACGGAGGATGGGCGTTTTGTTCGGGTGGAGATCAACGGATTCGAGGACGGTCTGGATATCAGTACGCGGTGGGCGAGACGGCTGAAACGGTCGATCCCGCCAGATCGGGTCGGCTCCACATTCTCGAGGTTCAGCGGCTGATCAGATTCATGCCCAAGATCGTGATCGCGGTCGTGCCGGGGTGGGCCGTCGGGGGTGGACACAGCCTCCACGTGGTGTGCGATCTCACCATTGCGAGTCGCGAACATGGCATTTTCAAACAGACCGACACCGACGTCGCCAGCTTCGACGGCGGATACGGATCGGCATATCTGGCTCGGATGATTGGCCAGAAAAGAGCGCGAGAGGTCTTTTTTCTCGGTCAGTCGCACACCGCTGACGAGGGCGCCGCCATGGGAATGGTCAACCTGGTCGTGCCACACGATGAGCTCGAGGATGCGGCGCTGTCGTGGGGAGAGATGGTCAACAAGAAGAGCCCGACAGGACAACGAATGGCCAAGTTCGCGATGAACCTCGTCGACGATGGCCTCGTGGGTCAACAGGTCTTCGCCGGCGAGGCAACGCGTCTCGCCTACATGACCGACGAGGCTGTCGAAGGTCGCGATGCCTTCCTCGAGAAACGCGAACCGGACTGGTCGGCGTTTCCGTACTACTACTGACCGAGGCCGCGACCCTGCCTCAGCGGCCGTCCGGATCGCTGAGGAATTCGCTGATTATCTCGGCGAGTACGGTGGGTTGTTCGAGCAGAACCCGGTGGCGGGCGCCGCCGACGTTCACCGCCTCGCTGTCGGGTATGGCATCGAGCAGCTCGGTTGCCGGGCAATGTCGAAGAACCGGATCGTCCTGCCCGACCACGACGAGGGTCGCGGCGCGAATCGATGGGGCGATCGACGTGAGATCAGCGTCGAGGATTGCGCGGGCGCCCGCGAGAAAGGCGTCGTCTGGCGTTGCTCGGAGCATGTCTTGCGCCGCCTCGAGCCTGTCGGGGACCGCTTCTCTCCATGCCTCGGAAAAGAAGATGTCGTCGAGGTGCTCAACGACACTTGCGACTCCACCCTCTTCGACGCGCGCGATCGTTTCGCTCCACCAATACTCGGGTCCCAGCACGTTGCCACTGCCTGCTAACACCAACCGGTCGACCCGTTCGGGATAACGCTCTGCGAGAACGGCAGCGACCAGAGACCCCATCGATGACCCAACGACGTGCGTGCGCGGAACTTCCAAGGCATCGAGCACCGCGACGGCATCGCGGGCGAGATCGGCGATTTGATACGGGTCGACAGCACCGATCGATCGCCCGTGACCTCGAATGTCGAAACGAATGACCCAATAGTGTTTTGTCAGGATCTCGAGAAGCGGATCCCAGAACGACAGTGTGGTGCCGAGCGGATTGAGCAGAAGAACGGCGGGACGGCGGTCGTCACCGTTCGTCTCGACATGGAGGGGGAAGTCGGAGGACAGCACGGTCGCCATCCTCGCAATCTACTGTCGTTGGACGACGGACTGAACATGGTGTGAACTGACGGGGTCAGACCGGCGCGACGGTCACGGCGATTCCCGAAAGCTGCGATGTGCCCGACAGTGGGTCGACGATGTCGCTCGGCGTGAGAACGTTGACGTTCACACCTGGACGTCGACTCGCCACTGCCATCGCGGTCCCTTCGAGGCCGTGCCCCCAGCCGTGCGGGATGGAAACCACACCGGGACGAACGCGATCGTTGATGTCGACGGCGATCTGAACCGACCCCGATGACGAAGAGACCTTGGCCTCGGCACCTGCGACAAGACCGAACCGTCGGGCATCATCGGGGTGCATCTGCATTGTGCAGCGCGGTTTTCCCTTGACGAGGATCTCGAGATTGTGCATCCACGAGTTGTTCGACCGCAAGGTGCGGCGGTTGATCAACCGCAGTGTTTCGTGGGTGTCGGGTTCGAGCAGCGTCGCGAGTCGTCCGAGGTCGCCGAGGAGGTCGGGGTGAGCAAATTCTGGCCGTCCAGAAGGCGTCAGCAGAGCATCGGGCAGACGTGGCTCGAGCGGCCCGTAGTCGATGCCATGGGGTTGTTCGATCAGCGCAGCGAGCGTGACGCCATCGACGCGACCAAACCAGTCGCCAAAAGGACCTGCGCGCAGCATCACATCGAGGATTCGCTCCGGACCCACATGGTCTGCGACGGCGTCGGCGACCTCGTCGGGCGTCAGCCCGTCGGGAGCTGCTGAAGAATCGACCACCGACGCGACGACCTGCTCGAACACTGCTTGGTCGACATGGGCCGCAGCCTCAGCGGTTCCACCTTGTCCGCCAATCACCGAAGCAAGGCGAGCAAGGACGTCCCATTCGGCGAGTTCCCCCCTGTCGAGAGGAAGTACTGCGCTCGAGTAGTTGGCGACGTTTCGAATGGCAAGGTTCGCGAACGCAAGGTCGTAGTGCGACTTCTGAAGATGCGACGGCGGAGGAAGGATCACGTCGGCGTGGCGTGTGGTCTCGTTGAGATAACAGTCGACGCTCACCATGTACGACAGTCCGGCCAGTGCGTGGTCGAGACGTTCGCTGTCGGGACACGACAACACCGGGTTGCCCGCAATCGTGACAAAGGCGGTGACATTGCCGGCCTCGATCTCCTCGGCCAGCGCAGCGACCGGATGTTCGCCGAGTTCGATCGGCAGACCGGAGACGGCGGTTCGTCGTCGTCCGAGCGTTTGCGCGGGGCCGAAGGGGCCGTCGCCGCGGGTGTTCTTCGATCCGGTCGGGTTTCGTGGAAACATCGCGCCCCCTGGAACGTCGAGAGCACCGAGGAGCGCACTGACAACGTCGACCAGCCAACTCGTCGTGGTCCCGAACGGCGTGACCGTCGTGCCGATCCGAGCGTACACACAAGGGCTTTTGGCCGAAGCGAGCTGCAGGACCGTCTCGCGAATGGTTTGTTCGTCGATACCGCACGACGCCGCGACCGACGAAGGCGTGAACGCAGCCAACGAGTCGACGACGACGCTCAGCGAGGCGCTGTCGAGCGGATCGGGCCGAGCGAGGTCGCGGGCGACGAGTTCGGTAGCGATGGCGGCGAGGAACAACGCGTCAGTTCCAGGGCGTATGGCGAGGTGGACATCGGCACGATCGGCGGTTTTGGTCCTCGATGGATCGACCACGATGAGGCTCCCTCCTCGGTCGCGCAGTGCCTCGAGTCGTTTGGGCCAATCGGGCGCAGTCGCCAACGACCCATTGCTCACTAACGGATTTGCGCCGAGGATCATCAAGACATCGCTGCGATCGACGTCGGGAACCGGAATCGTCAGCGACGAGCCGTAGATGAGCCCGCTTGCGACCTCGCGTGGCCGTTGGTCGACCGTGGAGGCCGAGAACACCTTGCGCGAGCCCAGAGCGTACGTGACTGCGCGGCTGAAGAGCATCATGTCGAGCGAATGAACGACAGGGTTGCCGAGATAGATGCCACTCCCCTCCCGGTCGCTGCTCTCGAGCACGGGCAGGAGGTGTTCAGCGATGTGGGCATAGGCCTCGTCCCACGTCGCCGACTCGTGCACGCCGTCTCGTTTGATCAACGGCTGGCGAAGACGGTCGGGATCGTCGTGAAACCGCCCGAGGGCAGTGCCTTTCGGGCAGAGGAAACCCTGAGAGAACACATCGTCTCGATCGCCACGTATCCGAGTGACGAGACCGTCGGTGAGCTGGATCTCCAACCCACAGGTCGCTTCACACAGCGGACAAGTACGAAACAACGTCTCCGAAGAACTCATCGAGCCATTCTGCCATTCCATCTCCTCCGGAGGGCGTTGCACGCAGCAGTCACTCTCCTCCGGAGGGCGTTGCACGCAGCAGTCACTCTCCTCCGGAGGGCGTTGCACGCAGCTAGTTTCTTCGCCTCCGGCGGGCGTTGCACGCAGCAGGCTCGCTTCGCCTCGCCACGCCGGAGGCGGGCGACAAGTCGAGCGGAGCGAGAGGTCGAAGGAGCGAGAGGCCGAAGGAGCGAAGCGAACTTCGGAAAAGCTGCGTGCAACGCCCGCCGGAGGCGAAGACACAGCGCCAACGGCCCACGGAGAAGCGAGCGAAGCGAGATTTGGAGTGGGCCGTACAGGACTTGAACCTGTGACTTCCACCATGTCGAGGTGGCACTCTAGCCAACTGAGTTAACGGCCCGAAGGTCGATCAGGATATCAGGGCATTCGCTGATGCGTGCCGACTACCGAAGGTCAATCCGATGGAACAGTCCACCGGCGGTCATCGCCACTGCTCCGGCGAGAACGACGAAGAATCCAAGGGCGAGTGACGTGTCGGCTGCGTCACTGTCGAACAACACGCTGATCGCGGTAAGACCCACGACGACCAGACCGACGAGGCCGGTGATGATCGCCACGGTCTTGGGGACGATGTGGTGGTAGCCCACGTAGATCGGGCCGGCGGAGGCCGATCCGAAGATGCCCGCGATGATCGTCACGATGCCATCGCCACGGTCCCAACCGGTCTGGACGAGCGAACCCGTCGTCCAATCGAGAAAGGTCCCCACGATCATCGCAACGCCAGCGCAGAACAGCACGGCCGCAAGAACCCGATCGACGATACTCACGCCTGGCACTGCTTGCGTCGAAGGGATGAGCGCGAGCGCTGTTGATGTCGACAGGGCTGGCCCCGATGCAGATCGAAGTGGGGTCACACGTGGATTCGTCGGCGGATCGCGATCGATTTCGAGTTCGACCGTTCCATGGTCGACCTCGACCCGTTGCACCGAGGTCTTCCCCCGTGATTCGGTGACCGATCGCGGTGCAGCGCCGTCGAAGACCGGGCGCTCCGAAACCGAGCCGAAGTCGGTCGAGGCCACCGAAAACGACCGAGCGCTGGGATTCGTAATCGCGGCGTCGCCCTCTGCGCTGGCGTCGCTGCCTGTTCTGTGGATGTCGGCCAACCCTGGAGGGGCTACGGGTGCCTGCTCGCGACGCAGCTCGACCGATGGGAAGTCTGCTGCAGTGGTTTGCTCGACGTGTTCGTCGGCATCGACGATCGAGGCCGGGATGTCCGGAGGTGTGAGTACCTCGGGTTCGGGCATCGTGGGCAACGGCGGAGCGGCAGCGACAAACCTTTCGCGGTACCCACTGTCGGGGTGCCGCTCGGGGGGATACCACTTTCCATCCGAGGCCATCCAGTAACCCGGACCCTCAAAGACGTCACTCATGCGTGTTGTCCATTTTGCATGAGTGACTCCTCGGAACGCTTTTATAAATCTTTCCTTGTCATCTGGAGCGCCGGGCGGGATTTGAACCCGCGACTGTACGGCTTTGCAGGCCGTTCCCTTGGGCCGCTCGGGCACCGACGCACGACTGACAAGAATAGCGGGTTCGGCCCCAGTCCAACACTCGGGCCCGAAGAGCCTGGTCGAGAGTCGCAGCGTGTGCGTCCGAAGGCCCCTCCGCGCTTCGGGCGCACACGCTCGTGCGACGGGGAACCAAATCGACGAATCGACCGTGTTCCCACTCGATTGGAAACCGTAGAGTTCGAATCGCGAAATGTCTTCGCGCCCCCCGGAATTCGACATGAATCCGTCACACGTTCGTCACGAGTGACTACACAGCGCGCGAAAAATGCTTGTGCGGGTTGCCCTCAGAGAAGACAACCCGCACATTCTGGAGCGGACGACCAGATTCGAACTGGCGACCCTCACCTTGGCAAGGTGATGCTCTACCAACTGAGCTACGTCCGCGTGGCCCCAAATCGTAGCAGGCAGATTCTCCGTCCCCACTCGCCGGGCGAAGATCGATCGACATCACACATCGGTCTCCGTGTGGTGGTCGCCTCGACGCTGCGTCGCTCCCGACTGATCGGCCTGAAGCATCCGAGCGGGTCGAGTCAGCCACCAGAATATGGCCGTGGCCAGCAACACCGTGCACCCCAGCGCAACCAAGGTGAAAACCAGCGGACCGAGGCGACCGTCGGTCTCGCGGATGTTGATGATCTGCGTCTCGCCTTCATCAACTTGGGCACGCAAAGCAACCGAGCCAATCAACGAGGCGGCGGAGCTGACGAACACGCCACGACAGTACCCGGTCACGATTGGTGTCCCGAACACCACCAGGTCGCACGTCCACCCACCGTCGCCCGAGTCATCACCCCGCCACACCGTGGACATGAAGCACCGAGAACTCGGTGCGGAAACGAGTCGCCCATATGTGAACCGCCGCGGTCGCTCAACTCTTCGATGGTCGAATGAATCGTCGACGTGAGGTCGGACACGAGTGCGGTGGACAGTTCCTCTGCCGGACGTTGCGGCGCGATACCCGCACGCCACAACACCTCGTCGACCAACAGATTGCCCAAACCAGCAACACATGATTGATCGAGGAGAACCGACTTCACCGAACGACGGCGTGACAAGGCTGCCGAGAGTCCGTCGGTATCGATCGTCGTGGCATCCGGGCCGAGCCGCGACGTGTCGGGATCGAGCTCGACAGACCCCAGGCGACGCTGATCGCGGATCGTGACTTGTGACCCACCAATCTCGAGAACGAGGCGATCCCACTCGGGGTTCGGTCGCGCCGACGCATACTCCAGCCGATCGATTGGACCGACACCGTCGACGAACAACATGCCGGTCATACCAAAACGGAGTCCCATCGCGACGTGATCGCCGTTGGCCCCGACGTGGCTCGATCTCTTGGCGCCGATATCGAGCATCAGGAGTTTTCCGTGGCGTCTCGTCCCGATGAGCCAACCGCCGCAGAAGACGTCCAGAGTTTCCGCGGGGGTACCACGCGGCCGCACGAACGCTGGGTGAAGCACCTCGAGGGACTCCACCCGACAACCGACCAAAGGATCGAGTGCCCGACGATACTGTTCGACCTCGATCAGCTCAGGCACGACGGGTCGTTAGTTCGTCTCGACGCGAACCTTGGCAAAGAAGTCTTCGAGAAGCGGAGCGAGTTTGTCGTGCTCGACGAGGAACCCATCGTGTCCGTAGACCGATTCGATCGTGTGGTAGGCACATGAACGGCCGTTCCGGCTGAGAAGTTCTGCAAGTTCCGCTTGCTGGTGCGGCGGATAAAGAAAGTCCGACGAAACCGAGACCGTCATCGCTGTTCCAGCGAACGAGGCGAGCGCTTTTGCCGCACCGCCGCGACCTCGGCCAACATCGTGGAGGGCCATTGCCCGATTCAAGATCAGGTAGGAATTCGCGTCGAATCGATACGGGAACTTCTGTCCATGGTGGTCGAGGTACGACTCGACCTCGAACCTTCCCCACGGATCGAATCGATCGAGCCGGTCCTGGGGGTTTCGACCAAACCGCTCCGACCATTCGTGATCGGACCGGTAGTGGATCAGTCCGATCTCTCGGGCCACCGCGAGTCCATTCCCCGGACCCTGTTCTTGGTCGTAGTAGTCGCCGCCGTTGAACCACCGATCATTCGCGATCGATAAACGCCCAACCGCAGACCAAGCAATCTGCTGAGCGCTAGCTGCCAAGGTCGACGCAACCGGAGCGATCGAGCGGACTCGTTCTGGATACATGGCCGCCCATTCGAGGACGGCCATTGCGCCCATTGATCCGCCGACGACGCTAAACCAACGCTGGATTCCGAGCTCGTCGGCGAGGCACACCTGGCTGCGGACGATGTCGCGATTGGTCACTTGGGGAAACGTCGAAGCGTAGGGAACCCCAGTTCTCGGATCGATCGAGGCGGGCCCGGTCGATCCCTGACAGCCGCCGAGGACATTGGCGCACACGACGAAATACTCGTTGGTGTCGATTGCGGCTCCGGGTCCAACGATGCGCGACCACCATCCCTCCGGCGTGTACGTGCCACCCCCACCACCGGTGACATGGGAGTCGCCGGTCAACGCGTGACAGATCAGAATTGCGTTGTCACCGCGTTCGTTGAGTTCACCCCAGGTTTCGTAGGCGAGAGTGACCTCGGGAAGCACCCCGCCGCCCTCGAGTGCCAGGGGTCGTGGAAGCGTGACGAACCGTCGGGCACCGGGATCGTCGCCCTCCCGCCAAGCACCCGTGACCGGGAACTTGTCGGGCCAGCCTCGACGAGACGCCACCGATGGGTGGTCACCATCTTGTGTCATCGTCGAACTCCCATGACGTCAGTATTGTCCACGACCTCAGCAAACCAACACTCAGTATGCCGTATCGGTCGAACCCTCGGGCGAGCCGAGCAAGTCCCACCACCACTCGATCGTCGAGGTGTCTACATCTCCGTACGCCTCCATCATCACCTCACCAAGGCTCCGTAGCGCCTTTGCATAGGCTGCCATGTCCCGTTCGCTCGATGCGTGCTGTGCCTGCTCGGCCAACCGTGCGCCCTCGTCCCACGCATCTCCGTCGCTCGGAAGTGGCAAGGCTGCGATTTCGCTTGATCGAACTCGAAACGCGTCTGAACTGAGACCAGAACCCGCAGCCCGCGCAGCCACCCAGGCGCTGGCCCATGGTGATGTGATGACCGCAGCAAGTCGCCACACGTCACCGTCGTCCAGTGGTTCGACACTCAACGTGGGTACCGACGGCAGCAGAGTGCCCAACGGATCACCAACGGTCTCGAGAACTTTTGTCTGCGTCGCGAGGAGAAGTTTCGCCACACGACGTTCCTCGAACCACTCCCGCACCGCCGCATCTGGAATGAACGACAGATCGACGACTGGGGCCTGCCACTTCACGCCAGCGAACCTCACTGCCCGCCTGCCCCATCGGAGCGACAGTGCGTCGATCGCTCCCGTGGTGACGAGTCGTGGTGTGAGCTCGTCGACCGTGGGATCGAGCTCGGCATCCGTCGCTTCGCGAACGGCGCCAACAAGCCCATAGAAGTGTTGGCGGAAGCCGGCTGTCACCGCTGCGAGATCACCGAGGACCTTTCGACCAGGCGGTTCCTGCACACGGGGGACCCCTCGGGCCACTGCGAGTAGTGGTGACCATGAGCCGTCTGTGGGTCGATGGGCAACCACCGGAATGCCAGATCCCGTCACCACGACCGTGCCGTCGAGTTCTGGCGGACGTGCGGTGAACACCAGAGCGACCACATCGACGGCTGCGGCAAACGATTGCCCGTCGTCGATCCACAGAACCGCCAGCGAGCTCTCTCGGGCGGCGGACACTCTGATTGGACGTGCGTCTCGGGCAGCGAGGATCGATTCGGGGAGAACCAAAGCGACCACGCCGTGCGGCCCCATCCGAGAGAGCGCCTCGTGGAGGAACAATCCGCTCTCGTCAACGTAACCCCGAGCCACATCATCGAATGCCACCACCAGTTGTGCGCGACGTAGTTTGTCGCGCGAGGTGTCGGCGGTGAGCTGACCGAGGAACGGCGGATTGCCGATGATGAGATCGAACGACGTCGGCCAGCTCTCGGGAAGCTCGAGAAGTGCATCGCCACAGTGCAGGACAGGCGTTGCCCGACAGCCACACCACAATTCGAGCGCAGCAGCACAGACCTCGAGAGCGATTGCATCGATATCGCTCGCGTAGGTGTTCCGAATAATCTGTGCACGGGTCAAACCGCTGTCACGTTCGATCCGTCGAGCAGCGGCGAGCAGGAAGGCGCCTCCGCCAGCTGCCGGATCCCACAGCATGACCTTCGATCTACTCGCAGCGAAGTCCAGATGATCGATCGCGCGACCGGCGACCGACTCGGCGACATGAATCGGGGTGAAATGTGCACCCCGAGCGCGTCGGTCCGGCGATGCCATGAGCTGCTCACAAGTCATCCCGAGAAGGTCAGGAGTGCAGACCGCGCGGGGAATGGCTGCCACGAGTGCGGCGACGGAGGTGTCGTTGGTCGCGTCGTCAAACCGTGCGGGGATGGGGATCGACAAGACCTCGGCAACACGAACGACGACGTGTCGCAGAATGTTTCGAGTCAGATGACGATCAGGGGCCTCCGGCAGCTGCGCCAGGAATGCCGCAGCACCATCGGGCGCGGTGGACCTCAGATCGAGGGATCCCATCCCGCCAGGTCTGCAAGACGAGGGTCGTTCGAGAACATCTCGACGACGGGAATGTCGAGTCCGACGCGCTTTTGCATTCGCCGGACTTCGAGTTCTTCGTTGAACAACACAAGGGTGATCACGAGGCCCTTGCTCCCTGCACGAGCGGTTCGTCCGGAGCGATGCAGATACGTCTTGTGTTCTGACGGAGGATCGAAGTGGATCACGACCCCGACATCGTCGACGTGGATGCCGCGTGCGGCAACGTCGGTCGCGACCAACACCGAGAGTTTTCCGTCGCCGAAGTCGTTGAGCGCCTTCTCACGGTGATTCTGGCGCAAATCGCCGTGAATTGCCGCAGCATCGACACCGAGATCGACGAGCGAACTCGCCAATCGGTCGGCCATGTGTTTCGTGGCGGTGAACATGATCGTGCGATCGGTTGACGCAGCGATGGCTGCGGCGACCTTGATCTTGTCCATGCCATGCACCTGGATGAACCGATGAGTCATCTGATCGACGGTGACCTCGGGTGACTCGACCTCGTGAAAGACTGGGTCGGTTTGATAGCGACGTACGAGGCTGTCGACCACACCATCGAGCGTGGCGGAAAAGAGCAACGTCTGGTGTTCATCCCTGGCTTGACGAAGGAGCCATTCGACCTGAGGTAGAAAACCCATGTCGGCCATTCGATCGGCCTCGTCGACGATGACGTGGGTGAGATCTTCAAGGCTGACCGCCTTGCGTTCGACGAGGTCGATCATCCGCCCAGGCGTTGCGACGACGAAGTCGACGCCTTTTTCGAGCTTGGTGATCTGTCGCTCGATGTTCGCACCGCCGTAGACGGCTGCGATCCTCACCCCGCGCGACTTTGCGAGTGGCTCGAGCTCCTCGGCCACTTGCACGGCAAGCTCGCGTGTGGGAACGAGCGCTATTGCGAGGGGGCGCTTCGGCTTGGCCTTTCCAATTCGTTCGAGCACTGGAATTCCGAAGGCGAGGGTCTTGCCAGATCCAGTCTGTGCCTTGCCGCAAACGTCTCGCCCGTCCATCGCATCTGGAATGGCAATTGTCTGAATGGAAAATGGTTCGGTGATCCCCCGCGAAGCAAGTGCGGCGCACAGATCATCCGAGACGCCGAGGTCGGCGAATGTGGTCGTCATGTTGTGTCTTTTCACTATTTGTTGAAGCTGCAATACTACTGGCAGCGAGCGCCATGCCTCGTTATGGCGACCACACGGCGTCCAGATGCTCCATCAGTTGACGATTCGCCCGTCCTTCACCATCACACCTTCCGATTCGAGAAGTTGACGGTGTTTGTGCTCGAGCCCAGGAACGAGTCGACCGGTCGAGGTGACGATGCGCCACCATGGGAGGTTGTTCGAGTTCCGCAGGACCCGACCAACCGCCCGCGCCGCGCCAGGAAAACCTGCTTCTGCCGCAACCTCTCCATAGGTCATGATCTCTCCAGGTCGCAACGCACTGAGCACCTTCACGACCTCGGATTCGAACACCGATGGATCACCCACGATATGGATCACCCACGATATGGATCACCCACAATTCAGTCCACCGCTGGCTCGAGACGAACCAATTGCACCGGCGCCGAAATTCCTGGAACATGCCGCTCTCCGGCCGCTGTCGCCCGCGTATTCACCAAAAGCGACGTCATCATCGAGAGCGGAGCGAGGATTTCGTCGTCCACGGCCAGGTCGCTCAGCCGTGACGCAAGGTTCACTGCCTGGCCGATGTAGTCGTCGCCTTCGAACAGGATCACATCGCCGGTCGCCACCCCCGCACGCAGCGGCATCCCGTGCATTGTTCGATTTGCCTCGATCATGTCGACCACGGCCTCGATCACCGGTTCGGGTTCGACCCCCACCAACATGGCCCCGTCGCCGAGCCATTTGGCGACACGGACACCGTGGGAAGAAGCCAAACGTCGAATGTTTCCGCGAATCTGTTCGAGGACGCGAACCGCTGCCGCATCACCCTCGCTGTCGGTGAACGCAGTGAACCCCGAGACATCGACGAACGCGAACGTCCGCTGCACTCGTGTCACACCGCCGAGATGAACCACATCATTCACCTGGCGCACGCTAGCTGGACCGGACATCGGGCGAGACGCCGAGCACGAAGACCGTCGTCGCAGTCACGTGCCCGGCGTACGATGAGGGCTCGTGAAAGCATTCGATCTCCTCGACTCATGGCCATGTCCCCAGGTGTCTGCAGCCGTGCTCGGGGCGGATGGCTCGACGTACACCCACGGCGACACCACGCAGGTGTACGCGCTGGCGTCGATCACCAAACTGTTCACCGCAGTGGCTGTACATCTCGCAGTCGAAGAGGGAACCGTGACGCTGGACCACGTTGTCGACGACCACGGAAGCACGATGGCCGACCTCCTCGCACACGCGTCAGGGTTGTCGCCCCAGGGAGACCGGCTCGATGAACCAGGCCGTCGTCGAATCTATTCGAATGCCGGCTACGAACTCGCGGCCGCAACGGTCGCCTCGCATGCAGAAATGCCGTTCGCCGATTATCTGCACGAGGGCGTGTTCACCCCCCTCGAGATGTCGTCGACCAAGCTGCTGTCGAGCCCAGCCTTCGGCGCTGCGTCGACGGTGGCGGATCTGATCGGTTTCCTCACCGGTCTCGGCGACCTCCTTGCTCCGACGACCATCGACACCATGGTCACGCCGTACCTGCCCGAGTTGATCGGCGTCCTTCCCGGTTACGGGCGCCAGACCCCCAACACGTGGGGGCTCGGGCCAGAGATTCGGTCGGAGAAGTCTCCTCATTGGACCGGCACACGGAACTCCCCCGGGACGTGGGGACACTTCGGCGCGACCGGGACGTTCGTCTGGACCGATCCCGAGATCGGCGTCTCGATGATCGTGCTGACCGACCGAGACTTCGGCGACTGGGCGATTCCGCTGTGGACCGAGGTCAGCGACGCAGTGGTGGTCGAGTCGTCGTCCTAGACATCAGTGGCCTCGAGGAGATCTGTGGTCTCGCGTCGGGGCCAGAAGGTCACGACGATGCCACCGATGATGAGCGCAAGACTCATCCAGATGTTGACACGCAATCCGGCAATCTCGTTCGCTGGGTCGATCCGGAGACTCTCGACCCACCAGCGCCCGATCCCATAGCCGATGAGGTACACGGCGATCAGCCGTCCACGCGGCAACCAACCCTGACGATCGATCCACAAGATGACGCCGACGAGGCTCAGGTTCCACAGGCTCTCATACAGGAACGTGGGGTGGAATGTCGGGACAACGGCGTCGGAGTTGCGGAACTCGACGGGGGCGTTCTCTCTGTCGATCTCGAGAGCCCACGCAACATCGGTCGCTCGACCGTAGAGCTCCTGATTGAAGTAGTTCCCCCAGCGTCCTATCGCCTGCGCGAGCGGCAAACCAGGAACAATCGCGTCGAGAACCCCGCCGATGTTCATTCCTCGACGACGTGCGACCCAGAGGCCGACAAGAATTCCGAGAAACATGCCGCCAGGAATCCCTAGGCCACCTTCCCGGATGGCGAACAGCTTCCAGAATGACTCGCCGGAGAAATTCTGCCAGTCGGTGACGACGTGGTAGATCCGCGCCCCGATCACACCTGCAGGCACACCCCACAACGCAAGGGTGCTGATGTCGTCTTCGTGTCCACCCCGCGCAGACCATCGACGTTGCGACAACATGACAGCGGCGACAACGCCGAGGGCGATGACCAACCCATAAAACGTGAATGGGCCGATCGAGTTCGTCGACGGCGACGGGATGGAGGAGAACACGCTGCGCACGATAGCGCCAAACCCCGTCCAGCTCGCCGCATATTCCGTTCAGGCTCGACCCTTTCAGGCTCGGCGCTGTGCAACTTGGTTCTCGTCAGCCGAACTGTTCGACGGTCAGCGCCAGAAGTGCGTCGGCGCTCCCCAACACCGCCGGAGCTTGTGCGCTGGCCAAGGGTAACAACTGCTCGCAGTAGAAGGCGGCGGTGTGCAGCTTGGCCGCAAGTCGATGATCGTCGTCACCGTCAGCCATCCGGCGATTGGCGGCGAGCGCTTGGCGAACCAGCGTCCACCCTCCGGCGTGTTGGCCGAGCATCGTGAGATACGGCGTAGCTCCCGCAAACGCATCCGCTGGACGTGCAGCCAGTCGTTCGAGCAAGGTTGCGCTCGTTTGTCGAACGACCTCGTTGGACGCGCGAAGTGTGGTTCCCATCAACTCGAGTTCGCCGCCTGCGTCTATCGCCTCACCGGCGGTTCTGTCGATGTCGTCGAGAAACTCGGTGAGAACGCGACCACCATCCATCGGGAGTTTTCGCGTGACGAGGTCGAGAGCTTGAATACCATTCGTGCCCTCATAGATCGGGTTGATCCGAGCGTCGCGGTAGTGCTGGGCGACCCCTGTCTCCTCGATGAATCCCATACCTCCGTGCACTTGTACGGCAATCGAGGTCAGCTCGACACCGAGATCGGTGCACCAGGCCTTGGTGATCGGGGTGAGCAGGGCCGCCCGCTCGCCCGCTTTGGTTCGACGATCGGGTTCCGGATGATGTCCTTCGGCGTCGACGGCCGCCGCGTCGAGATAGGCGAGTCCACGCATTGCCTCGATGTAGGCCTTCATCGTCAGCAGATTTCGTCGAACGTCGAGATGTTCGATGATCGGCGACGAAGTTCCCGCCGCGGCACCGAGCGCACGACCTTGGCGTCGATCCGAGGCGTACATGACTGCATCTTGATAGGCGCGCTCTGCGATCGCGAGACCCTGGACGCCGACCGAAAGGCGGGCATTGTTCATCATCGTGAACATGTAGGACATGCCACGATTTTCCTCACCGATCAGATATCCAACGGCCCCGTCGCCGTCACCGAACTGCAGGACGCACGTGGGGCTTCCGTGAATCCCGAGTTTGTGTTCGATCGAGGTACACAGGACGTCGTTGCGGACGGTTGGGTTGCCGTCGTCGTCGAGCAAAAATTTGGGGACGATGAAGGTCGAGATCCCTCGTGTACCGGCCGGTGCGTCGGGTGTTCGTGCGAGCACGAGGTGGACGATGTTGTCGACCATGTCATGTTCGCCATAGGTGATGAAGATCTTCTGGCCCGAGATTCTGTACGTTCCGTCCTCGACACGCACAGCCTTCGCGCGCAGGGCGCCGACGTCGGAGCCGGCGTCGGGTTCGGTCAGGTTCATGGTGGCGCTCCACTCGCCGCTGACCAGCGGGCGCAACCAGGTTTCCTTCTGCCCTTCGTCAGCATGTTCACTGAGCAGGTCGATGGCTCCTTGTGTGAGTAGCGGGCAGAGCGCAAAGGACATGCACGCCGAGTTGAGCATTTCCTGCAGCGCCAAGGCGATCACCCAGGGAAACCCGCCGCCACCGTACGCAGGATCGAACGGCACCGACTGCCAACCGGCATCGACGAACGCTCGGTATGCCTCGGCGAAGCCGTCGGGGGTCTTCACCGACCCATCGTCGGCTCGGACGCTGCCCTGCTGGTCTGAAGTCGTGTTGAGCGGTGCGATCGTCTGTTCAATGAATCGCGCTGCCTCGGCGAGAACCGGCTCGACAAGTGAGCTGTCGAAGTCTGCGAAGTCGTCGAACTCACCAATGTTGTCGACCTGTGCGAGTTCTTCGAGGATGAACTGGATGTCCCAGATCGGAGCAGAATAGTCAGCCATGTCGGCGCCCTCACAAAGGTAGGTCATCAAATAGTTGGATGTCCTACTATATCGGCCCTGGTCGATGGACCCAGACGTTCAACGCTCGGTCTTCGTCCGAATCCAGCGAAAAGCTCGAGTGAACAACTCTGGCTCGGTCCAGTTGTCTGCCGGGCCTCCACGCAAGGCCAGTCCTGCATTCAATTCGGCACCGAGCACCAGGCCGATCGCGAGGAGATACAACCACAGCTGAAGGGTGATCGCGGTGCCGATCACGCCGAACACGGCGTTCGTGTCGCTGCTCAACGTTCGGAGGTAGATGCTGAACAGCACGGTGGCGACCAGCCAGAAGAGTGCAGAAAATGCGGCGCCGGGAATCTCGCCACGCCACGACGCGCGACGGTTCGGCGCGACGTGGAAAATCGTCGCCGCCCACAGGACAAGAATCGCCGCGGCCGTTGGGTACCGGAACCAACGCCACAACCATCCGAGAATCGCCCCGAGAAGGCCGCCTCCGAGGAATGACTCGTGTCCGAGGAGCGGACCGATGACCAAACCGGCAACGGTGAGAGATCCCACGATGATCGTGCCGACGGCCAACGCCAGACCAATCAGCTGTGTGCCGACCCATCCGCGGGTGTTGTGGTGGCCGTAGGCGACGTCGAGCGCGCGAACCACAGCCGCAAATCCTCTCGACGCGGTGTAGATGGTCGCAATGACACCCACGGTCAGTGCCGATGTCGATGCGCCGGCAAACAGGGCACCGACCGCTTCGGTCACTCCCCCGTCGGTGCCGAACAGATCTGATGCCCATGCGGTGAGCTGCCGTTCGACATCGGATGCGAGGTTGTTCCCAAGGATGTCGCCCAACGAGCCGAGCGCCGATGACGACACGAGCAAAAGCGGGAACATGCTGAGGAGAGCGAAGAAACCGATCTCCGCAGCAAGTCCACTGACACGATCGTCATGCCACTGTCGATACAGATGATGGATCATCCACCGAATGGTCAACCTCGGTGGGCGGCCGGGTACATCGTCTTCGGACTCCATGGCGCTACCAGCATGGCCGGTTATGGCGCGCGACGCGTGCACCTGCGAACAGTGACGTCCCCGGGGCGGCCATGCGTCGCGTCCAGTGACACATTCGGCTAATGGCGGAGCGGAAAACGCCGTCTTGCGTTCGCGACCATCGCCATCTCGGTCGTACTGGTGAGATCAAGAACTTTTGCGAACTCGACGTCATCGGGGCGGCCATGTCCGCTGTCGGCCTCGAGGTGCGACAACAACGAAACCACTCGTCGCTCGTCTTCGGGGACAACGAACGTCACGTGCACGGGGGCGCGAACGGCCTCGATGCGTCGTGCGTAGTCACGAACCGATGGGCTTGTGCGAAGATGAACGGCCAGCGGCGCATCGATTGGGCCGTGTGCAAGGACGTATTCTTGCGTCGCAACCAATGTGTTCACCCTGCCGTGTGCGAAGGATCGGGCAGCGCTCGCGTTGGCCACATCGGTGGCCACGAGAACGGGAACCCCCGAAAGGGTGAGCCGCTCGGCGAAGTCGTTCGCTTCGCGAACCGAATTGGTGACGAGCACGAGTCGTCCGGTCTCGCTCACGAAGTGGAGGAGATGCCCCTCGCGTTCGGCGCGAGAGACGTGCCAGAAGTACCCGCCAGGATGTACGTTCTTCAAGGTCATGGTTGGTTGTTCCGCCGTGCTCATGTCGCACCCACATCTGTGACGACTCACGTCGAACTGTAACACAGTTCGTCACACTATTGCGGTTTCATGACGTGGTGTTTCACCATCGGCGGCCATGCCACCGAGATGAGTGGCGGCCCGTCCCACGACGAGTGTCTCGGAATGGACCAGCGGTTCCAATTCGGGCGCGAATCAGGCGCTGATCGTCACCGGAGCACCGAGCGGAACGTTCTCTGCGAGAAAGGTCACGATCTCATTTGGAATTCTGATGCAGCCGTTCGAACGCGCCTGGCCCACCTGATCGGGGCGAGACGTGCCATGGATGGCGATGACGGGAATCCCCCCGCTGAAGGTCTCGTAGACCTCGGAATACGCAGACAACGCAAGGGCCCAGGGTCCGAGGTAGGACTCCTCGGGCGGGTTGACACGTTTGGCCGCAATCGAGAACGTACCAAGCGGCGTTGGTGTGGCGTCGGTTCCGATCACCGCCTCGGTTTCGGCGATGATGTCGTCGCCGTCGTAGACGGTCACGAGCCGATTGGCCAGGTCGACTTCGGCGCGGACCCGAGTTCCAGAAATGTCGTAGCCATCGGTACGGATCCAACCCTCCTGGCTGTTCGGGCGAACGGGCAGCTGGACCCTCACCCAGTCGTCTCCAGGTTCACCCTCGGTCACCATCAAGGTCAGTGGCCCGCCGAACTGATGTGGATTGGGCACCGTGAACTCGAGGGCAACCGGCTCGCCATCGGGGACGTCATACGCAACGAGATACGGAACTTCTGGTTTGGCGGTTGCGACCCAGGTGCGAAGAGGATCGGGAGGGATCGTCGACGTCGACGTCGACGTCTTCGAAGTGGTTGGAGCAGTCGTGGTCGAGGTGACCGCACTGGTGGTCGAGGTGGTGACGTCGACCACGTCGTCGGCGAGCGCGAGAGAATCGGGCACATCGGTTCCCCCACCGCCACACGCCGTCACCGACAACGTCGCAAGAACGACCCATGTCGGAACCCTGAGCAGCTTTGATCGACGACTTCGCGCGTGTCCCATCCCGTCGCTATCGGCATCCGTCCGAGCGAAGTGAACGGGTCAAACGAACTGCGGAGCCCCGTAACGTGGCGGTGTGCCCGCATCACTTCTCTCACTCGCTCCCGGTGTGTATGTGTGGTTGTACGACGAGCCCGGACACACCCAGACGAACAGTGGGGTTGTGATCGCCGAGGATGGCCTTACCGTCATCGACGCCGGCCTTGTGCCGAGCGCCTCCCAAGAACTTGCGAAGGCGCTTGGTGAACTCACCGCCCTCCCGATCAAGAGACTGGTGTTGTCCGGATCGCACATCGACCTGGTCGGTGGGAGCACGTCCTTTCCGCTCGCCGCTGTGTATGGATCGGCGCAGACATCGGCGCACCTCGATCAAGCGGCAGATCCGGCCATCTGGGCGAAGCTGTACCCAATACATCAGCGCGAATTGTCGGAGGTGTCCACGCGCCCGGTCACCCACACCGTCACCGAAGCCGCGCACCTCTGTCCTGCGAGTATCGCGATTCCAGCTGGCGGCCTCCAGTTCGAAAACCTCGTCGTCCAGGTTCCCGCAGCAAATGTCGTCTTCGCTGGTGGCCTCGCCAGCTTCGGCACTGTTCCACTCGGGTTCGAATCCGATTTTCCTGCGTGGATCGCCACCCTCGATGTACTGGAGACGTGGGGTGAGATCTTTGTTCCTTCACACGGCCCACTTGGCGGTATCGAAGAACTCCACGAGCTGCGCGGCTATCTCGCTGCGTGTCTTGCGGCCGACGGTTCGATTGCAAATATGCCCGATGGGCCATGGTCGACCTGGACCGATCAGCAGTACACACCGATCAACATCGAACGGGCCGCCATGCTCGCGAGTGGAGATCCCTCGCCACCGCCGAGTTTGCGCGCGTTACTCGGTCTTGCGTGACGAATGAACGCTGTCGGCCGCGGTTGCGACCTGTTTCGCCTTCCAGATACTGAAGACGACGGCGAGTACCAAGATGACTGCGATGATGCCCAGCGAGATGCCGATGTTGATGTGTGTCCACGGCGTCAAGGTCAGTTTGACTCCGACGAAGAGCAAGATCGCGCCCAGCGCATGAGACAGGTAGTGGAAACGCTCGCGGGCGTCGGCCAGCAGAAAATACATGGCTCGAAGGCCCATGATCGCGAACGCATTCGCCGAGATCAAAATGTACGGGTCGTTGGCCACGCCGAATGATGCAGGAACCGAATCGACCGCGAAGATCACATCGGTGAACTCGACGACCACCAGCGCGGCGAAGAGCGGTGTCGCTGCGCGATGGCCGGCAACTCTGGTGAAGAACTTCTGACCGTCGAGCTCCTCGGAGACCGGCATGAACTTCTTCAGCAAGCCGAGGCCGGCGGTCGACGCGTCCTCGCCCTCGTCCTCTCGATGACGGATGATCCGGAAACCGGTGAAGATGAGAAAGACACCGAAGAAGACCAGAACTCCGACAAAACGTTCGACGAGCGCTGCGCCCAGGAGAATGAAGATCGCTCGAAGCGTCAGCGCGCCGAAAATACCCCAGAAGAGAACCCGGTGCTGGTATCTCAACGGGATCTTCATCGTGGAAAATAGGAGCGCCCAGAGGAACACGTTGTCGACGCTCAACGACTTCTCGGTGATGTAGACCCCAAGGTATTCACCGGCTGCCGTGCCACCGAACTGCACGAGCATGAAGACACCGAAGATCAGTGAGCAGACAACCCAAAAGATCGACTCTCCCCCGGCTTCCCGAAACGTCGGAGCATGCGCTTCTCGGTGTCGCCACAGGTCGAAACCGAGAAGTGCAACGACGCACAGGCCGAGAACTCCCCAGGCCCAGACGGGTACGTCGATGTCGATGAAGTTCTCGTTGGAGGCTTCGGCGGCGAGGAGCATCAGCGCAGCATACGCCCTCGCTGTGTCCGAACCGGACGCCGACGCGAGCGGGGGGAGGCCCGCTGGGGGTGGCCCCC
>RCMY010001573.1_pt1 | contig 21657 bp, 22 predicted proteins | sample 2041341 | NCBI WGS metagenome assembly RCMY01 (sample SAMN09708234, study PRJNA481090) | Marine sediment metagenome, whole genome shotgun sequencing project.
AATGGATGATTAGCTCAGCGGTAGAGCACTTCGTTGACATCGAAGGGGTCACTGGTTCGATCCCAGTATCGTCCACCAGAATTCACCGGCACACAGTCGTGTGTTGTAATGCAACCAAGGCGCAATCGCAGCGCCGCGAAAAAAGAAGGATTGAACCTATGAAAGTTCGCAACTCCCTCCGCTCGCTCAAGCAGCGTCACCGCGATTGCCGTATCGTGCGCCGTAAGGGCCGCGTCTATGTAATCAACAAGACGCAGCGTCGGTTTAAAGCTCGTCAGGGCTAAACCACCGCAATGCATTGATCTAGAATCGGTCGCATCCTTTATTGGGCGCGGCCTTTTTTATTGGGAAAACCCTGCAATCTCACTGGCAATGGCCCCCGCATTGGGACTAGGCTTGCAGCAACAGAATGATCAAGGAGCATAGCCCATGAAACGTATTTTACTGACATCAACAGCGCTTGCATTTATCGCAGCAAGCCCGCTCGCCGCCCAAGACATTTGCAGTGGAATCACAGGCGGGCAATGGATCGGCGGCAATGAAGGCGCCTCCGACATCACCACGTCCGACGCCTACCGCGAACAAATGGCGCTTGTGCTTGGCGGAAACAGCTACGTCTCGCTGTTCACTCTCTCGGGCACCACCGATGTCCGCATCGAGGCCGCAGGACGCGGCGCAGGTGATCCACTGATCGAAATCTTCGACACCGCAGGCGGAATCGTCGCCTCTGACGATGATTCTGGTGGCGGCGGGGCCGCACGCGCCGAAGTCTCCCTAGAGGCGGGCAGCTATTGCATGAGCATGAAAAGCTATGACGACGTGCCAATGACCGCATTTGTGCGAATCGGACGGACCGAACACGAGGCGCTCACAGAGGGCACAACAGATGGCGGCAGCAACGATGCACCATCGGGTAGCTGTGCCGAAGCCACGCCCTTTGGCGCGATTGGTACAACCAACTCCGCATCAGTAGAAGAGACCGGATTCTGGTCCTTCACCCTGTCCGAGCCGACCGCGATTTCGATCACAGCCAATAACGCCGCCGCCGATCCGATCATCACGCTTTACGACAGCGACGAAACGACGATTGCCGAGAATGACGACTCCAACGGCCTGAATGCGCGGATCGACCAATCTAGCCCGCTTCCCGCTGGCGACTATTGCCTGAATGTGCGCGCCTATAGCGACGATTCGCTCCCCATCGACGTCACGATTTCCATCTATGACTCCGCCGCAGCAGCAGCAGCGCTTTACGCCCAAGGCGAAGCCGCCCCACCGCTGGACGGCACCGTCGAGATCAACGCCTTGGGCCTGATGCCAAACCGCATGCGCCACGACGCGCAAGTCAGCGGCGATACATCATGGTTCAGCTTTGACGTGGACACAGCGGGCCTGCTCCTTATCGAGGCCATCGCAGCAGGTGACAACGGCGACCCTTGGCTTATCATGTATGACGATCTTGGCCGCGAAATCGCGCGTAACGACGACAATGGCGACGGGCTCAACAGCCTGATCACCGCGCGCGTAAACCCCGGCTCCTATATCGCAGGCGTCAAACAAGTCGATAGCAGCACAGAGAGCCTGATCCGCCTGATCTTTGAACGCTACGTGCCTGCGGAATAAAGCCGTTTTAGCAAAAATGCCCCGCCTCGTCTGTCATCGACGAGGCGGGGCGATCTGCGCTTAATAGAAAAGCGCTATGTTATTCATCAAAACAATGCGGATCACTTCCAGACCCAGCAGCGCCACAATCGGCGACAGATCAATGCCCCCCAAATTGGGCAGCACACGGCGCAGCGGCGCATAAATCGGCTCCAAAATCCGCTGCAACGTGTACCAAATCTGCCCGACAATCGGCTGGCGCACATTCAACACGTCAAAATTGATCAACCAACTCATGATAAAATGGGCAAAAATTAACGTGCGGGCAATGCCCAGAACAAGCATCAGTATATCAAAAATAGATTGCATCGGTTTCGACTTTCATAAGGTTTTACTGCAAGTAAAGGCAGAACAGCTCTGGAACAAGGGGGTGGTTGCCGCTAGGTCACAAATTGACGTTAAGGTAAACCTTGCTACCTTCAGCACATCATTAGTGAAAGCACCCCGCACATGTACCCCTTCGGCCGCCTGATCAAAGACATGGTCCTTGCCCGCAACGCTCCCGCTTTGCCAATCCTTGGGCCCCATGTGTCCTACCATCGCTGCTGGCCGCAAGACCTCGACAGCTTCATGGAAATGAACAACGGACGCATCCTGACGATCCTCGATCTGGGGCGCACGGTGCTGGCAAAACGCACAGGGCTGCTAACAATCCTACGGGCAAATCGCTGGGGGCTGACAATGGCTGGCACCTCCGTGCGCTACCGCAAACGGATCAAACCCTTCGTGCGGTTCAAAATGGTCAGTCGGGCAATCGGCTGGGATCACCGGTTCTTCTACATCGACCAATCCATCTGGATTAATGGCGAATGTGCAGCCCAAGCCCTCTACCGCTCCGCCGTCACCGACAAAAACGGCATCGTCATACCGACCCGCGTGCTGGCGCACATCAACGCCAATGATACCTCGCCAGATCTGCCAACATGGGTCACCAACTGGATCGACGCCGACGCGACACGCCCTTGGCCGCCAGAATTACCCAGCGCCGACTAAACCATCCCTTGCATGACCGCCCAGATGCAGTGTCTTATTGGCACAACAAAAAACGGGGCAGCACGCACATGGCGATTACGCAAAAGAAACGCATCTGGGGCTGGATGGCCTTCGATTGGGCGACACAACCGTTCTACACACTCGGGCTCACATTCATCTTCGGGCCGTATTTCGCCGCCGTCGCCGCACAACACTACCTTGGCACAGGCATGACCGAAGCCGCCGCCGACGCACAAGCCCAATCCATCTGGGGCATCGGACAATCCACCGCTGGCGTGCTCATCGCGCTTTCCGCGCCCGTCTTAGGGGCATTTGCCGATACCTCAGGGCGCAAAATCCCGTGGATCATCTTTTTCTCGATCATCTATGTGGTGGCAACCGCAATGCTGTGGGGACTGACCCCTGACGGCGCGTCCCTCATCTTCATGCTGGTCATCTTCTACGTCGGCTTCTTTGCCGCAGAAAGCGCGCTGAACTTTTCCAACGCCATCCTGCCCTCGCTTGGCACCAACGAAGAAGTCGGGCGGATTTCCGGTTCAGGCTCCGCCTTCGGCTATTGGGGCGGCGTTATGGCACTCTTTATCATGCTGCTCTTCCTCGCCGAAAACGACGCAGGCGTCACACTTCTTGGCAACGCACCACTCTTTGGCCTCGACCCCGACCTGCGCGAAGGCACCCGCTCCGTCGGTCCCTTCATCGCAATCTGGTTCGCGGTCTTCATGATACCGTTCTTCATGTGGGTCCGCGACACACCCACGGACAAAGACGCGACCCCCGCAATGGGCGCAGTCCTCGCAAACCTCTGGGCCACCCTGCAATCGGTGTTTAAACGCAAAAGCCTGTTTAACTTTCTCATAGGCTCAATGGTCTACCGCGACGCACTCAACGCACTCTACGCATTCGGCGGCGTCTACGCAGCACTGGTGCTCGACTGGCAAACCATCCAGATCGGCGTTTTCGGGATCATCGCCGCGATTGCTGCGGCCATCGCCACATGGATCGGCGGGATTTGCGACCAAAAATACGGCCCGAAACCCGTCATCATCACCGCGATCATCGCCCTCATCATCGTCTGCATCCTCATCGTGGGCATGTCGCGCGACCACCTGTTCTTTATGACGCTTGAAGCAGGATCATCCCTGCCAGACACCATCTTCTACATCTGCGGCGCAACGATCGGCGGCGCAGGCGGCGCACTCTATTCGGCATCACGCTCCATGATGGTGCGACACGCACACCCCGACAGACCCACCGAAGCCTTCGGTCTTTTCGCCCTCACAGGCAAAGCCACCGCATTTCTTGCGCCCATGCTGATCACAATTTTCACCGTCGCCACCGGAAACACGCAACTCGGCTTCCTGCCCGTGATCTTCCTTTTCCTCGCAGGCCTTGTCATGCTACGGTGGGTAAACAAAGACGGAGATCGCGCAGAATGGTCCGCATAAGTATTGCAATAGCCCTCATCGCCAGCCTCGCATCCTGCGGTGGCGACAAAACCCCCGACACCGCCAGTCGCGCGAATGTCAGCACGCAAACCGTGACCGACACCCGCATCGCAAAAGACGTCTACGGATATATTTCCACCGCCTCGTCCCAGCGCCCCGAATCCATCGGCGCCTATTCACGCGGATGCCAAGCGGGGGCTGCGCAACTGCCCGAAACGGGTGCCACATGGCAAGCCATGCGCCTGTCGCGCAACCGCAACTGGGCGCAACCCGTGACCGTTGACTTCGTGCAAGACCTGTCGCGCTTTGCCGCCACACAAGCAGGCTGGAACGGCCTTTATATCGGCGACATGAGCCAACCACGCGGCGGGCCAATGCTTACAGGGCACGCCAGCCACCAGTCAGGCCTCGACGCCGACATCTGGATGCTGCCCCCTAACCGCTTGAACCTCAACGCAAACGAGCGCGAGAACCTGTCCTCGATCTCGATGCGCCGCGCCTCTGGCGCCTTCACCAACAGTAGCTGGACCCCGCAACACGAAGCGATCCTGAAAGCTGCGGCCTCCGATCCGCGCGTTGCACGTATTTTCGTGTTCCCCGGTGCCAAGGTCGAGATGTGCAAAAACGCCACGGGCGACCGCAGCTGGCTGAACAAAATCCGGCCTTGGTGGGGGCATCACTACCACTTCCACGTGCGGCTCAAATGCGCGGCAGGTGCATCGGACTGCAAAAACCAAGCCCCACCGCCCGCAGGTGACGGCTGTGCGGACGCGCAGACATGGGTGAACAACATCCTGAACCCGCCACCGCCAAAACCCGCCGATCCAAACGCCACGCCAACACCACCGCGCGGTCCATTAACTTTGGCGCGCCTGCCCGCGCAATGCATGGGCGTTCTGGACAACTAAAATGCGGATCACCCTTCTTCTTATGATGCTCGCGGCATGTGGGCATCACCTCACGGCTGCGCCCACGCTTCTAAGTACCACCGTTTGGACCAGCAAAGATCCGTTCTTTGGCGGTTTCTCGGGATTTGAACTGGCGGACGACGGGCGCAGCTTCCACGCGCTCAGCGACCGTGGCGCACTGCTGGCGACAGGCACAATCACCCGCAAAGACGGGATCATCACCGCGCTATCACCGCCAACCCTCAACAGGTTGCGCGCGCCAGACGGCAAACAGAGTCACACTTGGATCGATAGCGAAGGGTTAGCCATCGCCGCCGATGGCACGATCTTTGTCTCAAGCGAAGGACCACAACACCGTATCTTTCAATTCGATACACGCGATGCGCCAAAAGCAATTGCACTCCCGCAACACCCTGACTTCTCAAAACTGCAAGGCAATAGCTCGCTTGAAGCACTGGCAATCGGTCCCGACGGCGCACTTTACACCTTGCCTGAACGATCAGGCCGCGCCAATTTCCCCTACCCCGTTTACCGCTATCAGGACGGCGCATGGGACATCCCCTTCGACATCCCACGGCGCGGCAACCACCTTGTTGTGGGCGCAGATATAGGCCCCGACAGTCGGCTTTATATATTGGAACGGCACTTCACCGGCGTCGGATTTCAATCGCGCGTGCGGCGGTTCAACTTGGATGGCACGGGTGAAGAAACCCTGCTCGACACCATCAACGGCACCCACGACAACCTCGAAGGGATCAGCGTCTGGCGCGATGCCAGGGACCACCTGCGCATAACCATGATTTCCGACGATAACTTCAAGTTTTTCCAGCGCACCGAAATCGTCGAATACCAGATCAACGATTGACCCACGCCTTTTCGGGGTGGTATCGCGGCGCGTTCCCGAATGATCGCGAACCAAGTGCCGCACCCTTGTTAAAACGGATAAAGTCATAAAATGACCAAGCTCATCCCCGGCGTAATCGCCATGGCCCTCGTTGTTGTGGCCTCAAACATCCTCGTGCAATTCCTGATCCTTGACGGGTTACTGACATGGGGGGCCTTCACCTACCCGCTCGCCTTCCTCGTGACCGACATCATGAACCGCGTCTATGGTGCAGCCGCCGCGCGACGGGTCGTCTATGTGGGACTGATCGCAGGGATCACATGTTCGTTAATTGGCAGCCAAATCATGCTGGAATTTGGCCCCGCCGTGGCACTTCGGGTCGCCATCGGATCGGCCTCCGCCTTCCTCATCGCACAACTCCTCGACATCGCAGTCTTCAACAGATTACGCGCAGGCTCATGGTGGAAAGCCCCGCTCGTCTCCACGTTCATCTCTTCAATTGTCGACACCACACTCTTCTTCACCATCGCATTCTCCAGCCTTTTCAACAGCTTCAGCGCAACAGCCACAGCGCAAATCATCTGGGCACAAGACCCCGTGCCCTTCCTGAACTTCGGGCCAATTGTGCCGCTTTGGGTCTCGCTCGCCGTCGCCGACTGGGGCGTGAAAATCGCAATCGCAGTGCTGGCCCTCATCCCGTTTCGCTTTATCATCACACGGATCAAAAGCCCCACAAAAACCTTTTGACATATGCGCCAAATATGCGAACCTCTCCTTAGTGAAACATTTGAAAGGAGGTGATCTAGTGCATCATTGTGTATTGGAGAAGGCAGTCGGGACAACTTGGGGTAAGCAGACCTAGAGCAATCTTTAGGTTTACCTAAACCAAGGTGGAGTTCCTAACCGACCCACCTCCGCTATTCAGAGAAGGACCATCCCAAACGCGGGGTGGTCCTTTTTTCTTACCCGTTTGACCTGTAAGATGGCCCCATGAAAATCACCGACCAAATTGAAATCGCCGACTGGGAAATGACGGAAAGCTTCACGCGCGCCTCTGGGCCGGGTGGGCAAAACGTGAACAAAGTGTCCACGGCTGTCGAGTTGCGGTTCGAGGCCGAACGCTCCCCGAACCTGCCCGACTCTGTGAAACGCAAACTCAAACGGTTGGCAGGACGCCGCTGGACCAACGAAGGCGCAATCGTGCTGTTCGTGCAAGACACCCGCTCCCAAGCCCGCAACCGCGAACTCGCCTTACAGCGGCTGCACGATTTAATACTCGAAGCCACCAAAACCCCCAAAAGAAGAATCTCCACCCGCCCCACCTACGGCTCCATCAAACGGAGGCTGGCAGGCAAGAAAGAGCGCGGAGAGGTGAAGAAACTACGGGGAAAAGTCGAAGACGACTGAAAACCTTATCCGCGGATAAGGCGTTCGGTGGAGTGACGGAATGTTAAGATATTGAAACCCGAGGATAAAATGACGCTAATCTACCGCATGACCCGCACAGGCGACCCTGAAATCAGCCGCCCTGCCCCTGAAAAAGTTATCTTTGGTGACCCTGTGTTTACCACATGGAATGTCGAAGACGTGGACGGGCTTTATGCAGGCATCTGGCAAAGCACAGCAGGCCGCTGGCGCATTTCCTATGACGAATGGGAATACTGCCACATCCTAGACGGGGTGTCGGTGCTGCACGGATCAGACGGCAGCCGCCTAGAAGTGGAAGCCGGCGACAGCTTCGTCCTGCGCCCCGGATTTGTCGGGGAATGGGAGGTGATTGAGACCACTGTGAAGGAGTATGTGATTAGGGTTTGAGGTTGAGAAAGTTCTGACATCAAACAACGCAATAAACTATTAGCCCGCCTGCTTAATCCGACCTGATCTAATAATCTCGGGCTTCAGTAGATTTTCTCTTTCACGAGAAAGCCTTGAAGCTCGATCAACGTAATCATCGCCACCCTTAGAAACATATTCACGCACGAGGCCATCAATCTGCCGAGTCAAAGCACCGACTTTGGACTTGGAATCAAAAAAATGCCCACTCTTGCGGACTATCTCTTTAGTCATTTAAATTTCCTCCTGATTTGGCTTCATCATGAATCAGCTTGAACAATATAGCAAGGTAAGCTGCAACTTCCCTAAGAACATCTTCACGCTCCCAATCTTTTTCTCCTCTTTCGGCTTCATTTTTGAATCTTCCAATGCGGTCACTTGTCGCAATCAAAATCCCTAATGGATGCTCTCCATCTGTAGATATAGGCATTGATGCTAACGATTTGTACCGAATTTCATCATATTCTCGTTCATTTTCACCTTTCGCACCAATTACAGGTCTAAGTTCTTCCCTTGTTGCATCAGAGAAAATTAGTTCGTTTGATCGCGAGAAGGCGAGGCCAACGTGGCCTTCACCAACATCCCATTCTCGGTGAACATGATCTGGCTTAACCTCGGTAGCTCTTCGACATGCTAAACAGACTAGCCTTTTTTTGTCATGGTCGAAGCGATAAACAGCAAAATTCCATTCTTCGTCATCAATGTCGAACAAAGAAGCTTTTCTAGCAACTAAAAGGCCTAGAATGCTGTCCGAGTATTTAGTGAGCTGTTGCATCGTTTTGCAACCATCGGTCACTGCAGTCTCGATTAGCTCTCGCAAATATGAATTTAAGGACACCCTCGTGAGTTGATGGTCGATAAACTTATCCATAAAATCAAAGTTTTGTTTGTCGAGCTCTGCTTTACGTGAAAGCGTAAGATTTTCGGACAAGATATCGGGTGCCGACGAATCGGCGAAAACCAAAATTAAGGAACCAACCACTGTCAAAACAATGCCGACGATCAAAGCGATGCCAGCAACAACAACCGCACCCTTAAACTCAAGTCCTCCAATCATGGGACTCAGCGCAACGAGTGCGGCACCAAATATTGTTCCAAAAATCTTGACCGCTCGCACGAAACGGCCTGCCTTTTTTAAATACTGGATCGCTGCATTAAAACCAGTCGCATAACTTGAATCAAAATCGTTCATACCACAACCTCAACCCTATCCTGCTCCCCAACCCCAAACACCCGCTTATACCGCGCGATCTCGTCGGCGGGGCCCATGGCTTTGTTCGGGTTGTCGCTGAGTTTTACGGTGGGGTTTCCGTTGGCCGAGATGGCTTTGCACACGAGGCTAAACGGTGCGAGGGTGTCGTTTGGGGTCAGCCCTTTGAAGTCGTTTGTGAGCATCGTGCCCCACCCGAATGACACCCGACACCGCCCGTTGAACTGCGCTTGCAGGCTCACGATTTTATCGACGTCCAGCCCGTCCGAGAAGATGATCAGTTTCTTGGTCGGGTCCTCGCCGCGCGATTTCCACCAGTTGATCGCGATCTCGCCGTATGTCGCGGGGTCGCCGCTATCCACCCTGATCCCCGTCCAGCCCGCCAGCCAATCGGGCGCGCCCGCAAGGAACCCCTCGGTGCCATATGTGTCGGGCAAAATGATCCGCAAATTGCCCACATGCTCTTCGTGCCAATCCGCCAAAACGTCATAGGGCGACTGGCGCAACGCGGCGTCCCCCTGCGCCAAAGCCGCGTAAACCATCGGCAATTCGTGCGCGTTTGTGCCAATCGCCGCAAGGTCCCGCTCCTTGGCGATCAGGCAGTTCGAGGTGCCGACAAAGTTATCGCCCAAGCCTTCGGACATCGCCTGCACGCACCAGTCCTGCCAGAGGAAACTATGCCTGCGCCGCGTGCCGAAATCAGCAATCGCAAGCCCCTCAACACTGCGTAATGTCTCGACCTTTTGCCAAACCTTGGTCTTGGCGCGGGCATAAAGCACTTCCAACTCGAACCGTCCCATGGTGCCCAAAACCGCACGCCCGCGCAGCTCCATCAACACGGCAAGCGCAGGAATTTCCCATAGCATAACCTCGGGCCAAGTGCCTTCAAACGTTAGCTCGTATTGCCCATCAACTTTTTCAAGGTGGTAGGGCGGCAGCCGCAACTTCTCAAACCAATCCATGAACTCGGGCGTGAACATCTGGCGCTTGCCGTAGAATGTATTGCCGCGCATCCACGTGCTTTCGCCGCGCGTCAGGGACAGGGAGCGGATATAATCCAACTGCTCGCGCAGCTCCCCTTCATCCACCAAATCCGCCAGCCGAATATGCTTGGAGCGGTTGATCAAACTAAACGTGACCTGCGTGTCGGGCTTGTTGCGAAACACCGATTGGCACATCAACAGCTTATAAAAATCCGTGTCGATCAAGGACCGCACAATGGGGTCGATCTTCCATTTGTGGTTCCAAACGCGGGTGGCAATATCGGTCATGCTGGCGGTCCTTATGGTTACTCAACTTAGACCAAGCGCAGGGGGGCAAAGGCAACCCCCATTGCAATATCGGGCGCAATTCTCGCGGGCAAAAATTAACCATTTGTTAACCTTTCGCTTGCGAGGGCAAAAAACATAGTGTTAAGAAAACGATTATTTATTGAACGCATTACATATCGGAACCCTCGTGGTGGAAATCTCTCAAAGCTACATCGACCTGTTGCGCGCAGCCCATCTGTTCTGTTTTGCGGCAGGCATGGGCACCGCGTTTTATCTTGATTTCCTGTCGTTCTGGTCGATTCAAACACCAAATAACGCGGGCGACATTCGCGACATCGAGCGCATCCATCTTTGGGTCGCTGTAGCCTTTGGCGGGCTTTGGATCACGGGGCTTGCGTTGATTTATATCCGCACCGGATTTGACTTTGCCAAATTCTCACCCAAACTCTGGATGAAGGTGTCGGTCATGGTCGCAATGACTGTGAACTCAATGGTCATCGCGGCGTTCATCTTGCCAATGATGCGCAGAACGCTTGGCCGTCGCGTGATTGATTTGCCCTTGCAAAAGCTGGTTGGGGCGACCCAAATTGCGACGATCAGCGTTTTTTGCTGGACCACGGGCCTCGCGCTTGGATCAAGTCTGGTGCTGAAAACCGCCGCTTGGGATGTGTTGCTACCGCTGGCCGCAGGGTGGTTTGTCGCGCTAACGGTCGCAGGTCAGTTTGCGGTTTTGATCAAACGGGTCCGACTGGTCAGCGCAATCGCATAGCCATTAGTCCCGCTTTTTCGGCAGCTTGGCTTTCTCGACATCGTGTAGCTGCTTGCTGACTTCGGGCGAGACCCCAAGGGCCGCCTCAACGGCATGCAGTAATTGGTCTTCTTCTTCGTGCTCGACTCCGTCCGCGAACACGACTGACCAAAGCGCTGACACCGCCGCCTCGCGGTCCGCTTGGCTGATCGCGTCGTGCAAAATGCCTGCCAACTCGTCGGTCGCAGGCATTTCTTCTTCCAACTTCTCGCAGCCTGCGCGCATTTTTGCGGCCTCGACGGGGTTCAGGTTGTAGAGCTTGCCCAACACCGCGTCGATCTGCTCGACCTCCTCAAACAGGTAGGCGTGATCGGCCTTGGCTGCGCGCACCATCAACGCGCCAAGCGCATTGCGCGCGTCCGCCTCTGGCAATTTCGTTTCAAAATTTGCGTCGCCGCTAAAGAGCGCCAAGATGCGTGAAAACATGGGTCCGGGTCCGTCTATAAGGTCGCGTTATGTGGACGTTATGCAATCACGCCCAAGCGTGCAACCGCGTTAACCACTCGCCAGAATTTCAAGGAAAGCAGGGCCAAAACGCTCGGTTTGCTTGTCGCCAATCAGCCGCGCAATACCCGTCATGTCCGCGTTGCGCAGTTGTGCCACTTTCGCCAGCGTTGAGGCATTCAGCGACATGGGCTTATCCGCGCCTTCGGGACCACGCGCCAGCTCGGTTTGGGCGGCCAGCAACCGGTCAAAAACCGCGCCCTCGTTGCGTCCTGCCAGCTTGCGCCGCACCGGATGCACCTCTTCCACAGCGCCCGCGATAACCTCTAGAAACGCACGGCCATAGCTCTCCAGTTTCTTGGCCCCGACGCCACTAATCCCCGCCATGTCATCAAGGGTCATCGGCCGCTTTTCCGCCATCTCGATCAGCGATTTATCGTTGAACACAATATAGGCGGGGCCGCCGAGTTGTTCTGCAAAGAACCGCCGTTTGGCTTTGAGCGCGGACAGCAACGGCGCATCATCCTCACTGACCATCTGGCGGATTTTCGGGCTAAACCCCTTGGCCGCTTTGATGCTATCGCGGCGCAATTCAATCGTCGCCTCGCCGCGCAAAATAGGCCGCGCATGGTCGGTCATACGCAACGCCCCGTGCCGCTCGCGGTCAGGCCGCATCAGGTCGTGCCCCATCATCTGCCGAAAAATCGCCTGCCATTGGCGTTTGTCGTATTCCTTGCCAACGCCGTACGTCGGCAGGCTATCATGGCCACGCTGCGCGATTTTATCGGTTTTCGCGCCCAGCAGAATATCGATCAAATGACCTGCACCGAAATATTCGTCGGTCCGCAACGCCGCAGATAACGCCATACGCACGGCGGTCGTGCCATCGAAAATATCCGCAGGTTTATCGCAAAGATCACAGTTGCCGCAGGGTTTCGGGTCTTCGCCAAAATAGCGTAGCAGGTTCAAGCGCCTGCAATGCAGCGCCTCGGCCAGCCCCAACAACGCATTCAAGCGCCCATGATCTGCCGCACGGCGTTCAGGCGGGGCCAACCCCTCGTCGATCTGCTGCCGGCGGTAGCGAATATCATCAGGGCCAAATAACGTCAGCGTCTCTGCAGGCGCACCATCGCGCCCCGCACGGCCAATCTCCTGATAATAGCTCTCGATCGACTTGGGCAAATCCGCATGCGCCACCCAGCGAATATCAGGCTTATCAATCCCCATGCCAAAGGCGACAGTCGCGCAAACGATCAACCCGTCTTCCTGCTGAAAACGGCGCTCCACAATACGCCTGTCCTCGGCTTCCATGCCACCATGATAATAACAGGCCGTATGGCCCGCATCATTCAACGCCTTTGCCAGCGTTTCCGTCTTGGCACGCGTACCCGTATACACAATCCCCGACTGTCCCTTACGCGCAGCAGCAAAGTTCAAAATCTGCGCGCGCGGCCCGTCTTTGACCTCAAACGCAAGATGAATATTCGGCCTGTCAAAGCCGCGCAAGAACGTCGATGGCTCAGCCCCGTCAAACAGCTTTTGCACAATCTCGGCGCGGGTTTCGGCGTCGGCTGTCGCGGTGAAGGCGGCCAGCGGCACGTCAAGCAAGCGGCGCAGTTCACCAATCCTCAGATAATCAGGGCGGAAATCATGGCCCCACTGGCTCACACAATGCGCCTCGTCGACCGCAATCATGCCAACGCCCGCGCGCTGCAACATCCGCATCGTGCCACCAGCCGCCAGCCGTTCTGGTGCCATATACAGCAGGCGCAACGTGCCAGCCTCCAGCCCCGCCCAAACCGCCTCGGTCTCTTCCTCGGTATTGCCAGAGGTCAGCGCGCCCGCCTCGACACCCGCTTCGCGCAACCCGCGTACTTGGTCGCGCATCAACGCAATCAGCGGCGAAATCACAACGGTCACGCCGTCGCGGGCCAGCGCTGGCAGTTGGAAGCAGAGTGATTTGCCGCCACCAGTGGGCATAATCGCCAGCGTGTTTTCGCCCGCAATCACCGCCTCGACGATCTCCTGCTGACCAGGCCTGAAAGCATCAAAACCAAAGACGTCTTTCAGCAAAAGGGCAGCGCTCATGTGGGATACTTTCCGAGTAAGGTCGCGGCACAATCCCACATGCTGAATCTGCAAACAAGGGCGAAGGCTACGCTTGCGCCGTAGTGTTTGCATAGCTACCCATGTGGCAACGCAAAGGAGACATACGTGGGCGAAATTACACTGGTCCGGCACGGGCAAGCAAATTCGGCGGCAACCAACGAAGCGGATTATGACCGGCTGACCGAGCTTGGGCATCAGCAGGCCGCGTGGCTTGGCACATGGATCCAAGCACATGACGGCCCCTTTGATAGTGTCTATTCAGGCAGTTTACGCCGCCAGCGCGAGACCGTTGCAGGCATGGGGTTCGCGGATGTGTCCGTCGACGAGCGATTGAACGAAATCACCTATTACGATCTGGCCGCCGAAATGGACGCCAAAGGGCTGGCAGCACCGCGCAAGGGTCCTGATGATTTTGCCGTGCATTTCCCCGCAACCCTGACCGCGTGGCGCGACGGAAAGATCACGGGCGGCGAGACATATGCGAATTATTCCGACCGCGTGCAGGCGGTTATCAGAGAGGCCGCCCAACCGGGCAAACGGATTCTCTGCGTCACGTCGGGCGGCATCATTGCCCGCGCCGTGGCCCATATCCTGCACTTGGATATCCCACGAATGGCACAAATCGCGCTCCCGATTTTAAACACCTCGGTGCACCGCATCCACGTCACGCCGCAGGGGCCGATCCTGGGCACGTTTAACTCTGCGCCGCACTTGGACCACACCGACCGCCTGACCGCCCGCACACATTATTAGGAACGACCATGACACATCTATGGGTCCGCGCCGAGAGCCGCGCACATGAAGAACGCATCGGGATCACCGCAGAAGGGGCCGCCAAATTGCGCGCCGCAGGCTTTCAATTGACTGTCGAGGAAAGCACACAGCGCGCCATTCCGATGGACGGCTATATCGCCGCTGGCTGCACCACGGCCCCCGAAGGATCATGGGTCGATGCCCCAAATGACGCGATCATCTTCGGCCTCAAAGAATTGCCCGACGACGGCACACCCCTGCCGCACCGCCACATCATGTTTGGACACGCCTACAAAGGCCAAGCCAGTGGGCGCATCCTGCTCGACCGCTTTGTTGCAGGCGGCGGCACGCTCTACGACCTCGAATACCTCGTCGATGAAAGCGGACGACGGGTTGCCGCATTCGGCTACTGGGCGGGATACGCAGGTGCCGCCGTCAGCCTGCTCGCATGGATCGCGCAACAACACGGCGACCTCGCAGGCCCCGTCGATACCTATGCTAGCGCGAGCGCGATGCGTGACGAATTGGCCGCAAACCTCAACGGCGCAAAACCCTCCGCGCTCATCATCGGCGCATTGGGGCGCGTGGGCACAGGGGCCGCTGACCTGTTCGGCGCACTTGGCCTGCCTGTGACCAAATGGGACATGCCCGAGACCGCATCGGGCGGGCCGTTCCCGCAAATCCTTGCCCACGACATCTTTCTCAACTGCATCTTGGCCCGCGACGACACGCCCGTTTTTGTGCCGATGTCCGCCAAAACCGCTCCGCGCAAACTCACGGTTATCGGCGATATCGCCTGTGACCCGCAAAGCGACTTTTCCCCGATCAAGGTCTACGATCTGGAAACCACATGGACCGCCCCCGCACTGCGCGTGCATGACGCACCACCGCTCGACGTGACAGCAATCGACAACCTGCCGTCCCTGCTACCCGTGGAAAGTAGCGAAGATTTCGCGGGTCAATTGATCGCCCACCTCGGCACACTCGACGATCTGGAAAACGGCGTTTGGGGGCGGGCGAAACAAGTGTTCGACAGCGCCACTCAATAGGCTGCGCTGCGGTCAGCTTCATCGCTTGGGTTGCGCAAGGGGCGGCAGGGCGTCGTCGACCTCGGGCGTCACATCCTCAAAATCAAAGTTATCCAGCTTCGCGGCCCGCTTGCCCGCCCGCTCAGAGGCCGTATTGATATCCTCAAGGTCTTTGCGCGCTTGGCCGAAATGCGTGTTCAACTTGCCCACCCGTTCCGAGATCAACTCAACATCACGGTGCAAAAGGCGCAACGTGGTGCGAATGGCCCCCGCCTGTTCACGCATACGCGCATCTTTTAAAATCGCGCGCATCGTGTGCAACGTGGCCATGCAGGTGGTCGGCGACACGATCCAGACACGCGCCGCAAACCCCTCACGCACCAGCTCGGGAAAGTTGGCATGCAACTCCGCATAAACCGCCTCGGACGGCAAAAACATCAGCGCGCCATCTGCCGTTTCACCATCCAGAATATACTTCTCGGAAATCGCTTTAATATGCGCCTTCACACTCACCCGCATGAATTTCGCAGCCTCATTCGCCTCCCAATCCGTCTTGGCGCGACGTAGCGCTTCATAGGCTTCCAGCGGAAATTTGCTATCAATCACAATCGGCCCCGGCGGGTTCGGCAAATGGATCAAACAATCTGCACGCCTGCCATTTGATAACGTATGCTGGAACGTATAAGCATCCGAAGGCAACGCCTTGCTCACAATATCGTTCAACTGAATTTCGCCGAACGCACCGCGCGTTTGCTTGTTCGACAAGATATCCTGCAACAACAAAACATCGCCCGACAGCTTGGTGATATTTTCCTGCGCCTTATCAATCGTCAATAATCGCTGCTGCAATTCACCAAGACTTTGCGCGGTGCGCTGCGCCGAATGCGACAGGTTCACATTCAACGATTCTGTCACCTGCGACAGCCGCTGCTCCATCAGTTGCAAGGTGCGCGCTTGCTGCTGCGCCTGCGCTTCGGTCACCGAGGTCAACCCACCAAACAACTGCTGTTGCCCGTTCGACAACATCTCGACACGGCTACCAAGCCCGCCCATCTGGCTCGCCAAAATCTGCGCCATTTCACCCGATTTACCGGCACGGCGCAGCGTGATCATCAGCAAGATCACAAGTAGCAAGAGCACGCCAGCAACGATCAGACCGGCGAGGAACAGCGGGTCGGCAAGCGCAAAGGTGTAATCGCCGATCGTGATCATGTGCGCCCAAATAACCGTTCAATATCAGACAGTTTCAGCTCCACATAAGTTGGCCGCCCGTGGTTGCATTGCCCCGACATCGGCGTCGCTTCCATCTCGCGCAACAGCGCGTTCATCTCTTCGCCGCGCATCCGTCGGCCCGTGCGAATGGACCCGTGGCACGCGACGCGGCTCAAAATCGCCTCGACCTTCGACTGCACGCGGTCCGACCCGCCAGTATCATCCAGCTCATCCAGAATATCGCGCAGCATCGCACCCGCATTGACCTCGCCCAAAATCGCGGGCGTTTCGCGCACTGCAATTGCACCGCCACCAAACGGCTCGATGCCCAAGCCAAACCGCGCCAATTCATCGGCAATCTCCAACAATTGCGCCGCCTCGTTCTCACTCATTTCAACAATCTCGGGGATCAACAACGCCTGCGCTGCCACACCATTTTCCGCCATCTGCCGCTTCAACTTCTCGTAAACCAACCGCTCGTGCGCCGCGTGTCCATCAACAATCACAATGCCCGCATCCGTCTGGGCAATAATGTAATTCTCATGCACTTGTGCGCGCGCAGCCCCCAACGGCAAATGGCTCGGCTCATCCATCGGCACAGGCTCAATTCGCGCGGACGGCGCTTCGTGAAATCCGGGCGCCTGCGCCTGAAACGTCATGGAACGCGCCGAAAATGACGGGCGGTCCATTTGGTAAACACGCGGCTCGGTATGCGCCGGGCGCATCGCACCCAACGTCGCATCAGCCACGGTCGTTGACGCACGATGCCCCGCCTCTGCCAAGGCATGCCGCAAGCCCGAAACGATTAAACCGCGCACAACAGCAGGTTCACGAAATCGCACCTCTGATTTCGCAGGGTGCACGTTCACATCGACCAACACAGGGTCACAATCCACGAACAATGCCGCCACCGGATGTCGGTCCCGCGACAGCACATCCATATAGGCCGCGCGCAATGCGCCAAGCAGCATTTTGTCGCGTACTGGGCGTCCGTTCACAAACAAATACTGTGCCACCGCAGCACCGCGTGAATAAGTCGGAAGTGCGGCGTAACCCGTCAAATGAAACCCCTCGCGCTCCGCATCAATCGGCAGCGCGTTGTCGGCAAAATCGCGGCCCAGCACAGTGCGCAAACGGCCATGCAGCGCGTCAAACATATCGCCCGATTCTGCATCCGCGCGGAACGTGGTGCGATTATCGCCGCCCGAGGCATCGCGCAGAATGAAGGTAATAAACGGCTCGGCCATCGCCAACCGTTTGACCACATCCCCCACGGCTTGCGCCTCTGCGCGGTCGGTGCGCAGGAATTTCAACCGCGCGGGGGTCGCGTAAAACATGTCGCGCAATTCAACCACAGTGCCGTTCGACAAGGCCGCGGGGCGCACCTCGGACCTCTTGCCACCTGTGACAGAAATCGTCGCCCCATCACCTCCCTCAACACGACTGGTAATCGTCAAACGCCCAACCGCGCCAAGGCTTGGCAATGCCTCACCACGAAACCCGAATGAATGAATATTCAACAGGTCCGATCCGTCAATTTTGCTGGTCGCATGACGCGATAGCGCAAGCGGCAAATCCGCCCCCGCAATCCCGCAACCATCATCGGTCACACGGATCAGGGTCTTGCCACCATCGGCAATCACAACCTCGACACGGGTCGCCCCAGCATCAACCGCATTCTCGACTAATTCCTTGACCGCACTGGCAGGGCGCTCCAACACCTCGCCCGCGGCAATACGGTTCACTGCGGCATAGTCAAGCTGTTTGATAACAGGTTGAGGCTTCATCTGGGGGTCTGAATTGGACATGCCACAAGGGATAGCACATCGCACGCCGATTCTACGAGACGTGAAATCATCCTTATTGACATAATGTAAATGTTATATAACACTACATGCATGATACAGATGCATACCACCTTCGCGGCCCTTTCCGACCCTACCCGCTGCACCATTCTGGACATGCTGGCGCAGGGCGAAATGACCGTCATGGATATTTCGGCATCATTCGAGATGAGCCAACCTGCGATCTCTCGGCACCTGAAAGTGCTGGAAAACGCAGGGCTTATTACCCGCCGCGTTGATGGGGCCAAACGCCCCTGCGCACTGTCCCCTGCGGGGATCGAGCAGCTTGAACAATGGGCAACCAAGCTGCGCAAATCACTTGCCCAAAACTATAATCGGCTTGATGCGGTTCTGGCCGCGATGCCCGACAACAAAAAGGACACGTTATGACCGCTTTGAAAATCGACCTGACCGGCAATGGCAGCGCCGTTGCAACCCGCCAATTTAACGCCACCCCGGAGCAAGTTTTCCGCGCCCACGTCGAGGCCGACCTGATCCGCCTCTGGATGGGCGGCATGGAAGGCTGGGACATGACACACTGCGCCTCCGACGCGCGTGCTGGCGGCGTTTTACGCTATGGCTGGGCGAATGAGGAAGGTCATTCGTTCGAAATCACAGGTGAATACGAGGTCGTGACCCCCTTCTCTGAGATCCGCCACGTCGAGCGCATGCATATGCCCGAGCCAACGCCCGACAACCGCTGCCACACCACATTCGAGGCGAAAAACGGTGGCACGTTACTGACCCTGCGCATGCAATTGCCCGACGAGGAAAGCCTGAAAGCAATGCTCGACACCGGCATGGAACAAGGCATGGAAGATAGCTATAGCCGCATCGACGGGCTGTTTTAATCGCTGCTTTCCAGCCCCTCAGGCTGCCCGACAACGACAAAACGCAGGTCGTCAGGGTGTAAAAATTCGGTCGCCACACGGTTCACATCATCCAGCGTGACAGCCTCGATATAGTCGTTGCGATTGATCACATATTCGGTGGGCAGGCCGATCATCTGCATGCCCACCATGATGTCCGCGATCTCGGCGTTGCCATCAAACCGCAGCGGATACTCGCCCGTCAGATAGGTTTTGATGCTATCCAGCTCGGCTTGCGTCGCGCCATTTTCCGCCAAATCGGTCCAGACATCGCGGGTCACTTGAATGGCCTGTGCGATGGTTGCATTGCCACTCGCCACCTGTCCAATCCACATTTCCGCGTGGAATTTCGGCACAAGGTACGACCCGATGCCGTAAGTCAGCCCGCGCTTTTCACGGACCTCATCCATCAGGCGGGATTCGAATCCAGACCCCCCTAAAATCTCGTTCAAAATATACGCCGCAAAGAAATCATCGTCATCACGCTTGATGCCCACATGCCCGAACAACGCCACCGCTTGCGGCGTCTCGAACGGGATCACAGTGACACCGCCAGACAGCCCAAAAGCCACATCCGCAATTTGCGGCGGACCTTCGGCAGGCAGATCGCCCAGCAACCTATCAAGCATCGGACCGATCTCAGCGGCGGTAATATCGCCCACCGCAGACACGTAAATATCGCTGCGCGTCAGTGAATTGCGGTAAGCATCAAACATGTCGGCTTGAGTCAGCGCGGTCACACTTTCCACGGTGCCATCACTGGACGAGCCATAAGGATGATTGCCAAACGCGGCATGATCAAAATAGCTGCTTGCGATCCGGTTCGGGCTTTTTGCATCACCCGCAATGCCCGATAAAACCTGCGCCCGCACGCGGTCAATCGCGTCTTGGTCAAAGCGCGGCGCGCTCAACGCTTGGTGCAAAAGCTCCAAAACCTCATCTTGGTTTTCGGTCAAGAACCGCGCGGAAATCGACATGGTGTCGTCATAAGCGCGGAACGAAAAACTGGCGGCTAGCGTGTCGAGTTTCGTCTGGAACGCGCGCGCATCCATATCGCCGCTGCCCTCTTCAATCAGCGCCATCATCAGGTTCGTCGCGCCGCGTTTTTCAGGTAAATCAAGCGACGCGCCACCACGCATACGGATCTCAAGTGCGGTAAACGGAATGGACGGTTCTTCAACCACCCAAGCGTTGATGCCCCCTGCGGAGGTGACCTCTTTGATCTCGATGGCGCTGGCAACGGAGGCGAGCGCGGTGAAGCAAACAGTCAGGACAATACGTAACATTAGCGGACCTCCTCTGCCTGCGACACGACCCATCCGGTCACTGCCTGATTGCGGTTCAGCACCTTTTTGGCAACGGCTTTCACGTCCTCTACGGTCACCTCCTGCAAAACCTGCGGCCAGTCTTGCACGTCCTTAATCGTCAAGCCTTGGGTCAACGCGCGGCCATACCGATTAGCCAAGCCCTCGACATTATCCAACGCATAAATCTCGGAGGCGCGGAACTGCGTGCGCAGGCTTTCCATACGGGTCAGATCAATATCCGTCGCCAGAAAATCGGCGATTGCAGCGTCCATCGCGGCCTCTGCATCGGACAGGTTGACACCTTCCGACGGCGCCACGCTGACGCTAAAACTGCCAACATCAAGGTTCGATCCGTTGTAGCCTGCCGAACTATAAACAGCCGTTTGCGTGTCAAATTGCAACGCCTGACCCAGCGCCGATGTGAACGGCGACCCACCCAGTAAATCCGCAAGGTAAACCAAAGCAGCGGCCTCTTTCTGCGCGCCTGCATCACGCTCTGGCGCAAGGTAAGAGCGGGTCAAATAGGGCTGACTCACGCGCGGATCAACATAGGTGATACGACGCTCGGCGCGCTGAGGTGGTTCGGCAGGGCGCAACCGCTCTGGCAGGTTTTCCTCCGCAGGGATCACACCGTAATACTGCTCGGCAAGCGCCTTAACTTCATCAGGTTTCACATCCCCCGCAACGACCAAAATGGCGTTGTTCGGCGAATAATACAGGTCGTAAAAATCAAGCGCATCTTGCAAGCTCAACTCCTGCATCTCGTGTTTCCAGCCAATCACCGGCACGCCGTAACGGTGGTTTTGATACAGGGCCGCGTCGAACTGCTCACGCGCCAATGCACCCGGACTATTCTCGGTGCGCTGATTACGCTCTTCCAAAATCACGTTGCGTTCTGTCGCAATATCGCCCTCTGACAGCATCAGATTGTTCATCCGGTTGCTTTCCATCTGCATCATCAGGGGCAACCGATCGGCGGCAATACGTTGATAATAAGCGGTATAATCGTGACTGGTAAAAGCATTGTCAGCCCCGCCATTGGCGGAAACTACCGCCGAAAACTCGCCACTTTCCAACTGGTCCGTGGCCTTGAACAACAGATGCTCGAGAAAATGCG
>RCMY010001574.1_pt1 | contig 21642 bp, 21 predicted proteins | sample 2041341 | NCBI WGS metagenome assembly RCMY01 (sample SAMN09708234, study PRJNA481090) | Marine sediment metagenome, whole genome shotgun sequencing project.
AGGTACTCAGACACCTCCCAGACCTCGACCAAGCTAGCAGCGGGATGTTTGGTCGGGTGATTGCGTCCGCCCAGACGGCTGAGCTGTCCCGAAACTAGCGCTGCGACAAGCGGAGCGCGGCGATCGCTGGCGCGCGGCCTCGCCTAACCGGCGCAGCAACAAGTGCATCAAGGACCGACTCTGGGAATGCTCAATGGCGCTTGCGAGGAGTGCGTGGGAGATTTTCTTGTAAACGTTGATATTTACGATTGAGTCCTGTTAGATTCACAACAGCTCATTGTTGAGCCCCACGCAGGACCGGCGTGTCCTGCCAACGTCGCACCCACCCTGTGCGAGTCGCTCCCAAATCGTTGTGGAGCCTCTCATGTCAATTCCATCTGTCGACCCCAGCCTGTTTCTTGTATTCCACGGAGCCAAGGGCGGCGTCGGAACCTCCGTTGTGGCGGCTGCTACCGCAGTGCTTGCGGCTGAGCGCCAGCAAACGCTTCTTGTCGATCTTGCGGGGGATCAGGCCCTCATCTTCGGGCTTGCCCGCTCGGACGAATCACTGTCGGATTGGCTGCGTTCGGATCAGCCGCACCCGGACTCCCTCGCTCGGCTGGCCGTGCCGGTTTCTGCCTCACTCTCCATGTTGTTCATTCAGGGGGGCCGCTGTCTGCCACCGGCGGATCGTCTGCGTGCGCTTGCCCAGATCCTCCGGCGTGAAACCCGAACCGTAATTGTAGACCTCGGCCGGTTGGCCCTCCCCGGCGTGGCGTTACTTCAGGCCGCGGATCGCTCGCTGCTGGTCACTCGCCCGTGCTACATGGCGCTGCGGGCCGCTATGAGTGGACCTGCGTCGGACGGGATAATCCTGGTTTCTGAACGCGGTCGGGCCCTGGGCCACGGTGATGTTTCTGCTGCCTTGGGCGTCCCAGTTGATGTCCAACTCTGGACCGATAACGCCGTCGCTCGCGCCGTCGATGCGGGCACTCTGGCCTCCCGTCTCCCTCGCTCACTCCGTTCTCTCGAGGGGCTATTGGGATGAGTGGGGGATCCAACATCCGCTCGTGGCTGGCGCTGGAGGCCGAGCTCTCCCCGGCAGAACTGACCGAGCGGCTGCGGAGCTCAGCGCCCTCCTCCTCTGCAAGCGAAGCAACTACGGCCGTGAGCGGTGCGCTACGCCGGGCGAGCGGGTTTGGACCACTGGCGCAATTGTTGGCGAGCCCGGAAGTGAACGACATTTGTATCAACGGGCCCGGCCCCGTCTGGGTCGATGCCGGCGGGGCATGGCACCGGGCTGGATTCGACTTGGATGCAGAGGAACTTGACCTTGTGGTCGAACGTCTTCTCGGCCATTCGGGAAGGCGCGTTGACCGTCTGCACCCGATGGTGGATGCGCATCTTTCCGACGGGAGCCGGATCAACGTGGCAATAGCACCGGTCGCAGAGCACGGACCGGTGGTAACGATTCGCCGCTTCAGACCGGGAGGCATCCCGTTGGAGGCCTTTGCCGATCCACCCATGGCCGGGCGAATCCGCCTGGCTCTGCGCGAGCGGAAGTCCATCATCGTGAGCGGCAGCACCGGGGCGGGGAAGACCTCCCTCGTCGGGGCCCTGGTCAATGAGTTGTCGGCGACCGAGCGGGTCGTTGTGGTCGAAGACACAGCCGAACTGCCGCTGCCCTCGACAGCAGCTGTACGCCTGGAGGCTCAGGTGGCGGGATCGGAAGGCACCGGTGCCGTCTCGGTGCGAGACCTTGTTCGCAACGCACTACGGATGCGACCAGATCGCCTGGTCGTCGGAGAGGTACGCGGCCCCGAAGCGCTTGACTTGCTCCTGGCTCTCAACACCGGCCACCGGGGTTGCCTCGCCACGTGCCACAGCAGCGACGCTCGATCGGTTCTGCACCGCCTGGAGGTGCTCAGCCTGCTTGCCGGTGGAGGGATCGATCGGGCAGCTATGGCCCCGCTAGTGGTGGGTGGCATCGACATGATTTTGCACGTGGAGCGGAACGGGTCTGCCCGTCGAGTGGTCGAGATCCTCGAGACTGCAAATCTGGAACGACCGGCGTGATCCTCGGAGCCCCTCTCGGCCTGGTAGCGGTGGTTGCCACCATCCTCTGGATCGACACGCCCCGGGTTGCGGTGCGGATCGAGTCTTCCGGCTTCGGAAAAGTGGGGGCGGACCGCCGTCTTCGTGTCACCGGCTCCCTTCTCATTGCGGGAATTGTTGCCGTTGCGGCGGGCGGGGCGATGGGATCAGCTGTGGCCGCGATCCTCGCACCCGTGGTCGTGCTCGTGGTCGGCGTGGGAATGCAACGGGAGGGAGACAATCGGCAGCGCCGGGAACGCCTCCGAACCGTTCCCCACGTAGTGGACCTGCTGGCCCAGGCGCTCCGATCTGGTTCGACGATTCTCGGCGCCCTCCGCACCCTCTCCAGAGACCACAGCGATGCCATCGACGCGACCTCCGCGCTTGCCGAGGTGACGGCTGGGAGGCCGCTGGTCGAAGCGCTCAACCATGCGCGCCAAATGCCGCCACTCCTCCGCGCCGCTCTCGTCGCGGTTGAGCGGTCCGGTGTGCCGGGGGCAGCGGCGGTCGAACGCCTCGCCGACCAGCTCCGGCTCAAGGCAGCGTCGGAATCTTCGGCGCGGGCCCAATCCGGCCAACAACTGGCCTCCGCTTCAGTGATGGCCGGCATTTCTCCGGTCATAGCGCTGCTGTATGGAATCAATGATTCGGCTGCTGCGGATTTCTACCTTCATCAGGCCGGAGGGGCGGTTGTGCTGATCGTCTCGTTCGGCCTCTCGGCGCTTTCGTGGTTCTGGATGCGCTGGATACTTGTGGGTCGGGTTACGGCATGATCGGCCTCCTCCTTGGTGGGCTCGGTGCTGGCGCTGTGCTCGCAGGCGGCTTGCCGGGCCGCGCCGCCGTGTCCACTGGCCTGGCCGATCGGGGGCCCGGTCCGACAGTGACGAGCTCGGTCCGGGCCCGGCTGCGCCGGATAGGCGTCATAGTCGCGGTTGCCGGCGTGCCTGGGTTTCTTGCCGGCTCCGTCGCGCTGGCGGGAGTTCTGCTCGCTGCGTTGCTGGGCTGGCCGGTTGGACAGCGGTCCCTGGCTTTGTCTCGGGCTAATCGTGCGGTGGTCGCCGCCGTGCCGGACACGCTAGAGGTGGTCGGGATGGCCCTATCCGCGGGAATGTCGCTGCCGGAGCTGGTCGACCTCGTCGTCTACTGCGGCCCGCCTGCTGTCCATGAGGCCTTTTCCACCGTTGTAGGTCAGTTGCGGGCTGGTGAGTCCCGACGATTCGCTTTGCGATCGTTGGCCCCACTTGGTCGTGGGGCATACCTGCCGATGGTGGATGTGCTCCTCACGGGTGAACGGGACGGTGCCCCGGTGGCGCTGATGTTGGACCGCCTGGCCCAGGAAGCTTCCCGAGCACATCGTCATGCCGCCGAGGAGCGAGCCCGGCGCACGCCAGTCTTGTTACTCGGACCGCTACTGGTATGCAGCCTGCCCGCAGTACTCATCGGCGCCGTGGTGCCTTTCATCACGCTCACGCTGGGTCAGACACCGCTCTGACCTCCTTGCAGAACCCTGCCAGGGCTGATGTCAGCCCGCTTCTTTATGCGAATCTGAAAGGAACGAAGCTCATGATGCTTCTCTATACCATTTACCGCCCTGCCCTGGGCCTGTCTACTCGGAGCCGGCCGGCCGCCTTTGGCATCCCTGTGGCAGCTCGCGAACGAGGGCAGGCGACTGTCGAGTATGTCGTAGTCGTCCTTGCCGCGTCGCTCCTGGCGGGGCTGTTCATCCGCTGGGTAAACGGCACCGGCAAGATAGGCGAATTGCTCGATCGGGTTCTAGACGCTGTTATCGGGCGTGTCTGAGGCATGATCTGGGTAATGGATCTGGTCCGGCGCCACCGCTCCCAAATCCGCCAAGCGGGGCAGGCGGGACAGGCCACGGTGGAGCTGAGCCTGATCCTGCCCTTTCTGGGGTTCATAGCGCTCTTTGTCGGTCAGGTTGGCGTCATCGCGGTCGATGCCGTCCTGGTGCATCACGCCGCTCGCGAAGCAGCACGGGCCGCGGCGGTGCAACCGGAGGTTGCTTCCGCGCTCGTCGCCGCCCAGGGGGCGGCTGGGCTGGAAGCGGAGCGGGTAGTGGGGGAACTAGTCGGTGGTCGGGCCACCGGAGACACGCTGCGTGCAACGGTCAGCTATCGGGCGCCGACGGACGTCCCCTTCGTGGGCGCCCTCATCGGCGACATCGAACTGTCGTCCTCTGTCGCTATTCGGGTTGAGTAAGCGGGTCGGCGAAGGGGCCCTAACAACCGTCGTCGTAGGCACCTGCCATCCGATCGACGCCACGAATCAGGGTCAAGTCAGGGTTCGCCCCGATACCAAATCGGTTTAAGTTTGGTGCAGTCTGGGAAGATACTGAATTTAAGAGCGTCGCACCTTCGGTCGTGGAGATCCTCTTCCCCTACCGGTGTCCCTTCCCCACAGGAAGAACTTTCATGAAATACCTCCTGCTAACGCCGGATTCTCGGCTCTATCGACCCCGTGACGTCCTTCGCAATGCTTTGCTACTGACCGCGCTTTGGACGGCATACTCCGCCGTCCGCGAAGTCACGATTTCTAGTACTCCGGATGCCTTTTCCAATGCGGCCACGGTTATGACCGTGCAGGAGGCACTTGGCCTAGATATCGAAGCTGGCGTCCAGGCGTTGCTCGGCTTTGGGTGGCTCTTCCGCCTCGCCAATGTGTACTACCTCGTCCATTTCCCGGTCACGGTCGCAGCGCTAGCGGCAACGTATGCGCTCAGCCGAGCGGGCTATTTCGTACGTTTCCGGAATGCGCTTATCGGGACCACCGGCGTGGCGTTGTTACTGCATATGCGATATCCATTGGCGCCGCCCCGAATGCTGGATGGTTACATCGATAGCGGAGCGATTTTTGGCCCGAACCCCTATGAGCTAGCCGGTAGCAATGGGGCCAATCAGTTCGCAGCCATGCCGTCGATGCATGTGGGTTGGGCCGTGCTGGTCGGGATGTTGTTGTGGGCCATTTCGACCAACCGACTTATTCGCGCACTCGCCGTCTTCCACCCGATGATGACGGCCTTTGTAGTAGTCCTGACGGCCAATCACTACGTTCTTGACGTGCTGATCGGTGCCGCCCTGGCTTTCGGGGCCTGGTACGCGATCAACGCCCTCCAGACCGCCGCCCACAACGTTCCCGCTCCCCGCCCTCAGCCCGCCGGAATTTTGGGCCCAGAAAGTTGAATCCTGGCCGGTGTCTGGCTTTGAGTGGCGAGCCACCCGGACAAGACTGATTGGTTAGAACGCTTCGGCGTTGCCCAAGGTTGTTCGAAGCAGTGCGAGGGCGGCGAATCGGTCGAGCGGATCGTTGCCGTTGCCGCATTTCGGGGATTGGACACAGCTGGGGCAACCAGTGTTGCAGCGGCACTGCTCCAGAAGGTCGGCCGTAGCCGACAGCAACTCGCCGGCCCGATCAAAGGCAAGATTGGAAACGCCAGCGCCGCCGGGGTAACCGTCGTAGATGAAGACCGTAGCCAGACCAGTGCCATGCATCTCGGCGATCGACACACCCCCCACATCCCAGCGATCGCAGATTGCGAATAGGGGCAGCATTCCGATAGCGGCGTGCTCGGCGGCATGTAGTGCTCCCGGGAGAGCCAAGGCTCGCACACCGGCCATCTGAATTACTTCCGGTTGCCACTCCCACCACACTGCCGTGGTAGCGAGGTCTGAGGGGGGAAAGTCCAACTCAACCAATTGGCCGTTACGACGTTCTGCTACCGGTCCGCCGTTTTGAAATTCCTGGTAGCCCGTGACCGTACTACGTACTCTGACGGTGCCGAAATGCAATGTCGACCGACCGAGCGGGGCCTCGCGAAGAGACTCGGTCACGGCGATATCCACGGTCGATCGGGCCGAGGTCCATCTGCCGGAGTCATCCGGTTCCACCATGGCCCTGCGGCCGTCGAGGTCGAGGTCAGTCACTCGGTAGTTGCGGCCCCGGTGGACATAGACAGCTCCGGTGTGGACAACAGAGGGCGCCTGTCCTCGGCCTACTGTCCCAATCGGCGTTCCTTCAGCATCAACGATCTTGACCTCGCCCCCTGATGTAGAGCGGAGGCCAATTCGGCTGAACGGCATCCCCCGCCCGGTCCAGACGGCCTGCGGAAGCCTTGTGTGATCGCTGCGGACTCCCAGTTGGTCAGTGGCCACCATCCTGCCGATTCCCTCATCGATCCCACCCCACCATCGGTCATCGGTCGGGCCAAGAGGGCGCTCGTAGGCGGCGCAGCAGAGATGGGGATCAAGAATATGCGGGTTGGAGACATTGATCACGGCCGGTTCGGGGGGTCGTTCAAATAGCTGATCCGGGTGTTGGATAAACCACTGATCCATCTGGTTCTCACCTGCGATCACCACGGCCAGAGACGCTTCGGCGGCCCGCCCTGCTCGCCCGATTTGCTGCCAAAGGGAAGCGATGGTCCCCGGGAAACCGCAGAGCACCGTGGCATCCAAACCGTCGATGTCGACGCCAAGCTCCAGGGCACTGGTGGCCACGACGATCCGCACCCGTCCGGCCGCAAGTTCCTCCTCGATTTCCCGGCGCTCGGCGGCCAAGTAGCCTCCTCGATACGGCCGGATTGAATTGGCAAGGTTGGCGTCCACGGCCCTGGCAATGCCGGCCGCAACGCGCTCGGTCATCGCCCGACTGGGGCAGAAGACTATGGCCCGCCGCCCGGCCTGGGCAAGTTCGGCTCCCAGTCGAATGGCCTCGGTGGCGGGGGATTGCCGCTGGCCCTTCTCTTCGTCGATCGTGGCCGGTTGGACGAGGGCGATCGTCCGCTCGCCGCGGGGGGATCCGTCTGCCGAGACCGCCACGACGGCCCTGTTGGTCAATTCCCCGGCCAGGACCTCGGGCGAGCCGATCGTGGCGCTACTGAAAATGAAGGTCGGGGTGGCTCCGTAAAGGGCTGCGACCCGTTGGATACGGCGAAGGAGGTGGGCCACGTTGGTCCCGAAGATGCCCCGGAGCACGTGGAGTTCATCGACGACGACGTACTGCAACCGCTTGAAGAAGGTTGCCCACTGGCGGTGCTGGGGAACGATGCCGTTGTGGAGCATCTCGGGGTTTGTAAGAACCACGTTGGCGTTGTTGCGAACCCACCGGCGGTGGTCGGAGGATGTGTCGCCGTCATAGGTTGCTGGCGAGAGGCCAGGAACCTGCAATTCGGCGAAGGCCCGCAGCTGATCTTGAGCCAATGCCTTGGTCGGGTAGAGCAAAAGCGATGTCGATGCCCGTAGCCCGGTCACAATCGATTCAGCAATCGGCAGTTGGTAGCAAAGCGATTTTCCGCTCGCTGTGCCGGTGGCTACGACTACGGATTCGCCTGCTCGTATCAGGTTTATCGCCTCGGCCTGGTGGGACCACAGCCCGGACTCGGGGATGCAATGTTCAATTTCAACCGGCAAGGGTCGGTCAAGGTCTCCGGCCACCGCAAGCCGCGGAGGGATTACGCGGTGGTGGACTAACCGGCCGTCGGCAGACAGTGCATCGACCACCTGCGCCAGCGGACGTGCTCCGGGGATTGGTTGGACGGGAAGGCTTGGGATTCGGGACACACCCACGTCGGTGGTGAGGTCGATAACTGTTCGGTCGACGCGACCTGCGCGAACTGCCTGCCGCTTACGTTTCTTTGCCGAGACATAGGTCGCCTCCAATTCGCCCGGGGCGAAAGGGAGGGTCGGCGCATGCACCTGCACATCGTATTCGGCACAGCGACGACCGGATGCGCGATACAGCTCGGGCCCTTCAGCAATGTGAAGCTAGGTGCGCAACTACGCTTCCGGACTGCTGAACCGTGTCGTAGAGGGCGTTGGTCCGACAATACTGTCACTACCCCCGACGAGAATGGTCCTATGACAAGGCAAAGTCCCTCGCAACTAACCGCAGAGGAGCGTTCCGGCGCTGAAGAACTGTCGATCCTCATCGCCAAAGTGGAGCGCCTTTGGCGCAAGGCCCGATCGACCAACTTTCCCGCCGAGGCCCAAGCGTACGAAGAGAAAGCGCTCTACCTGATGGCCCGAGCCAGGATCACACAGGCGATGTTGGATCTGGATGGCGACGCCGATTCGATTGTGGACGTCAAGATCGGCGCCACATTGGCGGGCGGTTACCGGATCCCGGCCGAAACAATCTTTAGCTCGGTATGCAGAGCTTTCGGTTGCCGGCCGTACTTGTATGTTTCGGGCCGTCAGAGTCAACCAGCAGCGGTCGGTTTTGGAAGCGACATCGATCGGGTGAGGTTCCTATGGCCCCTCCTCCACAATGACGCCATGCAGGCCGCAGCTGAACTGCGGGGCCGCACGGCGGCCCAGACCTCGGGCCGGCGACGCAGTTCTATGTATGGATACGCCGAGGCGATCACCGAACGGTTCGAAGCGATCAACCGGATAGCGACCGATGACGCCGATCACAGCGTGGACCCGAGCGAATACGAGGGGGGGTTGACGGGTCCTCCGGACCGACCCGTGTCAGCGCACAGTTCTGCGCTGGTAGTGAAGGATCGGGACGAACAGGTAGCGGAACAGTTTCAGAAGTTGGGCATAAGCCAGCGGGCCCGACGCGTCAGCGGTGGTCACGGCGGGCACGACCACGGCCGTGCTGCCGGCATGGCGGCAGACCTGACCGGCGGAGCGCGCACGATGAAGCGCTCACCCGGCGCGCTTGCCCGGTGACAATGCGCGATTCAGAGCGAACGCAGGTCTATGCGGCCGAGGACCTCTCCGCAGAGAACACCGTGTTGGTTGCCCTGCAGCCCCTTGCTGCATTGCAGTCCGTAGTCGTCGAGCTGCTGGGTAGCAGATGGTGGCGTCGTGGCTGCGGGGCGACGCCGCAGGCAATCGATGTAGCGGTGAACCGAAGCATGCAGCGAAGTCTGTGGCTGCCCTCCCGACGCCGGATCAGTCTCAGTCCCCTTTCGATGGACCTCAATACGCTCTGTCATGAGTTGGCCCATGCTGCCGCAGAGGACTTTGGTGTACCCGCTGAAGCTGCTCCCGTGCACGGTCGGAATTTTCGAGAGATGCATGTGGGCGTCCGCCACGGCGTGATGGGACGACGGTGCGGAGACGATTTGGCCGAGGTATATCGCCAGTTCGGTTTGGGGATTTCAGTATCGAACGATCGCGAGACCGCAGCGTGGACCGACTCCGTGTTCGCAGCGGAGCAATATGCAGCCGATGCGATCCTCGAAATCGGCCGAAAGCCGAATTTTCAGCCAGTCACGAAGACGCGGGGTCCAATAGCGCTGTAGGCAGGGAGGTTTCGGTAAAGATGGGTGCGATGTCCACCTTGTTGCCAACCCCCGAGCCCGGTCGTGCGGCCGCCTTGGCGTTCGTCCGGGGCCAACTCGATGGGCTCTACTCGGGGTCCCTGACGGCCTCGGATCGATTCAGAGGGGGGCAAGCAAGGGCCGATGCCGCCCTGCGGGCCTTCGATGTGACGGGGTACGCGTCCACCCGAAGCGAGGTTTGGCCAGTGCCGCGTCGGGGGGCGTCGGGGCTGTCGCCCTATATTCGCCACGGCCTCTTGCAGCTACCGCACGTCTGGCGTTACGTGGCCGGAGGGCCAAGTAGGGATGTGATGAAGTTCCGCGACGAACTGCTCTGGCAGGAATTCTCCCGGCATTGGTATTCCCGGCTGGGCGCAGCGACGGCCAGCAGCTTGCGCAATGACGTGACGGGAACCTCATCCGGAGCCGGGAGTTGGGATCGCTCCATGGCCTGTATCGAAACGTCCCTCGATGAGTTGGAGGACGATGGTTGGCTGGTGAACCAGACCAGAATGTGGCTGGCCTCGCACTGGACAGTTCGCGAGCGGGGCTGGTGGCAAGAGGGTGAGGACATCTTTTTCCAGCACCTGCTCGACGGTTCACGCGCTGCCAATCGGCTGGGCTGGCAGTGGACCACGGGTGCGGGGTCGTCAAAAACATACGGCTTCAGCCGCTGGCAGGTGGAAAAGCGGGCCCCGGGCTTGTGCGGCCAGTGTGAGCGATCCACAAACTGCCCGATCGAACAGTGGCCGGAGGATCCGGCACTGGTAAAGCTCGAGCCGAGCCCATCTATGTGTCGAGCAATGGACCCCACGCTCGACGCCGGCCCCCAGGCTGTGGTGAGGATGGTGGAGCCCGACATCGTCTGGCTGACTGCGGAGTCGCTCGGCAACGACGATCCCGCACTTGTCGGCAATCCCGAATTGCCTGTGGTCTTTGTTTTCGATGACCCGCTCCTGCGTACGCTCGCGCTTTCGGCGAAGCGGTTGGTGTTCCTCACCGAAATTCTCAGTGAACTTGCAACGCACCGCGACGTTCGGATCTATCGAGATTCGCCGGTAGCAGTACTTCGGGACAGCTCACCTGCGGTAACGTTCGCTCCTGTGCCCGGCTTCAAACGCAAGAGCGAACTACTTGCAGTCGCAGAGCTTCACCCCTTTCCGTGGCTCCGACGCCCGGACGGCGGAAGCGTTTCCTCCTTCTCCGCTTGGCGGAAGGGTGTTGGGGCATGACAGGGCCCGGGAAATGAGCCCGCCAATCGATGCCGGCTCGGCGCAGGGTGTTCCCCGAACGATTCACATGGAGATTCCATCCTCCGTGGAGTTGGTCAATGTGGTGCGAATGACGATCCTGAATGCTGTCGAATCGGTTGGGGCTCTCAGCGGGTCCCGTCTCGATGACTTGCGTTTGGCAGCCTCGGAAGCGGTCACCAATGCCATCGATGCCAACCTCGCGCGTGACCCCTCGAAGCCGGTGAAGATCCGTTGCGAATTGATGCCCGGACGGGTGATCTTGGAGGTCTCTGATTTCGGGCTCGGCATGCCCTTGGAGCGAGAATTGCCACCGATCACCGATCCTGCACGGCTCCGCACCGAAGGCGGCTTCGGTGTGCCGCTGATGCGATCTCTCAGTGGGAACCACGTCGAATTCACCTCTAGTGATGAAGGCACCACTGTGCGGGTTATTTTGACCCAATAAAGCGGAAAGATTGTAGGCGTACCTCCCTAAATTCGGTGCGACCTATGGTGTCTCGGTGCGTCCGGTTATCCTTCGCTGCTTCGGGTGGGGCCCGACGGAGTAGCCCTGCATAACGTAATTTCACTTCCAGGAGCGAGACGTCTATGTCGGCACACCACAACCTTCCTATTCGGGACGAAGCGTTCAGTGGTAGTGATAACGCCATTGCCCGTGGAGTCGTCCGTCCGGTGGCCACCTTCCTCGGACGCGAGACCGCAGCGGGCGTCCTCCTGATCATCGCGACCGTTGTGGCCCTCGTCTGGGCCAATGTCAACATCGACAGCTACCACCACTTTTGGGAAACCGAGATTGCCTTCGAAGTTGGTGGTTTCCGGTTGACCGAACCACTCGAGGCATGGGTGAACGATGCGCTGATGGCCCTCTTCTTCTTTGTGGTGGGAATGGAGATCAAGACCGAACTTGTACTGGGGGACCTCAGCAACCCGCGGATCGCCGCACTGCCAGCCATAGGCGCCCTTGGCGGCATGATCGTGCCAGCGCTTCTGTACTTTGCGTTGAACCCCTCCAACCCCGAGGCCGCCGGTTGGGGAATTCCCATGGCGACCGATATCGCCTTCGCCGTGGGCGTCCTCGCACTGGTGGGTAACCATGTCCCTAAGCAGCTGTCGCTTTTCCTGCTCACCCTCGCGATCGTTGATGACATCGGGGCCATCATCGTAATTGCGATCTTCTACACGAACGACCTCAGCCTGACCTGGCTTGGTTGGGCCGTTGCGGGCCTCCTGCTGGTTTTCGCTCTCCAGAATCAGCGGGTCTGGTTCACTCCCGTTTATGCGGTGCTTGGTGCTTTCGTCTGGTTTGCCACGTTCGAATCCGGTATCCACGCCACAATTGCCGGCGTCGCCCTGGGTCTGATGGCTCCCGCTCGCCCGCTTATCGGCAAGGCTGCCCTCAGCGGGGTCTTTGAAAAGGAGCAGGTGCCTTCGGTTGGTGTTGTCCGCGACGCGCAGTTCGCCATCCGTGAGCAGGTTGGCGTGACCACCCGTTTGATCGCACTTCTTAGTCCGTTTACCAGCTACCTGATCATTCCTGTTTTCGCCCTGGCGAATGCCGGCATCGTGCTGAACGGCGGCGTCATTGGGGACGCACTGGGATCAACGGTCACTCTCGGCATCATCGTCGGTCTGGTGATCGGCAAGCCCGTCGGTATTTACATCTTCAGCATGCTTGCACTCCGGAGTGGCGTTGCAACCCTCCCTTCATCGCTCCGAAAGATCCACATCTTGGCTGTTGGGGCCGTAGCCGGTATCGGCTTCACAGTGGCATTGTTCATCAACGGCCTTGCCTTCTCTGGCCCCGACGCTGATGAGATCAAGGATCAGGCCACTATCGGTGTGCTGATCGCCAGTATCCTGGCCACGCTCGTCGGGTACTTGATTATTCGGGCGTCCGGAACGGACCGGGAAGGAACACCAGAGGGTGACATGCGGGCCCAAATGGTTGACGCCGATGCCGACGGCCAACCGGATCTCGCTCCTCTCCGTTAGCGCTCCAGCGCCCAGGCTGTTGCTTGGCGAAAGACCGCTTCTGATCATCGGGAGATTTCTCGGTCGAGTGCTTTCTGCGCCGTTTTCTAACTTTCTCGGTGGGGGGCTGCCGCGTTTTGGGTGACGCGGTCCCTACAGTCTCCAATCGTGGCGCTCTCCCTTGTTATCGTCGAATCACCCGCAAAGGCCGAGAAGATCGGCGAGTATCTCGGCTCGGACTATGTCGTCGAGGCGTCGATTGGCCATATTCGCGACCTTCCTCGCAACGCCGCTGATGTCCCAGCCGCGTATAAGAGTGAGAAGTGGGCACGGCTCGGAATCGACACAGACAATGATTTCAAGGCGCTCTACGTAACCAACTCGGAGAAGAAGGGTCACGTCCGCCACCTGAAGTCACTGCTTGAAGATGTGGACGAACTGATTCTCGCAACGGATAAGGATCGCGAGGGGGAGGCCATCGCGTGGCATCTCATGGAGGTCCTGAATCCCCGAGTCCCCGTGAAGCGAATCGTGTTCAACGAGGTCACGAAAGAGGCGATCCAGCGAGCGCTGGATGCACCTGGCGAACTCAACCTCAAGGTGGTCGAAGCCCAGGAAGCGCGACGTTTGCTCGATCGTCTCTATGGATATGAGGTGTCGCCGGTCCTCTGGCGAAAGGTTCAGCAGGGCCTGTCAGCGGGCCGGGTGCAATCGGTTGCCACCCGGATTGTCGTGGAGCGGGAGCGGGAGCGCATGGCATTCGTCTCGGCCAATTACTGGGATCTGATGGCCACGTTCACGGCGGACAACGCCGAGAAGCCCTTCAGCGCCAAGATCCTCGACGTCGACGGTGCCCGTATTGCCGGTGGCAAGGATTTCAACGACGGCGGAATAATAAAATCGGCCAAGGCTGACCTCGTGCACCTCACCGAGCAGACTGCTACCACCTTGGCAGCGGCGGTCCAGGGCCAGGATGCGCTCGTGGAGAGCCGGGAGGCCAAGCCCTATCGCCGGCGACCCGCTGCGCCCTTCATCACTTCGACATTCCAGCAGGAGGCCGGCCGCAAGTTACGACTCTCCTCTGCGAATGCGATGCGGGTCGCCCAGGGCCTGTACCAGCGGGGCTTCATTACCTATATGCGAACCGACAGCGTGACGCTCTCGAGCCAGGCCCTCGATGCTGCCCGCAGTCAGATTGCCGAACGCTTCGGCGCCACCTATCTTCCTCCCGACGCCAGGACCTACAAAGGCAAGTCCAAGAACGCACAAGAGGCCCATGAGGCGATTCGCCCAGCTGGAGATCGCTTCCGGACGCCGGAAGAGGTAAGCAGTGAACTCAGCAACCAGGATCTGCGGGTGTATGAACTGATTTGGCAGCGGACTGTTGCTTCGCAGATGACCGACGCTACGGGTGAGACGGTCACCATGAAGCTGGGGGTTGACACGACCGACAACCGCCATGCGGTCTTCTCTACCAGCGGCACCGTGATCAAGCATCCCGGCTTCTTGAAGGTGTACCGCGAGGATCGCGACGAGGACGAAGATGCTAGCGAAGATGCGGCCGAGCAGACTCTCCCGCCGCTGCAGGAGGGTGAGAAGGCAGAGGTCCTTTCAGCTCAGGCCGAAGGTCATGACACCCAACCTCCGCCGCGTTATACCGAGGCGTCGCTCGTCAAGAAGCTCGAGGAATTGGAGGTGGGTCGGCCCTCCACCTACTCCAGCATCATGCAGACCATCCAGAATCGTGAGTACGTGTGGAAGAAGGGAACGTCACTGGTTCCCAGCTTCAAGGCGTTCGCCGTCATCACACTTATGGAACAGCACTTCCCGGACCTGATCGATTACGCATTCACTGCTGAGATGGAACACGGACTGGACCTCATCGCCGAAGGCGGTGAAGAGCGTATTCCGTGGCTGAGCCGCTTCTACTTTGGCTCCGGGGACGATATTGGGCTCAAAGCCAAGGTCACTGAGCGGCTGGGTGAGATCGACGCAAGGGCGGTCAATTCCATTCCACTGGGGATGGATGCGAACGGCATTCCCATTGTCGCCCGGGTGGGTCGCTATGGCCCTTACCTCGAGCGCGGTGAGGATCGGGCCTCGATCCCCAATGAAATGCTGCCCGACGAACTCACCATCGACGTCGCTGCAAAGCTGCTTGACGCCCCGCAGGGCGATACCGAGCTAGGCGTGCACCCGGAGACACAGCAGCCAATCTTCGTAAAGACAGGACGGTTTGGTCCATACGTGCAACTGGGGGAACGTGACGACGACAGCGAGGTGAAGCCCAAGATGGAGTCGTTGTTCAAGGACATGGAGCCCGCCTCGGTGACATTGGAGCAGGCGGTCAAACTCCTGTCGCTACCCAGAGTCGTCGGGGTTGATGAGGCCGCTCAGGAGATCACAGCGCAAAATGGTCGATACGGGCCCTACATATCCCGGCTCCAAAAGGACGAGAACGGCACCGAGAAGAACGACAGCCGCAGCTTGGAAGACGAGGAGCAACTCTTTTCGGTCACCGAAGAGGAGGCAAGGGCCCTCTTCGCCCAGCCGAAACGACGTCGCGGCCAAGCCGCCGCCAAGCCCGGCAAGATCGTCGGCATCGATCCCGCCACCGAGAAGAATATTGAACTCAAGGACGGCCGTTTCGGACCATATGTGACCGATGGCGAGACCAACGCCAGCCTCCGAAAGGGTGACTCAGTGGAGGAATTGACATTGGATCGGGCTGCAGAACTCCTTGCTGATCGCCGAGCAGCAGGACCAGCAAAGAAACGTAAGAAGAAGGCCACAAAAAAGAAGGCCACCGCCAAGAAGAAGGCGACAAGCAAGAAGGCGACTAAGAAGAAGGCGGCGGCCAAGAAGACCGGAGCCAAAAAGGCTGTCGCAAAAAAGGCCGCACCGACGCCCACTGAAGAAGATCCGTTCTAGTTGGCGCTCTATATCGCCCTCGAGGGGGGAGAGGGCTGCGGCAAGAGTTCACAAGCCAAGCGCCTCGCCCGGCGACTTGATGCCGTTCTGACCCGAGAACCGGGAGGAACGAGTCTCGGGGCAGAGCTCCGCCAGCTGCTCCTTTCGCCTGAGCTGCCCGAAATCGGCGCCCGAGCCGAGGCCCTTCTGATGGCGGCGGATCGTGCCGAACACATGGACCTCGTGGTGCTCCCGGCCCTATCTGCAGGACGCCATGTGGTTTCGGACCGATCCGTCTACTCTTCCCTCGCCTACCAGGGCGGTGCCCGGGGGCTCGGCGCGCAAGAGGTCCTGGCAATGAATCAGTTTGGGCTTCAGGGGGTACTTCCCGATCTTGTTCTTCTCCTCCAGGCCGATCCCGACGTAGCCAGGGCAAGGATGAAGGCGCTGCCCGATCGTCTCGAGGCCGCCGGCCAACGCTTTCACGCAGAGGTCGCTCGGACCTACGCTGACCTCGCCCAGGCCGAGCCCGAGCGCTTCCTAACCGTCTCGGCCAACGAATCGTTCGGTGAAGTCGAATCGGCGATCTGGGACGCGATTGCCCCGGCAATTACGGCAGACTCAGCGGATGGCCACGAAAGCTGAAACTTCGCCGAAAGACCTGTATGACCGAGTAATCGGCCAGACCGAGCCCGTCGAACGCCTGCGCGCGGCAGCAGCCGCTCCGGTCCACGCATATCTCCTCATCGGTGCTCCCGGCTCGGGCTCCGCACTGGCTGCACTCGGGTTTGCTGCGCAACTCCTGAGCGCCGGCCTGGAGGGCGAGCGGAAACAGCGGGCAATAGACCTCGCACTCGCTGGCAAGCACCCGGATCTGGTCATCATCGAGGCCGAAGGGGCAGCACTGCGCGTCACGGATGCGGAGTTCATCGTCACAACCGCCTCAACCTCGCCTGTGGAGGGTCGCCGGAAAGTCATCCTGATCCACCGGATCGACGTGATCGAAGAGGCAGCGATCGGCAAGCTCCTAAAGATCATCGAGGAGCCGCCGGCGAGTTCGACCTTTGTCGCCCTTGCCGGCGAACTCACGCCCGAACTCACCACTATCGCCAGCCGGTGCGTCACTATCGAATTCGCACCGCTGTCAGTTATTGCGATCGAGAACCAACTGCTGACGGAAGCGGTCAGTCCCGACAAGGCAGAGATAGCGGCCGCTGCAGCTGGCGGCGACCTCGATCGGGCGCGTCTCCTCGCCACCGACGATGCGATCGCCAATCGCGCTGCGCTGTGGCGTTCGCTACCGAAAGTCCTCACGGGGTCCGGAACTGTGGTATTTGACTACACCCAACGGATCCGTTCGGCGATGGATGAGGCTGCCGAGCCTTTGGAACGGCGGCACGCGCAGGAGCTTGTGGACCTGGATGAGCGGGCGGTCCAAGTAGGGGAGCGCGGCCTGGGCCGCTCCAAGGTGATCGCCCGCCACAAGCGGGAACTGCGAAAACTTAGGACTGACGAGATCCGGTTCGGCTTGGCGACCCTCAGCCGGGTCTATCGCGACCGTCTACTCCAAGCGAACGACCCGCAGGCCATCAAGGCGCTGGAACGAATCCAGTTCTCCTCCCGCGAGCTGATTCGGAACCCGAACGAAGCGCTGTTCCTACAGTCACTACTCCTTGAGATCGGTGGATGAAGGCCGACCTGAATTGCTAACCTTGCAGTTCCTGCCCGGATAGCTCAGTTGGTAGAGCGACGCTCTCGTAAAGCGTAGGTCACGAGTTCAATTCTCGTTTCGGGCTCTGTATTTCGTTGCGTCCCTCGCCGGCGTTACGCACCGGTTGCCTCGGCCGGTTGCCCTCGGTTTGCGCTGCGCCGTCTCGTTCCTCGCCGGCCTTCGCTGCCAACTTCGGACATCCGGGCTTCAGTCTGGGTCGCTTCCGCCTCGCTCCGCTCGGACAGAGCTGAAAGCTGGTCACGCTGCGTAGTTATTCGTTGCGTCCCCTTGCCCGCGTTGCGCTCAAATACAACCGGCGATTTCGGGGCGGAACGTCCATTCCTCTACCGGCTCTACGTCGCGTTGCTCCGAAGGACATTAGCCCAGCTGGGTGAGCCTCCTCAGTGCTGCCGCTGTCGTCTGGTGAGAACGCTGGAGAAGGTTCAACAAGCGTTTCCAAGCCTTCAGGTGTAACGTTCATTCTTCGTCCTTTCGACCGACTGAGAGAACATGGCGAAAACGAATACCGTGACGACAGCGGCAACCGATCGTTCCGACGCCTCTGTCGATGATTCGGTACTCGATGCTGCGGCAACCGTCTTCCGAGCCCACGGATTCCTCGGTTCCTCCGTGCAGCAGTTGGTGGCGGCCACCGGACGCTCCCGCAGTGCGCTCTATGGGACCTACGGCGACAAAGCCGGTCTGTTTTCTGCGACACTCGCCTGGTATGTCGACACTCGTGTCACGATTGCCGTCGTACCGGGCGTATCGCCTGCGAGGCACGGGCTGGACGACCTCGGGATGGCCGGAGGCGGAGCGTTGCCTTGTCTCCTGGTCCGCAGTTGCCTCGAACTGGCCGACCTGCCCGAGTCAGCAGTCAACTGCGTCACCGAGACGATGGAGCGCCAGTGGGATGCCATTATCGACTCCGAGTCGATCAACGGCGATCAGGCCTTCGGAACGGTGGAGCTGGCGCTCCGGTACGGAACCGCCCTACTTGCAGGAGTGGGTGTCCCCACCGACATCCTCTACGCCGCAGCCGATATAGCCACTAAGCAGCGCGATATAACCACTAAGTAGGGTTGCCTAGTTGTAGGCGATCCCGGAATGCGCCTAGCTTGGGATTGCTTTGCGGGTAGTACCTGCGGCGGTGGTGCCCGCAAAGCAACTAAAAGGAACCGGAGCCGGTCCGCTAGCTGATTAATCGCTGTCGATCGCCATGCGAATCCGCTTGGCCAGTCCCTCGGGCACGTCGGTCCGGAGCCGGTCGGTGATCACTGCGCGCAGGTCACTCTCGAAACCGAAGGCGTCCAAACACGGCGGACACTCATCCAGATGAGACTGAATCCTGGTCCGCTTTTCCTCGGTGATCTCACCATCTAGGAAGATGTGGAGCTCGTGCACGGTGTTGGAGCAGTCAGGTGTCATCGGATCGGATCTCTGCCTAGGAGGGGGCGGTTGGAGGTTTGTGGCACTCAGGAGTCAGCCGGGACGAGGCCCCGTTCGACAGCCAGCTCGTACAACGCCTTCTGCAAGGCATTTCTTCCACGATGTAAACGGCTCATCACCGTTCCGATAGGAACGTCCATGATTTCGGCTATCTCCCGGTACGCGAATCCTTCGACATCAGCCAAGAGCACCGGCAGTCGGTAGTGCTCGGGAAGGGCCTCCACGGCCTCGATGACCGCAGGTTCGGTGAATCGCTTCAGGACATCGTCCTCCGCACTAGGACTCACCCCCTCACCCTTCACCGCCCGATAAAGGTAAAGATTGTCCACGTCATCGAGTTCGGCTTCCTGGGGGCGCCGGGATTTGGCCCGAAACCGGTTGATGTGGGTGTTGGTCATGATGCGAAAGAGCCACGCCCGAAGGTTCGTGCCTTCGGTGAAGCTGGCGTATGCCCGGTAGGCCTTGAGGTACGTCTCTTGTACCAGATCCTCGGCGTCGGCCCGGTTGCTGGTTAAGCGCATGGCGGTGCCAAAGAGCGCTCCCATGAACGGTTCGGTGTCGTCGGTGAAGGTTGCCTGATCGGCCACGGGCTCAGGATAGGAGCCGACCGATGGTTCGGGCACATCGGTGTCCGACCGGCCCGGCCTGACTGCGAGGAGCAGGCGATGGGTGTTGTAGGATGAATGAATGCTGGCTGTAATTTGGACCTTCTGGATTGGCGTATTGCTCACGATTGGATCCATCGCCGCCGTGTTGGCGGTCGTCGTCGGATACATCGTGAAGGTCAAGCGGATCCAATATCCGCGGGACAACTGATGCCGGCAACTGTCGATTGGGATATCGCTCGATCGGTTGCGGCGCGCATCGGAAAGGACGATGGCTTTGCCACTACGTACCGTGCCGAGGGACTGCGGGAAGACATGGCGCTCCTCACGCCGCAGGCAGAGAAGTTGGTTGAGTCCGAGACCGAATTGATCAGCCTGGCGGGCCCAGCCCGCGGCAAAGTTGTTGACCGGGCGGAGTGGGTCGATGCAAACCTTGCCAGCTTCGATCGCCTGATGCGGCCCCTCCTTGCCAAACTGGAACGCAAGAGCGAAGAGGCGGGTTCGGAACCGGGCGCCCTTTCGCAGTTGTTGGCTCCGGTCGGCCGTGTCTTTGGCGCCGCTACGGATGCCGTAGGTCCCAAGGTCACCGGGGGTGAACTGGGGCTCATGCTGGGCTGGATGAGCGGCCGGGTGATCGGACAGTATGACCTTCTGGTGATTGAGGACGAGCGCCCTGAAGAGCAGGATTGGGTCTACTACGTGGGTCCCAACATGCTGGCGCTCGAGGAGCGTTACGGCTTTCCGCCGGAGGAGTTCCGCCTCTGGGTCGCCATCCACGAGTGCACCCATCGGGCCCAATTCACTGCCGTTCCCTGGCTCCGCCCGCACTTCCTGGGGCTTGTCAACAGACTCATCGATGCAGTTGATCCCGACCCCAAGCAATTCATTGACACGATGAGAGGGCTTGCGGAGCGGAAAATGAACGGCGAGGCCGTAATGGACGGTGGGCTTTCATCCCTCTTCGCCACGCCGGCACAGAAGGAAATCATGGACCAGATGACCGGTCTAATGAGCCTGCTGGAAGGCCACGGTGACATCGTCATGGACCGCGCCGGCCGTGATCTGATCCCCAGTCAACCTCGTTTCCATCGCGTCTTTGCCAATCGTCGGGCGAGGTCAACTGGACCGGCGAAGCTGATGCAGAAACTGCTCGGTATGGAAGCCAAATTGGCCCAGTATGCCGAGGGTGAACGATTCGTAGAAGCGGTTGAAGCGGCGGGTGGCCCAGAACTCTTCGCCCGCGTGTGGGAACAGGCCGAGCATTTGCCCAGCGGCGCCGAGATCAAGGATCCGTCGCTGTGGGTCCAACGGATGACCTGACCCCGGCCGTACCCCAGCTATCCATGTGGTTGTCCCGGTGCACGTTCGGTCCGCGCGGTACCGCCGTCCGTTGCGGAGTTTCCGGCGGGGCTGATTCCATCGCACTTTTGATCCTGGCTGTCGAGGCCGGCCTCTCGGTCACTGCGGTGCATGTGGATCACCAGTTGCGGCCCAGTGGTGCCGTCGAGGCCGAGTTCGTAGCCGCTCTGGCTGAACGTTTTGGTGCCGACTTTGAGGCCAGCAGGATTACTGTCGGGAAAGGTTCCAATGTTGAAGAACGTGCTCGTGAGGCCCGCAGATCGGCCCTGGGTAGCGATGCACTAACTGGCCACACCGCGGATGACCAGGCGGAAACGGTCCTCCTCAATCTCCTGCGGGGTGCGGGGATCGACGGCATTGCCGCGATGCGGCCCGGCCCGTCGAAACCACTGCTGGGATTACGGCGTGCCGACACAGAAGCCATCTGCACGGCTTTCGGGATCGATTGGCTCACAGACCCCAGCAATACCGACCCACAAGGGATTTCCGATCCCCGTCCAACAGACTCCTTGCTGGAGCCAACGACTCAAACGTCATCCATTCTGTGCGTCGCTGTTCGAGATCTGTAGTGCGCGTAATATCAATAGATTGGAAATCCGCAAAGCCCGCGTCGCTCAACCAACGTGAAAGTAGCTGCAGGCTGGGAATGAGGCCAATGTTTTTCATCTTGGCGTAGCGCCCTGGCGGGCTGAGTGCCTTTTCTTCGTTGGATTCGATGATGAGTGTCTCCAGCACGAGTTGTCCGCCGGATACCAGAGTTTGATAGAGCTTCGATAAGTGATCAAGCGGCTGTGGACGATGGTAGAGCACTCCCATCGAGAGGGTGACATCGAAGGCAGCCAAGTTATCCGGTAATTCTTCGTCGGTGAGCGGCAGGACAAAATTGCGTTCAGGGCGTGGTGCGTAGCGGCGTAGCACTTCGTACTGCATCAAGTATAGCGGGAATGGATCGCAACCGACTACCAACGCAGCCCCGCCAGCAAGCATCCGCCAACCGTAATAGCCATTGCCGCAACCAACGTCGAG
>RCMY010001579.1_pt1 | contig 21595 bp, 15 predicted proteins | sample 2041341 | NCBI WGS metagenome assembly RCMY01 (sample SAMN09708234, study PRJNA481090) | Marine sediment metagenome, whole genome shotgun sequencing project.
GTCTGGAAGCCGTTAATCGTGCCGGAGGTCAGCGCATCGAGACGAGTGTTCTCGTCAGGAATTGGACGGAAGACCAGCGAGTCGAGGTAGGGAAGTTGCACACCGTCGACCGACATCCAATAGTCCGGGTTGCGGACAAGGACAGTCTCGTTGTCGATGTCACGGCTCTCGACCATGAATGGTCCTGATCCGATTGGTGCGTTCGCGTAGCCTGCTGAGTCAGCGGTCGCGGCGGCCGGATCGAAGATCATGCCAAGCGGAGCGCGAGACAGGATGCTGGGGAACGCTGCGTTGGCGGCGCTCAGGGTGTAGGTGACGACGTTGCCTTCGGCGGTGACGTCGACCAACGATGATGAGGTGACCTGACCGGCGCTTACCGCACCGGTCTGTTGCACAACGAACATGTCGGCGATGGTCTGACCGGTGATCTCGACGCCGTTCGTGAATTTCATGCCGTCGCGAAGGGTCATGGTCCAGACGTCGAGCGTCTCGTTTGACTCGATGGACTCTGCAGCCCAACCAACGTATGAGCCGTCAACCGTTTGTTCCATGAGCTTGTCGTAGACCGCGTCGCCGACGTTGTAGGAAGGCGCAGCGAAGGTGTCTTCCCAAGGACGAAGGCCTGGAGCCTCTGCCTCGAGGCCAATGATGATGGTGCCACCACTGACGGGTCCGGCTGCGGACTCGTCAGGGACGGTAATCGCAGAGTCGGTATCGGGAACGGTTGTTTCTGCTCCGTCGCCACCGGTTTCGGTGGACGCGTCCGAGTCAGTCGAATCGCTGCTGCTACCGCACGCGGCGGCAACAAAAGCGAGAGCGAACATCATCGAAATAAGCTTCAGCCACTTTTGGCTCATTGAATCTCCACTACTACTTGGTGTTAGGTACGGCGGCGTCGAATTCGATGCCACCGGAACACATCTGGTCAGCGACACAGATATGAATTGCATGGAACCGTACAACCCCAGACTGGAGTATTTAGACCATCACCTGGTGGTTGAATGTCACGCTCTCAAAAGTCGCAAATCTTGCTCCCCTATGGTTAGCGCCAGCTAATGCCACAACACTTGCGCCTAGGGCGCTGAACAGGCTCGATGTGATCTAACCAGTCGGGCCGAGCTGCACGGGAGGCGAACGCGAGCTGTGCACAACGTTGCGGCAGATGACAGCCGCGTGACAATGGCAACAGCCCCGACGTGCGGCGTAAGCTGACATTAACCGATACAGAGGAAAAGGCCATGAACTACACACCAGCCAGCGACCGCTACGACTCAATGCAATTTCGTCGGACCGGACGGAGTGGTCTCAAACTCCCCGCCATCTCGTTGGGCTTATGGCACAACTTCGGCGGAGTCGACAACGAGGATCAGGCGAAGGCCATGGTTCAGGGCGCGTTCGATCTCGGTATCACGCACTTCGACCTAGCCAACAACTACGGCCCACCTCCCGGCTCGGCCGAAGAAACCTTCGGTCGAATGTTGGCCACTGACTTGCGGGAACACCGCGACGAGCTAGTTATCTCAAGCAAAGCTGGCTACGACATGTGGCCAGGCCCATACGGCGAGTGGGGCTCACGTAAGTACCTCACGGCGAGCATCGATCAGAGTCTGGCTCGCACCGGCCTCGACTACTTTGACATCTTCTACTCTCACCGCTTCGATCCCGAGACACCGCTCGAAGAAACGATGGGGGCCTTGGACAGCATCGTCCGCCAGGGCAAGGCGCTCTATGTCGGTATCTCGTCCTACTCGGCAGAGAAGACAGCTGAAGCGGCTGCAATCTTGAAGGGTCTTGGCACCCCGTGCCTCATTCACCAGCCGTCGTACTCGATGCTGAACCGCTGGGTCGAAGATGGCCTCCTCGACACGCTCGGAGATGAGGGCATCGGCTGTATCGCCTTCTCGCCCTTGGCCCAAGGCATGTTGACCGATAAGTACTTGAGGGGGGTCCCCGACGGCTCGCGAGCGTCGAAGGACAGTTCGCTGAATCCATCTCTGCTCTCCGAGGAAGCCTTGGCCAAGGTCACAGCGCTCAACGCCATTGCTTCGGACCGAGGCCAGAGCCTGGCGCAGATGGCCATCGCGTGGATCCTTCGTGACCCCAGAATGACCTCTGCCCTCATCGGTGCCAGCAAGCTTTCACAAATCAAAGAGCTGGTCGGGGCGCTCGACAATCTTGACTTCAGTGGTGACGAACTCGCCGACATCGACCGCCATGCCACCGATGCCCACATCAACCTCTGGGCCAAGTCAAGCGAGTAGAAAACGAACACTTTGGGGTCTGACCCCGAAGTGTTCGCAACCGAGCGATTGCGCGCCCCAGCGCTGGCGACCATGCAACCCGACTGAGCGTTTCGGCGCCCCAGCGCCGAAAGGCGGGAAGTGAGGAAGCCCGCCAGGGCTGACGAACGATGTGGACCATACAAGACTTGAACTTGTGACCTCTCGCGTGTGAGGCGAGCGCTCTAGCCAGCTGAGCTAATGGTCCTGGCTTTGAAGGGCCTTACTCTAGCGACGCCTTCCGCTATCCGCTCCCCCATTACTCACCATCCGTCGGGACGGCATGGCTGGTCGAGGAGCGTCTCGAACGCCGCCATCGCTTGGATGACGCTGACGTCGTCAAGCTGGCGCCCAACGACCTGCAAGCCAACGGGCATACCGTCGCTGGTTTGCCCGCAGTTGACGGTGCCCGCAGGATTGCGAGTCAGGTTGAATCCGTAGCTGAACGACACCCAACCTTGATGTTCTACACCGTTGATGGTGCCCTCTCCTGCGAGGGTTGGCGTTTGGCCGGCGCACATTGGCGTGAGCAGTAAGGGTGCCTGCTCGAACGCAACGTCGAGTTGCAGGTTGTAGTTGTGGATCTGGTCGAGTGAGTCGACCACGTCGACGGCAGTCAACTTCATGCCCCACTCAATCTGGAACTGCAGCGATGGGTCGACCTTGGCCCAGTCTGGCGTTCCGATGAGGTGCCCTTGCTTCCTGGCTCGCAATGCGGTCCACAGATTCCACCACGGGAGCACGGGGTCTTCGGCCCAGATGTCAGCGACCTCGACTACGTTGACTCCCGCGTCAGACAACGCATCGATCGCCTTGCGGCAAGCGGCGTTTACCTCTGCATCGACTTCGGCGAAACCCATTGTGGGCGACCACGCAACCCGTGTCGGCAATCGCCGCGTCGCAAGTGCTTCGTACCAAGGCGAGCCGGACCGGGGAAGGCTGAACGGATCAGTGGGGTGCGGCCCGACAACCGAGTCGAGCACGAACGCAGTGTCTTCGGTCCTGAGCGCCATTGGCCCTTTTACCGAGAGCACTGATGACCCTGGCGGAGTTGGCCCACCATTTGGCACCCGACCAGCAGTTGTCTTGATTGCGCTGAACCCGCAGAGGGCCGCTGGGATCCGAATTGAGCCGCCGCCGTCGGAACCAGTTGCGAGCGGGATGAGGCCCGCCGCGAGCGCAGCGGCAGAGCCACCCGACGATCCGCCAGCGGTCCGATCAACGTTCCATGGGTTGGTTGTGCCTGGTCCGAGAAGCGAGTCGGTCTTTCCCTTGTGGCCGTGCTCTGGAGTTGCCGTCTTACCAATGACAACGCAACCGGCGGCCCGAAGTCGAGCAACCAGGACCGAATCACCCTCGGCTGGCTCATCGGAAGTAAGCAACGAGCCGTAGCGAGTCGGCCAACCCGCCGCGTCCTCAAGATCCTTGACCCCAATCGGAATCCCCGCCAATGGGCCAATGGCGTGTCCATCACGGAGACGTGCGTCAACCTCGTCGGCCTCAGCCAGCGACCGCTCGGCGTCGACACAGACGAACGCGTTGAGCCGATTGTCGTGGGCCTCTATTCGGGCCAAAGCAGCTTCGGCCAGTTCTCGTGCTGTCTTCCGGCCCGAATGAACGGCCGAGGCGAGATCGATTACACGGTGGTCACGGAAGTCCATGGGCTGAATCTAGTGCACGATCGTGACGCCGGCCGAGCGGTCCATACAGTTCGCTCGCGACTAAGCGTTTCGGCGCACTTAGGCGGTGAGCAAACAGATCCAGAGATCTTTGTACGGGACCTCGCGAGTGGTTTCCGTCGGACACACACCATCGTTGAGGCGAGCACCGATGATCTGCCCATCGTTGGTGCCATTGCAGTTGGGCACTTCTTGGAGGCCCTCACTCAAGACCCGAATACACGAGGTGCTGGCATACGGTATTGGAGGCCCGGGGACCGTCGCTGGCGTCACGTTTCCGGATGGTCGAGACGCATAGGCAGTGAAGATGAAGATGCCGACGAGCAGCACTGCAAGACCGAGCCACGGCACCATTCTCATGATTCGAGAGTGCTGGTCATCGACTGCGGCATACCGGGCCTGCGCCCGATCGCGTAGATAATCAGGATCGAGCAAACGCGGGTCAATCCGAACCGACTCGTCGACGGGTGATCCCGAAGAACCCGACGTCCCCGACGTCCTCGACGTCCGCGGTCGCACCGGAATCTCAGTGGCGACCTTCAGCGTGGCGTCATATCTGGCGCGCGCCTCCTCGTCGCCAAGCACACGCCAGGCCTCATTCACCAGTCGCATCGTCGTTCCCGCAGTGGCGGCATCAGAAGTGCTGCGTTCGGCGAAGCGGTCAGGGTGCCAGCGGCGAGCCTGGTCGTGATAGGCGCGACGGATCTCGTCATGCGCGGCACTCTCGGAAAGCTTCAGAATCTCGTAGTGAGTTGCCAAGCCAGACCTTCAACGACGGAAGTGCACATCGTAGGGGTCAGGACCGCTGGCTTCCTAGTGGTAGTCGAACCCGATGAGCGATTCTGACTCGCCCCACTCACGTTGAATGGCCTCAGAACTCACCGATTGAGTCCGCGTTTGGTCACCAAGGCTGCCACCGAGTGTCGCAAGACGCTGTTCCTGCCGGCGGCCAATACTGGCGACAAAGGTGCCGCCACCAGCAGCAGCAGCCACCATCAGAAGTCCGCTCACGATGTGCGTGAGGCTGTGGGTCCCCGTCCAGGGCGTCGAGCGGAGCACCAGTCGCTGTATCCACCAAAGATGCAGGCTCGCGAACCAACCAACGATCGCGAGCGTGCACAGGGGCGGGAACTCTTCACCTCTAGTTGCGGGGGTAACTGAGGTCGCCCAGAGCATCTTCGCCGCGCTGTCGAAGAATCCAACAACGCCAGCCGAGAGCGCTATGCCAAGGAGGCCGAGAGCGGCAGGGAAAAGGTGGTCGAACCCCGGTACGAATCGAGTGATCAGTACGAGCGGCGCGACACCAGCTGTCAGCTTCGCCGAGAGACCAAAGGCTTTTAGCGCCTTGACTGCCGAGAGAGCGCCGAGCGCCGGGACATTCTGCTGTACCCAACTAAACCAGTGAATGAGAAATCCGATCGAGAGCACGGCCAGACACATCACGCCGAACGCAACAGCATCAGCGAAACGAAACAACTTGTTGCTGCCCCCGCTGCGGCCGACGACACCGATGCCAAGCGAGAGAACGGCGGGCACAAACCACACGAAAAGGCCAAATCGGAACATCTCAGAGACCGTCAGCGCCGATTTATAGCTGGCAATCGTCTTGAGCATCCGCTCGGTTTGATCGCTCTGATGGCGCGCCGGAGCCGGCTCGACGACTGGCGGTTTCGCGTTCCGCTTGCCTACTGCAACTTGGCTCACACAGTTCTTATCGGCAAAATATGGCTGAGGTTAAGTCAGAAGTTACTCAGAAATGGGCCGTTGAACCTAGAACGCAAGGCCAAAGGTCAGTAGCAAACCGACGACGAGTTGGACGCGGCCAGTCTGGCCGAGGACGGGAATGAGATCTTGACCCGTGGCACCTCGCTGAACAGCAGAAACCGGAGGCACTGCGGTAACAAGACCAACGATGCCAAGCGCAGCCAGTGGTCGATCGATGGAACAGATGGCGATTCCGATGGCAACGGCAACAAAGAGCCCCGCGTATACGAGACGAGTCGTCCTGTCACCAAGCCGCACCGCGAGAGTTTGCTTTCCGGCCACCGTGTCGCCTGGGATGTCACGCAGGTTATTGATCACCAGCAATGCAACAGCGAGTAAACCGACAGGGATAGCAGCCCAGAGGCTAAGCCAACTGATGGTTTCGACCTGCACATAGAAGCTGCCGATCGTGGCCACTAACCCAAAGAACACGAAGACGAACACTTCGCCAAGACCGAGGTACCCATATGGGCGCGGTCCGCCCGTGTACGCCCAACCGGCCAAGATTGACGCTGCTCCAACCACGAAGAGTTCCGGTCCGACCGCGAGCGCCAGCGCACCCCCGGCGACACCGGCAACGGCGAACGCGACTAGGGCAGCAACTTTCACTTCCTTGGCCGTAGCGAGCCCGGAGCCGACCAGGCGGACGGGGCCGACGCGATCATCGTCGGTGCCTTTCTCACCGTCGGCGTAATCATTGACGAAATTGGTCGCCACTTGCAGCGCAAGCGAAACGACAAGTGCGGCGACCGCTCGCCACCAGATGATGCCACTTCCGGCAGCAACCGCGGTTCCGACCGCGACCGGCACGACAGCCGCCGGCAGCGTGCGGGGACGGGCACCGAGAAGCCATCGATTAGTGCGGGGAGGCGCAGACATTCGGCCAGGTTAAGGCACGGACGGCGCGTTCGAGCGCACCGCTAGGTCAACAGCATTGCGGCGACACGCTCGAGAGCAGCAACCCGTGAACCTTTCACCAACACCGCGTCGCCCTCACCAAAGGATGAGATGGCCTCGATTGCCGCGACCTGGCTACTCACATGACGAGCGACCGGACCGTATGCAGGCGCGGACACTGCGATCACTTCGATCCCCGCAGCCGCAGCCTCGGCCGCGATTGCGAGGTGCTCTTCTGGACCTTCGTCGCCGAGTTCTGCCATCGCGCCAAGGACCGCCACCCGGCGCTGCACGTCGAGCGAGGTGAGCGCGGCAAGAGCAGCTCGAAGCGATGTCGGGTTGGCGTTGTAGGCGTCATTGATGACAATTCCGCCCGAGTCGGCTTTGGTGATTTCCATCCGCCACGGCGACACCTTCGCGGCTTCGATTCCCGCGACAAGCCCCTCGAGCCGAAGGCCGGCGGCGAGTCCGGTGGCGAGTGCGGCAACGGCGTTGTCGACCATATGGGCACCGCTCACGGCAAGTCGAACGTCAGCTGAGCCTTGCGGCGAATTGATCCGGAATGAGCCTCGGAGCACCGCGTCGAACTCGACATCGGTCGCGAACACATCGGCGCCAGACGGCCCGTACAGCACAACGTCGGCCTGTGATCGAGATGCCATCGCAAGAACATTAGGATCGGCCGCATTGAGGACTGCGACGCCAGACGTTGGAAGCGACTCAATGAGCTCTCCCTTCGCAGTGGCAACGCCTTCGATTGACCCGAACAGTTCAGAGTGAGCCAACGCGACCCGGGTGACGACACCAATTGTCGGCTTCGCTATCGCGCAAAGTTTGGCAATGTGGCCGATGCCCCGCGCTCCCATCTCGACGATGGTGACTTCGGTGTCACTCGGGGCGTTCACGAGCGTCAGCGGCAATCCAAGCTCGTTGTTGAACGAGGCAGCATTGGCATGGGTACGTGCCTCATGGGAGCACGCCGCCCTGATCAGGTCCTTCACCGATGTTTTACCGACGCTCCCCGTCACACCGATCACGGGCTCGTGCAACCGCGATCTGGCGGCCACGCCCATCCGGCTCAGTGCCTCAGGGGTCGCGGCAACACGAATGCCAGACCCTCCGACCGGCTCCTGCTCGGTGAGGTACGCAGCAGCGCCAGCCGTCAACGCCCCACTAATGAACTGATGTCCATCACGTTCGGCGACGATTGGTACGAAGAGACAGCCGGGTGAAATCGACCGGCTATCGATCGACGCGCTGTCGATCTCGATGTCGGGCCCGAAAGCTTCACCCTGCAGCAGGGTTGCGAGGTCAGAAAGGAGAAACTTCACACGGTAGGTGTAGCCGACGTTTTGCCCGATGAGCACTACTCTTGTGCGGATGACCGTTCCCGCCGGCCAAGATCACACCCGTCCCATCCGCCTTGTCGTGCTCTTCGGCGGCCGCTCGGCGGAGCACGATGTCTCGTGCACTACTGCTGCACATGTCGTCGCCGCGGCCGATCCATCGAAGTATCAAGTCGTACCAATCGGAATATCTCGGTCGGGACAGTGGGCAGTCGCTGATGACATCATGGCGATGCTCGCGACCGGGAGTGGTCCACTACCCGCTGCGCTAAGCCCCATCGGATCTGCGACTATGCCGGCCACGGCACTTGCGGCTGTGGGTGACGAGCAAGTTGTGGTTCTGCCCCTCTTACACGGCCCGATGGGCGAAGACGGCACCATGCAAGGGCTCCTCGAAATCGCTGGCGTTCCCTACGTAGGTGCCGGCGTACTCGGCTCTGCGCTCTCGATGGACAAGGCAAAAGCAAAAGAGGTACTTGCCCTCGGCGGCATCCCGCAGACAAAATGGTTGACCCTTAACGAGGCGACATTCAACGGCGATCTCGGCACGATCGAATCCGACCTCGGCTACCCGTGTTTCGTGAAGCCGGCCAACATGGGGTCGTCGGTCGGCGTGAGCCGAGCCGACAATCGCGACGAACTCATAACAGCAATCGCACTCGCATTTCGATATGACGAATGGGTCGTCGTAGAAGAAGGCGTCGTTGCAAGAGAGATTGAGTTCGCCGTTCTCGGCAACAACGAGCTCCAGATTTCGGTGCCAGGCGAGATCAAGCCAGGCGCCGATTTCTACAACTACGAAGACAAGTACGTCGACGGGTCTGCTCAGCTTCTCATTCCGGCCGAGCTCCCGGCCGACGCAGTAGCCGAGATGACCAAGATCGCGGCTGCGGCTTATCGATTACTTCGAGTAGAAGGGATGGCCCGCGCCGACTTTTTGTATGAAGAGGGAGGACGAGGTCCGTTACTCAACGAGCTCAACACGATCCCCGGATTCACGCCGATCTCGATGTATCCAAAACTCTGGGACGCGTCAGGACTGGGCTACAGCGATCTCATCGACCGGCTCGTACAACTCGCCCTCGAGCGCCACACCAGGCGATCGGCAAAGATGATCACCGATCACTAACCGGTCATAAAAGCAGCCGCTTTTCGGGGGTGTTTTCGAGCGTAGAAGCGGCCGCTTTTCGGGCCGCTTCTACCAGCTGCCGGATGATGAGCCGCCGCCGAAACTTCCTCCGCCACCGCCGCCAAAGCTTCCTCCGCCACCGCCGAATCCGCCACCGCCGCCAAAGCTTCCGCCACCACCACCGAATCCGCCACCGCGGCTACCACCGCCGCTGCCGCCCCCGACAATGATCCACGTATTCTGTCGCCGGCGTCGCGCCACTATCTCTTGACGAATCGCCAATGCTTCGTCTGCGATTGCGGCGGCCTGATCGACCTGGTTCTCGAGCGGGCCAGACAAACTACCGAGCTCGTTCTCGATCTCGTCGAGACTGCGGCCTGACCGCGACTTGAAGAGTTCCCACCCAATCGACCGCCGAGCATTGTCGATACTGCGCATCGCACGAGCCTGCTCAGTTACGAGCTGAGATCGAAGTGCTTCCATTCGCTCGTGCTCTTCTTGCGCCTCGACGAGCAGTGCGTCGATCGCCCTGATAGTTAGCTCGGTGTTGGCTGCAACCCTCAGGTAGTTCGGCGTTGCCCGACGGAGTTCGGTTGCCGAGTCTCGCAACGCGGCTTCGATCCTGCCTGGCTCGGCGTCGAAACGAGGGCCAAGATCGGCGTCATGGCGTTGGATAAACGCCTCAAGGCTCTGCACCCGTTTGGCGCCGACCGACACCAGTTCAGGCGCTTCGCGAAGGGCCTGGTTTAGCTCCATCGAGAGGTCATCAAAGTCGTCGAGAATCTCATCGACGCCGATCAGTTCCATCCCTGAAGCCTCGAGCAGCCGGGCTGCCTCAACCCAATCCTGTTGCGCAATCGGATCACCAAGACCCTGCACCCGCAACGACTCGGTCTTCTCGAGTCCGCGCTCCGCATTTGCAGGATGGTCGCTAATCCAGCTCCACGATTCCTCAGCATGGATGAGACGAATCTTTTCGAGTTCACCTCTTATATGAACGACTCGCTCTTGTTCAGCCCGTGCCGCCTCCACAAGGCGCGCTCCCCACTCCGCAAGATGGAGCGGCCGATCAACAACACTTTGGATGTCATGGGTTGCCTCAAAGGTCGATGCTTCGGCACCCTCGACGATCTCGGACAACGACAGCGTGTCGAGGGCAAGGGGCGCCAGATCGACGGCTTGGATGTGCTCACGGGCCACGGCGAGCCGGGCCGCTGCCTCATCGACCTTCCAGCCCTCGGTTGTTCGTGTCGCAGCCAGTTCAAGCGCCGCGGCGATCTCGTCTACGACAAGTGCGATCTTGGTTGGCATTGTTACGGCAAGCTTCGACACATGGCGACCGAAGGCAGTAAGTCGATCTGCAATCGCGGTCAGCGAGGTGAGTTGCTGCTCGTGCTGCGTCATGAGCCCAGTTCCGAGCGTCAGTTGGCTCTTGTTGGCGGCACCGACTCCCTTTGGAACCGCAGCGAGCAATTCGTTGGCCGTTCTGGTTGTCTCGTCGTATTCTCGATTGTGCGATGCAATCAGCTTCTCGAGTACATCGCGGGTGCGGCCTGCCGTTGTTTGACGCCACAGGTCAGACTCGGCGGTAAGCCGGTACGACCGCTCCTGTGCAGAGCCAGCACGGGTGGCGAGCAGCTGTTGGCGGTCGGAGAAAACCTGACGTGAGTGGTTGAGTTTGCGTCGTGATGCGGCATAGCCGATACCGCCAACCGTTGCGCCGATCGCTCCTACGGTGCCAAGGAGTAGACCAATGTTCAATCCGCCGACGCCGCTATCGGTCCCGTCTTCGGCATCAGATGCAGCGGCCACATCATCAGTCGCAGCCGGGGGGGCTGCGGTTGTCGCCGGCGCCGTCGCCGCCACGACGAGCTGACGGTCGATCTCTTGCAGCGCAGCGATTACGCCACCCGTGACGTTGCCGCTTCGTAGCTCGGATCCGAGCACATCTTTGCGAATGGACTCGACCTGAGGATTGAGCCAGGTGTAGTGGTCGCCGCCGAAACTGATAATGCTGGTCTGCTCCGACATCGAGACGCCGATCAACACAAGGTTGTCTTGGATAGCACCGATGCCGTCTCCGAAGCATGCGTCAATAACTTCTTGCGCGGCCTGGTCGATATCGCCATCGGGTGACGACTCAAACACGCGAACGACGTACGCCGCGTCAGTGCTGAGCTGGCTGATTGTCGCCCGAATTGCATCCGTATCGCTGGCCGCTGCTTCGTCAACGACGACGTCGCAATTGACCTGCATTGCGCCTGCGGCGCTCGCACCGCCGGCAACGAAAAGGAGGAGTGAGGAGAAGAAAAGAGCTAGTTGGCGCACCGACGTAGGCTACTCCGGGGATCGCGCCACACGGGGGCGAAGAGCAACCGCGGTGACGAACCGCTCAGCGAGCGTCTGGGTCGAGGGAAGTGTGAAGGAAGTCAAGTACCGCGCTACGCAGCTGCACCGCCGCTCGTACATCAAGTTGCATGCCGACGGCCACGAGGGCAACCGGGTCGGCAACTACCCCCGTCACGAGCGAGTAGGTCGACAGAAGAATCAGCCGAGGATCAGACCGCCGAAAGACCCCCGCGTCCATTCCTGCGCCCAAGGCTGCGAGCGCGTCGTCGATTACGGGCTGCAGCACGTCGAGCACACTGGTCACATGAGCTTGGTCGAGCCGGCTGACCTCACGGAGCAGGCCGACAAGGTCCGGGCGCCGGACAGCGAGCGCAAAAGCGGCGCGAGCGATCTCGTCAACCTGAACGCGCCCCGGTCGTGAAAAGGCGGCCGCTTCTTCCAGCGTGGCCACCAATTCTGATGCCGCGTGTCCCAATACCTGGACCAACAGGCCATTCTTCGACTTGAAGTGATACAAAATAGTCTGCTTCGTGACCCCGAGTTGGGCCGCGAGATCATCAAGGCTCGTACCCGCAACGCCACGCTCGGCAAACATGGTGGATGCGACCTCAATTGCTCTAGACTTGGTGGTCACTTACCAAATGGTAAAGGATTCCTCCGCAATGCCCTCAGACCAGACGCTTTCCCGCCCGACAATGACCACCTCGCCCCGATGACCTCCGTCGCCGAGCGGCTGGGTGGCACACGCATCGCCATCACCGGCTCGACCGGTTTTCTCGGCACTGCGCTCGTCGAACGCCTGCTCCGGTCTGTTCCCGAGTGCGAGCTCGTCCTTCTGGTCCGTCCAGGCAAGCGCTCGACCCCTGCTCAGCGCGCCCGCCGCGAGATCTTCCGCAACAATGCGTTCGACCGTCTGCTCAACGACCTCGGGAAGACCGAGTTCTGGGCCATGATCGAACGCAGGGTCACCGTTGTTGCTGGCGACGTCGGCACCGACGGTCTTGGTCTCAAGGGCGATGATCTCGAGACCTTCACGAGCTGCGACACGGTCATCCATTCGGCCGCAACCGTGAGCTTCGATGCGCCTCTCGACGGGGCCGTCGAGGTCAACCTGCTCGGCGCCTCCCGAGTTGCCGAGACGCTGAAGAGCCGTGACGTGCCCGGCCATCTCGTCGCGGTTTCCACGTGCTACGTCGCCGGAAACCGTCGTGGTTCCGCCCCCGAGCAGCTGCTCATCGATAGCCCATTCCATATCGATGTCGACTGGCGTTCAGAGGTAAAGGCTGCTCGCCGAGTCCGCGACGATTACGACGCAGAGAGCCGCACCGTCGACAGACTCGCTGAGTTCAAGCGCGGCGCGCTCTATGAGCTAGGCGCCGCTGGCACTCCCCTTCTCTCGGCCAAAACCGAGCAGTTTCGCAAGCGCTGGGTCGCCGAACAACTCGTCGAAGCCGGTCGAGCACGAGCCCAGTCGCTTGGTTGGCCCGATTCATACGCCTACACCAAGGCGTTAGGCGAGCGAGCACTGTCGGAGAGCAGGGGCAACGTTCCTGTATCGATCGTCCGACCAGCAATTATTGAGTCGGCGTGGGCTGAGCCCGAGCCAGGCTGGATCAAGGGTTTCCGCATGGCGGAACCAATCATCATCAACTACGCCAAGGGTCTCCTCACTGAGTTCCCTGGTGTGCCAGAGGGCGTTGTCGACGTCATCCCCGTCGACATCGTAGTTGCCGCAATCATTGTGGTCGCCGCTCGGGGCCCAGTAGACGACGGCACCGTCGACGTCACCCAGGTGGCCTCCGGCACTCGCAACCCACTCCACTACCGCCGTCTCGTCAATCTGGCGAGCAGCTGGTTCTCGGAGAATCCGCTCTACGACCAAAAGGGTCAACCAATCCAAGTCTCCGAGTGGGACTTCCCTGGACGCGGTGCGGTCGAACGAAACCTCGACCGGGCCCAACGAAACCTCGACCTCGCGAGCAAAGCCCTCAAGATGCTGCCGCTCCGAGGCAAGCACGCCATGATCAGCTCGCAGGTCGACGAGAAGCGAGAACTCGTCGAGCGCGCCAGCGGCTACGTCAAGATTTACGGCGCCTACGCCGAGTCCGAAGCCCTCTACGGCGTCGAGCGGCTGATAGCGCTGCACGAAGATCTGAATGCCGAGGAACAGGTCACTTTCTGCTGCGACCCTGCAGTCGTTGACTGGGACCATTACGTCTCCAACATCCACCTGCCAACCGTTGTTGATCACGCGCGGGTAAAGACCACCGGCGAACGGTCCGATCCCGATGCCCGCATCAAGCGACTTCGTAAGCGGGTTCTTGCCCCCGAGCGACAACTCGCCGCGTTCGACCTCGAAAACACCATCATCGCAAGCAATGTCGTGTTCAGCTACGCGTGGCTTGCCACTCGCGAGATGGGGCCACGCGATCGCATGATGTTCGCTCTCAAAACCTTGGCTGAAGGCCCTGAGCTGTTGGCGCTCGACAGCCGGGACCGCACCGACTTCCTCCGTCACTTCTATCGTCGCTACGACGGCGCGTCAGTCGAACAGATGGACACTCTTGGCCCACAGTTGTTGTCTGATCACATCCTGACCAAGGCCTATCCGGCAGCCCTCCGGCGCGTGCGTGAGCATCGACGTCTAGGTCATCGCACCGTCCTCATTACCGGCGCTCTCAACATTGTTGTCGCCCCCCTTGCCCCACTCTTCGACGACATCATTTGTTCTGAGATGAGCATTCGAGATGGCAAATACACCGGCGAGCTTCTTGAGGTTCCGCCGACCGGCGAGGTGAGGGCGCAGTCCTTGCGTGACTACGCCGCCGTTCACAATATCGACCTCAGCGAGTCGGTCGCCTACGCAGACTCCTCGTCCGACCTTCCCCTCCTCGAGGCGGTCGGATTCCCGGTCGCAATCAATCCCGAAACCCGCCTAGCCTCCATCGCCACCAAACGTGGATGGTTGACCGAGTACTGGTCAAAGAGCCAGGGCGGCACAGACAAGTTCGTTCCAATTGGAAAACTCCCCACAGCCCGACGGAGCCGTAGGTAATGTCAGACACCCCTCGTAGCGCACCTCGCCCCGGATTCGTCCTAGAGGTCGATCGCCGTACCCCTCCGATCCTTTTCCATCATGGAGAAGGTTTCCGAATGGAGAAGCTGCCAGTCGGCCGGAGCAGGGTCATCTACCCCGGCGAACCACTCCGCGGCATCAAAGACCCAGAAGCCGCCATTCTTGAGGCCCTCAACAACCCGATAGAAGACGATCCGCTGCCCACCCTGCTCCGGCCGGGTATGAAGCTCACCATTGCGTTCGACGACCTGTCACTCCCACTTCCACCGATGCAAAGGCCAGATCAGCGCCAGCTGATTATCGAGGCCGTGCTCGACATGGCGGCGGCTGCTGGGGTTGACGATGTCCACATCATCGCTGCGCTCGGCCTTCACCGTCGCATGACCGAAGACGAGCTTCGCCACGTAGTTGGCGACCGGGTCTATGAAGCATTCGCCCCATACGGCATGCTCTACAATCACGACGCCGAAGACCCCGAGGGGATGACCTCGCTCGGCCAGACCCGCCACGGCGAAGACGTGCAGCTCAACAAGCGAGCAGCCGAGTCCGACCTCATCGTCTACGTCAACATCAACATGGTGTCGATGAACGGTGGCTGGAAGTCGCTCACCACTGGCCTTGCCGGTTACCAAGGCATTCGGGCTCATCACAATCCAAAGACACTCGAAGCTTCGACGAGCTTCATGGACCAAGAAAGCTCCGAACTCCACAATTCGATCTGGCGCCAGGGGCGGGTTATCGAGAAGAACGGACCGCGTATCTTCCAGATCGAGAGCACCGTCAACACAAATGTGTTTGGCTACAACGACCCGCTGTCGATGCTGCAGAAGCGTGAGTGGGAATGGTCAATCAAGGACCGGGTAAAGTTCACGGGATTACAGGCTGGGCTCAAGGCGATGACGGGCCCTCAACGTCGCAAGGTCTTCCACTCACACAAGTCGCCGTATTCGATGACCTCCGTCCAGGCTGGCAATGTCGAGGCCGTACACAAGGTCTCTACCGAGATGGTCTACAAGCAGCACATGGTTCCGGTCGAAGGCCAGACCGATGTACTGACAATGGGCCTGCCATATCTCAGCCCCTACAACGTCAACTCGATCATGAACCCGATCCTTGTTGCGGTCCAGGGCCTCGGCTACTTCTTCAATCTCTATCGGGGCAAGCCGTTAGTCCGCGAGGGCGGAGTGCTGATTCTCTCGCACCCAACCACCCCCGATTTCCACCCGGTCCACCACCCCAGCTACATCGACTTCTTCGAACAAGTATTGGCTGATACCACCGACCCGCACGAGATCGAGAAGAAGTACGAGAAGCAGTACGCCGAAGACGAGTGGTACCGCCACCTCTACCGAACGAGCTACGCCTACCACGGCGTGCACCCGTTCTACATGTGGTACTGGTGCTCGCATGCGCTGCAGCATCTTGGCCAAGTCATCATTGTCGGTGGCGATCCAACCTCGGTTCGCCGAATGGGATTCAAGCCAGCGACAACCTTGCTCGATGCACTCGAGATGGCCACAGACACCGTCGGACCTAAGCCGTCAATCACGCATCTTCATTGCCCGCCCATTCTCATGGCCGACGTCAAGTAGTCATGAGCTGGCTCCGGTTTATCATCGACCCGCCAACCACACCGGGTGGCGTAGAAAAGAAGAAGGTAAAGCCAACTACTGGTGTCTACTACGACACCAAGTGGGCCAGAACACCTTTCGCTCGTTATGCCCGCGAAGCGACTGTGTGGGGCTTCCAGAAGCCGGCAAACCGTTTCTATGGGGCGCCACGCGTCATCGGCGCCGACCGACTCTCCGACGTTAAGGGACCGGTCGTATTCGCCGCTAACCATCACAGCCACGCCGACACCTCGCTTCTGCTCGCCACGGTGCCGAGGCATTTGCGCAAACGTTTGGCCGTTGCCGCCGGCGCCGACTACTTCTTTCAGAACAAGGTGACCGCTGCCTTGTCTGCGTTGTTCATCGGCGCAATCCCGATTGAGCGACAGAAGCTGTCGAAGCTGTCGGTTAAAAACGTCATCGAGGTCATCGAGGAGGGCTGGTCGCTGCTCATCTACCCCGAGGGTGGACGTAGCCCCGATGGCTGGTCCCGCGAGCACCGTCCCGGTGCGGCCTTTGTGGCCAAGCGAACCGGTGTCGCAGTTGTTCCCGTATACCTCGATGGCACCGGAACAGTGCTGCCGAAGGGAAAGAACTGGCCAACCCGGGCACGCTGCGCCGTTGTCTTCGGCAAGCCGATTCGAGCAGGGGACGACGAAGACGCTCGCGACTTTGCCAACCGGATCGAGGCTGCGGTCAATGTGCTCGCCGACGAGTTCGCCAGTGGCTGGTGGAACGCTCGCAAGAAGAGCCATGCCGGAACGACCCCAGAGCTCAATGGGCCAGAGTCGGCAGCGTGGCGTCGTCGTTGGACTCTTGGACCGAAGCCGGGCAAACCCAAGCCAGAACCAGGGCAGTGGCCAAGGCCATAACCACGTACTAGACGCGAGAAGGGGATGCGCCGAGGCGCATCCCCTTCAAGTTTTACGCTCTAACGGTGACTAACCAGCAGCAGGGACGAATCCCTGGGTTGAATAGTCAGACTCGGGAACACGAGCGATCGTGCCTGCGAGATCTTGCTCGATGTAATCGATGAAGCCCTGGGCATAGTCGATGAACGTATCGACTCCCCGACCATCAGCGACAACGGCCTTAAGGGTTATATAGCCGTCGCCACCACTCGCCATAAAGCTGTTGGCGGCAACGGTGTAGGTCCGAGTGAGGTCGAAGGGAACCCAAGTGGCGGTGCCCTTCTCGCGGAACTCGAGGTTGGTGAAGCGGCTACCTGCGGGGGCCGTCATGTCGACGTCCCAGCGCAGGTAGGCAGCGTACGGATAGGCGCCAGACGAGCCGCCCTCTTCAATGATGTTCGAGACTCCCTCTTCCAGCGACGCCTTGACCTCGGCCCCCGTCATTTCGAGGTTGAAGATCGTATTGGCGAAGGGAAGCAGCGTGTACGCATCAGCAACGGTGTAATCACCAGTCGCAACGTCGACACGAACGCCACCTGAGTTCTGGAGCGCAATGTCAGCGTCGAATGCCCGGTCAGCAAATGCGTAGGTCACAAGCTGCTGAATATCGCCACCGTGGGGAACGCCCTCGGTGACACATGAGGGCGACTTGGTCTGACCCGTGTCGCCAGGAATTCTAGCCAGGCAAAGTTCCTCGGTCGCATTGCCGATGACCGTCATCTTCAGAATATCGACCTGCTCGCTGAAGCTATCGAGGATCGTCTGCGACTCTGCGTCGGGAGCAATAACAAGGAGCTCATCGGTTGCATCGACGAAGGCTTCAATCTTGGCGAGATCGGCACCTTCGTAGGCAACGCTAATCTCTTCCTCGGCATCCGCTGGATCTGGAATGTCATGCATGTACGGGCCTTCGATGAGCAGACGAGGTGTTCCCTCGCACTCATAGATCTGGCCGTACTCGTCCCACTGGATGTTGAGCTGACCAACAACGTAGGAGTACTGCCATGCCTGGACCACGCAAACCGGGAGTCCGGTCTTGTCCTCGACGATGGTTGGGTACTCACCCTCAGGCGAAAGCCCGAGTCCGCTGAAGTCGCCAATGAGGCTGTGCGAGTCGCCACCAATGATGGCGTCTGCACCACTCAGCATCGAAGCCATCGTGAGGTCGCTCTTGTAGCCCTGGTGGGTAACAAGGACAATCTTGTCGATGCCTTGTGCGGTGAGCACGTCGATGTACTTCTGGGCGGTTTCGACCTCGTCAAAGAAGGCAGTCGTATCGAGCGGGCTCGAGGAGACCTGAGTCTTCTGCTTGATATCGATGCCGATGTAGCCGACTTTCTGATCGCCGTAGGTCTTGATAGCGAATGGCTGGATGTAATCGTCGACAGCCACTGGTGCCAGCGGTGTTCCGATCTTCGGCTCAATGTTGGCGGCGAGCACCGGGGTGCCACAGTCGCTGTCATTGAAACCGTCAAGGAAGTTGACGAGGCCTTCGTCGCTGTCGTCGAACTCATGGTTACCGAGAGCGAAGACGTCAAGGCAGACCTGGTTCATGAGGAGTGCGTCGACCTCACCCTTGAACAGGGAGTAGTAGAGCGTGCCGGTGATGGCGTCGCCTGCCTCGACCTTGGCCACTCCATCAGCAGTCGACTCTGCCTCAAGCTGGTTGATAGCGGCAACAACCCGTGGGTAGCCGCCGAGAGCCACCTCGGCTTCGACGCCACCAAAGTCGAGCGTGATGTCTTCTTCAGCAAGGTGCGAGTGGTGGTCGTTGATGTGCAGCACATCAAGTGAGAAGTCGTTTGTCTGCTTTGTGGCATTCAGCTGCTCTTGTGACTCAGCGAAGAAGATCACGAGATCGGCCCGAGGCACCCCGCCCTCGAGAATCTTGACCCAGTAGGCCTTGCCCGCGTCATCGCTCTTACGACCGAATCCGTTTTCATAAAGGTGTTCAACGTAGTCTTCGTTGCTGACCTCGTCGCCAAGCAACACTGTCCACTCGGGGGACGAGAGAAAGGCGTGCACAATGTCTTGATAGGTCGCGCCGTTTGCCAATGCTTCGAGCCAATACTTAAGGCCTCCTGGCTCAGCGTTTCGGCCAAGCACGGTGCGGTACAGACGCTTGACCATGGCTGCGTTTGACGCAGGGCTTTCAACATTTGCCATATCTGAAGAGGTCGACTCGATCGCCGGCTCTTCCGCCGCTACTGGTGCGCTGACCGCCAGCGACATACAAGCGGCGGCCGCAAGGGCCGCCCCGGCTTTGCGCCATTTAGAAGATGTACTCAAACTCACACGTACTCCATTCGTTGCCTAACAGAGCCATAGTCCAGCCCACATTTCCGGGCCTGACAAGCGAAGTTGAGGTATACGACGGACCGTAGTTAGCATCGCGCGAACGGTGGTTGACTATTCGAGGCGGTCGGCGAGCAACGACGCAAGCTCTGGTGCGGGTTTACACAGCAGTGCAGGCTCGCGACCGCCACAGTTTGCGGCGAACGCTTCGTACGCGCTTCCAACCGGAGCGATTCGCCACAACGTGTCACACGCCAAACCGCTAGCCGAAGCGCATGCTTCCCAGTACAGGTCCAGGATCACATCGTCGCCGTAGTCCTGGGGTTCTGCGATAAATGCGAGCTGCGCCGGCTCATCTGATCCACCACAGCCCGCGAGCGCCAATGCCGCGGCGGCAACGACAAGGCAATTTCTGATTCGAGGCGGAGCAACGGTGAACATCACCCTCCTATCGGCTCGACTGACTCATTTGAAAGGCGTCGAGTGCAGATTCCATTTGCACGCCAAAACCGAAACAGCTACCGGCGCTCCTGCACATTGGCAGGGGCACCGAGTAGCTGTTCGACTTGCATGGGGCAGAGATAGTTGCTGGCGTTAGCCGGTGATCGAGATGTCGGCGACGCCAACTTCGACTAGCGATTCGCCACTCTTATCAGCAGCTTGCACCCAGATCGTGATCTCTTGGCCAGCGTAAGCCGACAGATCAGCGGTCAGCGAGGTCCACACTGCATTCCGGTTGGAAGCTGCACCCCGCTCGTTGAGGATGACGGTCTCGCCACTCTCACCGATGACGGTGATCTTGAGGTAGTCGCTTGAGCTTGAGTTGCTCAGGTAAGAGAAGTAGTACGACAAGCTCAGGGTGATCGAATCGCTGTCCGGAAGAACGATGCTTCCTGTTTCCGCTGAGGTTTCGCCACCATCGATATCGTACTTTCCGGAACCGTTGCTGCTCTTGGCACCGCTGATGAGACCAGGGTTGCCAGAAGGTGTGCCCGCAGGCTGGTTTGTGTAAATGGTCCACTGATCGAGCTCGGGGATTCCGACCTCAAACTTGCCCTTCTTCTTCGCCTTGTCCTTACCCCTAGGGTCGAGGTTCCAAGCTGCAGCGCTTGTCCCGGCGAATACTTCGGTCGGGGCGGCCACGGTTGTGGATGGCGCCTGCGTTGTTGAAGGCGCAGCGGTTGTGGTCGGAGCCGCTGTCGTGGTCGGTGCCGCTGTGGTAGTGGTCGGGGCCTCGTCACCAACAGTGATCTGGCGAGTCACCTCGTCGGTGCGATTTTCGGAACCAACGAAGTAGTCGACCTCAAGAGTCACATCGTAGGTGCCCGCCTCCATGCCGTCGGCATCGAATTTGACCCTAGCAACATCTGCAGCGCCCGCTTCAAGGTTGGGTCCGGAGGATGGCTGAGTCATCCCGGCGGCGAAGGGATACGAAACCGCGAAGCCCGCATCGTCAACAACTTTGATCTCGACGCCAGAAACATCGGTTTCGGCTGCGAGTTCTTGGCCAACCCACTCGGCTTCACCTTCGCCGATTGCGCCGAGGCTGCCTTCTTCGTAGGTCAAGCCGCCGGTGGCGACGTCACCGAGCACGGGGACTACAACTACTGACTCCACGGTGACGGGGCCAGAGGCCGAGACATACGTGAGCGTGACGTCAAGAAGAATCGGTTCGACAATAGATGGGTCGACACGAATATTCAGAGCGGTGTAGTCGACCTCACCAGGTTCGAGCGAGTCGTTCCAATAGAGGCTCGAGTGGTCGATGGTGTTTCCGGGGTAGCCAACTTCGACTCCCTCGCCACCATCGGCGCGAACCTGGAACTGAGTTGCGTCGGTGATGTCGTCCATCCAGTCGAGCAATACCCAGCTGTCGAAGCCCGGTTGAACCGGCGCAGTCGTATGCGTGATGAGGGTTACTTGGGCGTCACCAGTGCCGATGACTTCTGATTCGTCGATTGTTTGAGCGAAGGCAGGTGTACCACTGAGAGCAATGGCGCCGCCAACGGCAAACGCTGTGAGTTTCTTCATGCCCAGTTCTTCGGCAGGTTAGACCTCACACATTGAGCGATTTCTCGACATAGGGCCGGTTGGCCTGGGCATTTAAGAAAATTACCTAGGGATCGGGACGCCAAATAGCGCCTTAATCGACCAGACGAAGCGACGCAGCCCGATCGAATGAATCATCGACGGTCGGAAGTTCGACCACGAATTGAGTGAGGTGGGCCGGAAAAACATGCTCCGACATCAGCACCGCGTC
>RCMY010003765.1_pt1 | contig 21593 bp, 24 predicted proteins | sample 2041341 | NCBI WGS metagenome assembly RCMY01 (sample SAMN09708234, study PRJNA481090) | Marine sediment metagenome, whole genome shotgun sequencing project.
ATTGCGGAACTGGCGCATCGTTTGCGCATTAAGATTGAAGAACTGGTCAATCAAGAACATTTTGCGTACACCAGTAAATTCGCCTTTCAGACATGCAATCGATAAAAACAGATTATTAACTTAAAATTCAAATACAATGAAAACGAATATTGGAATTACAAAAGAGAACCGCGAAAAAACAGCAGAGGTACTGGCAAAACTATTGGCCGATGAATTTGTGCTCTATACAAAAACCCTAGGGGCACATTGGAATCTCGAAGGCCATGATTTTCACACCAAGCACCTCTTTTTCGAGGAGCACTACAACAGTATCAAAAAAACGATAGATAGCGTTGCGGAACGCATCCGTAAAATCGGATCCTACGCTCCGGCAACCTTGAGTCAATTTTTGGAACTGACCCATTTGACCGAAAAGTCCAACAGTGGGAATTCAAGCCAAGATTATATCAAAACGCTGTTGGGTGATCACGATGCCATCATTCAGTTCATCCGGGGAAATATTTCCCAAGTCGAAGAGGAATATAACGATGTCGGCACGGCAGATTTCTTGACCGGATTATTGCAGGAACACGAAGAAATGGCCTGGATGCTTCGGGCAAGTGTATCCAAAGAAAAATTAGATAAAAAACCGGCCAAGGTATTCTAAGCGGTAAGGCTTCCAAAATTAAAACCACTCCTTTGGCCAATAGATTTAAAGATGGCCGAGGGAGTGGTTTTTTCATCACTTAATCTTCCTACGCAAGTTTTATTTGCGACCGAGCCCATCCATATCAGGGACAGGAATATCGACATTTCATTGATATCGCCCCCTTCTAACCATGACTGCTTACTGTTTGCAATCCGACCACGGAAATGACCAAGGTGCTAAGAAAGAACATACGCCAAAAAGTCACGGGTTCTTTGAATAGCAGAATGCCTGCGATGACCGTGCCTATGGCCCCGATAGCACCCCATACCGCATATGCCGTACCAACAGGAATGGCGTTCGCGCCGCCCATGGCCTTAAAAAGCAGGTACATGCTTATGCTCACGCAAACGAGAAAAGTTGCCAGCCACAACCACATTTCTTTGCCAGAGGTATGTTGAGCCTTTCCCAAGCTTATCGCGAACCCGGTCTCGAATAGGCCGCCGATGATCAATAATACCCAGTTGATGTTCATGTTGATACTCAAATATATTAAATTCCGATGCCAAAGACGCTATGCCACTAAGCTTGTGTCCGTCGTTTTTCGAAAGCCGTTTTTCTTTTGCGGAGCTTTCTTTTAAGATCTTTCATCGATTCGTTCAAGGATTTTTCAAAACTATCGGAATACGATCGGACATACAGCCGTGTTCCAGGGGCACCGACTTCTATACCACAACTTTTACCGTTGCCGGAAGGGTCGTTTTCTTGTTTAAAGGTAACTTCCGCCCTGACGATGGAATCAAACTTTTCGCCCAGTTTGTCCAGTTTTCGGTTTACCCTCTCGTTCATTGATTCGCTAACCTGCATATGGATATATTGAATTTTTACGATCATAGTGATTTATATTTATTTATTGTTAGGTAAGCCCGGACTCTTCGGGGTGAAGCATGAGCTATAGCTATCATTTGCTTCGAATTTCTAAGTGGCAGTAGTAGATCAACTTGCCTTGTTAAAACTCAGCAATGGAATACCGATATGATCTTCCAGTTTGGTTACCACGCTTTTGTTGAACAGATTTTGAAAGAAACCTTTTTCCTCACGATGTAATAGCGCGACAAGGTCGGCCTTTATGGATTTGGAATATGTATCGATCTTTTTGACGATATGATCCGAGAAGATGACCTTGAATTCAAGATTCCCGTAATCTACTTGCTGCGTTAGCATTTCCTCGAACCATTCCATTTGGTCTTTTCCGGCATATTGTTTTTCCGTAGCGATATGAACGATATGTATCTTGGCGTTTACCGCCTTCGCTATGGGCACTAATCTCTTGATGGCTAGAATATCCGCTTCCTCAAAATCGGTAGCGTAGAGAATGGTTTCGATAGGCTCGGGACTTACTTTGTTTGGCGCTATCAAAACGGGGCACGACGACCTTTTTACGAGCCCTTGCCCAATATCCCCCGCAAAAATCCCCCTATTGGTATATTTCTCCTTTCTACCGATCAGGACAAGATCTGGTGATAGTTCGCTTGATTTTTCAAGAATGGCGTTCAGAACGGAATCGTTACAGACCACTTCGACCTGTACCGTTTTGTTATTCGCGTCGGCACCCAAATGTTTGGTGCAAAATGCATTTAAAATTTCCTTTTGTTCCTCGATAGCCTTAAGTTCAATTTGTTCGGGCCGTCGTGTAACGGCAATCCGTATCGGCGGCAATTGATGCACATATAAAACAACGAGGTCGGCGCCCAAGCGTAGACTTAGATTATGCGCATAGTGCAACATCGGTATCGATTGTTCGGTACGATCGGTGGCATAAAGTACAGTGTTCATTGCTTTTGGTTTTAGGGAACAAAGCTAGCCGTTTTCAACGAGGTTCTGAATGATATTGGTCATGTCGGGAGGCGCTTACCTCCGATAAATTCATTCAGGCAGACTGGTATTGGGGGTAGTCCATTAGGTTGAACGTTACCTCAAATAAGAGTTTAGCATCCATAGCGTTTTCTCCGTTTCGGAAATGTAATCGTTCATCAAGCTTACGGTACCTTCATCTGCCGCTTCGGCGGCAAGAGCTAAAATACTGCGCTCTTTTTTGACTAAGGTCCTAAAATTGTCTACCACAATTTCGACGCCTTGCGGCCCGTCGGTAATATTCTTTTGCTCTTTCACCTCTGCGTTTTCGAGATAGTCGGTATAGGTGTGCAAGGGCTCTCCTTCAAGGGTCAGGACACGTTCTGCGATCTCGTCTATTTTTTCAAAGGCATCTTTGTACAATTCCTCGAATTTCTCGTGCAGTTCAAAGAATTCCTTTCCCTTAATATTCCAATGCAGTCCTCGCAAGTTCTGATAAAATACTTCATAGTCAGCCAATTAGATGTTCAGTCCTACAACTAGTTGCTCGGCTTTTTCCCTGTCAATTCCTACTAAATTTTCCATGTTTATTGTTTTGAATATTGTTTTGAATATTGTTTTGAACTAAAGATAGGAGCTCTTTTTACAATGGGAAATGATATGGATCAGTTTGGGTCGGGCCTCCCGACCATCGGCAAGACCAACAAGGGTACTTCGGTTTGAAAGACCATATTTCGGACAACAGGTTCGCGCAACAATTTTTGAAAGTATCCATGCCTGGTCTTTAAAAGGGCGACCAAACCGATTTCGGGGTTTTCCCGTTCAAAATTTCGTAAGGTACCGGCAATCGTATCTTTCATCGGTATTTCCTTGAATCCCGACTTTATGGATTTTAGATGATTTTTAAGCTGTTCTTTGTTCTGTTTTTGGCCATCGCCCAATTCCTTTTCGGCTTGGATATGTACTATGGTCAACTTAGAATTCCAAAGTTTCGACACCGTAATCAACGGCATGATTTCGGGTTTCTTGAACGAATGCTTAAAATCGGTGGCGAAAACCATCTCAACAGGAAGACTATAATCGTACCCGTCGGGAACGGCAACGACCGGGCAGGCAACCAGATGTCTGAGAACATCGGTGGTGTTGCCACCAATGAATCGCTGACGTACGGCCGAAGAACCTTTGGTGCCCATAAAGACAAGATCAACTTCGTTGTTGATGACCGTTTTGTTGACCAAATTGATTACGGAATCCGTTTCAAAAATCGGTTCAAAACTATGTTTCGGGTTATTTTTGGTCCTTAAGGTTTCTATGAGCCGTTCAAGGTCTTTTTGGGCCGTCATTTTATTGCCTGGTGCCGAAGGGGCGCTATAGTAACCGTGCAGTAGGTAAAAGGTGCATGGCTCCTTTTCAAAAAGATAAAGTGCATAGTCGATGGCTTTTTGCGCATTTTCGGAAAAATCGGTGGGTAATAGTATTTTCTTCATGTTACTTATTTTTGAATTTCGGCAGTATCGCGAACGACTAAAAAGGGAACCTGGACATGGAACCCGATCTGGTCTACATTCTGTCGGATCAGTATCCTTTCAAAAAAAGAATGCTTGCGGTTCATCATCGCCAATAGATCGCTATCGTTTTCATTGATATATTCGAGTATGGCCTCCGGCAATTTTTTGCCCTTCACGTGTACCTGGTTGTAAGACACATTCTCAAGGTCTTTCAGTAAAATTCTCTTGTTCTTTTTTTGGTTTTCCGTCAGTTCGACTACTTCCCATACATGCAGCAAGATAATCTCGGCCCCGTGGGTTTTGGCCAAATCGATGATGGTAGATACCTCTTCCTTTTTATAGGGAGCCAAAAAATCCGAAGGAAATAAAATTTTCTTGATAGGTCTGAACCTACAGTGTTCAGGAATTGCCAAAATGGGTACCTGTGCTTTTCGAATGGCAAAAACGGTACCTGAGCCCAAAAATAACTGTTTGGCACCCGTCGCCCCTTGTGTACCCATGATCACCAGATCGATATCCTTCTTTTTGGAAAGTTCGTTGATTTCATCGGTCAAAGTATTAAAGGCCGATACGATCTCGTAGGTGTGGTTTTTGTTCGGGAACTGTTCCTTTACATCTTCTAGGGTTTTTTCAAGCTGTGCTAACGCAATATCCGCGCCTACATCGGGTATGGCACTATACATTGCCCCGCCCAGTGCATAATCCGCACGATAAAAGGCAGGGGTGTAGGTATGCAATATGTAAAAGTTGCACTTTTCGTTTTTGAAAAATTCCATCGCGTACGAAATGGCGTTCCAGGCATTATTGGAAAAATCGGTGGGAATCAATATGTTTTTCATCGGATATCTTTTTTAGATGTCCAAAAATAATTAGGAATAAATTCTTTTGATATGACCAGGGTCATTTGGGATATAAGTAAAAAAGGCCAATTTGTCGCCGTATTCAAAAATCTAGGACAATGAAACATTTACGGTAACTCTCATTGCCTATTGCCATCCGGGTTCGGTAGACCTGACAGAAATCATATTCTTTTCCCTTTCATTACCGTAAATTTGTTCTTTGGGATTTATTGAAACCCAACGCAAGGAACCATCAAATTCAAACCATGAAAAAAACACTGATCACAATGCTCGTTATCTTGGCGTCATGCTCCGATACATCGCTGGTCGAGAATTGGAAAGACCCCGACATCGTGCTGTTCTATGCCAATAAAGTGTTACTAGTAGGTATGACCCAGAATGAGGATGTTCGTGTCGATTTCGAGTCCCAGCTAAAAAAGGAATTTGATAAAAAAGACGTCGAAGCCATGCGTAGTATCGACTTGTTCGATGTACGGTTTACGGATTCAAGGCGCACCGAGGAAGAACTCGATACTATGGAACAAAGTCTGCTCGATAAGGACTTTGACGCCATTCTGCTCACCAAGATCACGGGATCTGAGAACCGGCAGTCATTCCGTAAGAGTGTGGCCCAATGGAGTAATTTTAAAGGGAGGTTCCGTGATGATTATCTACGGAATCAAGAGATTTATTACGATCCCGACTACTATGATGATTTTACCGTCTACCATGCCGAAACCTCGCTCTACTGCATCTGTGAAGGCAAAGAGCGGGCGTTGATATGGCGTGGCAGTATCGATATCGCCGATCCCGCAAATATTGACAGAACGGTCAAGGATTACATAAAATTAGTCGTTGAAGCTATGGAAGAACAAGATTTAATATTCCATACTTCTTCGATGTAGAAGGCTATGTAGTCTTTAAATGAGTTCAATTTAGAACAGGTGTATGGGTAAGGAAATATATCGGAGATGTCCCGAATGCAATCATTTAACCTTAAATAGCGATTATTGTGAAAACTGTGGCGAACTGATCAATGTGAATTTGAAAAGAAAGCTGGAAAGCGAAGAGCGGACACTCCAAAAAGAAAAGGAAAAACAGAAAGAAAAACCCAACGCCGTAACCCAATATTTTAAGAAACTGATACAACATCCGAACCTATTCGTAAGGATACCGGCGAAAGTGCTGTATTCCGTTTGGGCGGTAGTTATGGCCATCGGGGCATTTTTGGCCTTTATCTTTAGTTATCTGGCATTTTAAAGCATGCCTATATCCCAGATCATACGAAACGGATTACGATCTACAAATCATTTTTACCTGCCCGTTTTTTGCGTTTTGGGTGGCTGCATTTATATGGCCCAACAATCGAGTTGGGACTTGCCATGGTGGATAAACAATTATGTAAACGATTTTCTATGTATGCCCATTGTTCTTTTTGTATGCCAATACACTGTGCGCAAATTGAAAGCTGATAGCGGTATTCGGCTATCGTTGCCCTTGATTTTATCGGTAACCCTGTATTACACCCTCTTTTTTGAGTATTATTTGCCTAAGGTGAACATGCGCTACACCGCTGATTTATGGGATGTTGTGCTCTATTTTTCCGGTTCGCTGTTTTTTTATGTGATGGAGAACAAGGGGCCGAAAACGGTATGATGGCCTTGTTTTATAGGACGGTCTCGTTCATTCGACCATCTTTTAAAGTCCCTCACGCACGTTTTTGGCATCCTGTTTATTCTATTGACTTACACCTACAGAACTCAAAAATGATGATCCAAAATCTGGTGCGCATCGATCAAGGGCGCCCCGTGCATGATTTCTTCCGAGGCTTGATTGATGAACTTGTCAAAATTCAGGTGGAAGGAGTGCGCCAGCTGAATGGCCTTACTGACATACGCCCCTTTTTGCAACCAAGTGTTCATGGGATCTAGCATTTCCGTAGGAACGTCTTTGCAATATTTGGGCATGTGTAGCCCAAAAATAGGATGCTGTTCGTAATCCACTTTTTCAAGTTCGCCCTCCAAAATCGAGGAAATCATCGCCCTGGTATATTTTAATTTGATTCGAGATCCGACACCGTACGGGCCACCTGTCCACCCCGTATTTATCAGCCAAACGTTGACCCCTACATCCTTCATTTTTTTGCTGAGCATTTCGGCGTATACTGTAGGGTGTAACGGCATAAAAGGCTCTCCAAAACAGGCCGAGAACGAAGGTACGGGTTCGCTGATACCGGCTTCGGTGCCGGCGACTTTGGCCGTATAACCAGAAATAAAATGGTAGGCCGCCTGACCGGGGGTCAGTTTTGATACTGGGGGGAGTACCCCAAAGGCATCACAGGTCAAAAAGAAAACGTTCTTGGGGTTTTCCGCAAAAGAGGGTACCTGTATATTATCGATATGGTCGATCGGGTAGCTCACCCTAGTGTTCTGCGTAATTGAGGTATCGGAATAATCGACTTCTTTCGTACCTTCCTTAAAAACGATATTTTCTAGAAGCGCTCCAGGCTTGATGGCCCGATAAATGTCGGGCTCATTATCTTCACTTAGGTCGATTGCCTTGGCGTAACAACCACCCTCGAAATTAAAAATAGTGTTACCGGCCGTCCACCCGTGTTCGTCGTCACCGATCAGCTTTCTCTCGGGATCGGCGGAAAGTGTCGTTTTTCCCGTGCCCGATAATCCGAAGAAAATAGCGGTATCGCCTTTTTTACCGACGTTGGCGGAGCAATGCATCGGCAATACGTTCTTCTCGGTGGGCAAGATAAGGTTCAAGGCCGAAAATATGCCTTTTTTAATTTCGCCCGTATAGGCCGATCCGGCAACCAGGGCTATTTTTTTGGTAAAGTTGAGGATGGAGAAATTGCCCCCCCGGATACCGTCAGCTTCGGGATTTTCAGCTTCGTAGCCCGGCGCGCAGAGTACCAGCCATTCTTCCTCGAAATTTTCAAGTTCTTCATCTTCTAAACGCAGGAACATATTCTTGACAAAAAAATTGGACCATGGATACTCGGTTATGGTGCGTACGTTCATCCGGTATTCGGGATCGGCGCAGACATAGGCATCCCGTACATAGACTTCCTTGCCAGATAGATAATCGGCCACTTGGTCGTACAGGGCATCGAAGTTTTCGGGTGCCAAGGGTTTGTTTGTCCGGCCCCACCACACTTTATCCTCGGTATAATCGTCTTCGACCAGAAAACGGTCTTTAGGTGACCTTCCCGTAAATTTTCCGGTGTTGACACAGAGCGTCCCATTTTCGGTCTCGGTGCCCATTCCCTTTTCCAAGGTTATTTTTTGTAGAGTTTCCCCGTCCAGGTTCCAATAGGCGGTCACGTTTTCAAGACCGTATTTTTTTAGGTCTGTTGCTTTTGGGGTTTTCAAAGTTGTTTCATCCATAGTAATTCATATTTTAATCCTTCCCTTGAAGGGACTGATTTTATTAATCAATGGCCAATACCGGTACCTTGGAGTTGAGGGTCAATATCTCGGTCAACTCCCCATCGCTAGGGGTGCTGTGCTTTGCGTGGTTTCTAGGTAGAATGGCAATCAGATCGATTTGATGTGAGGTAGCATACGTCAGAATGCCTTCTACCAAATCGGTATTTTCTATATAAGCGTGTTCGGAATAAAAATTTTCAAGATAATACTGCAATGTGTTTTCGTTCTTCTTGTCCGCTTCGGAATACCCATAAAGCTCCGGGCTGTTCTTGATCGTGACCACGTCCACCTTAGCATTGAATCTCCGGGCGATCTCCAATAAAGTGCCCAATACCTCGGTATCGTCGATTTCTTGTTTCCCCAGTACTAGGGCTATCCGTTTTATTTGGAAATCCGTATGGTCACTTGGCACTGCCAGAACAGAACAGTTGGTGGCCAGTACGATTTTCGAAGTGTTGCTCTGATCGGTGTCACGTGCTTTATCGGTTCCCGAGGTGCCCATGATCACCAGATCGATCTGTTTTGTTTCTTGAATGTCGAGCACGGATTGGGTCAGGCTTCCGCCCTGCGTTATCCATTCCAGTTTATTTTTAAGGAGGGGCGCATTGACTTCTTCGATTTTCTTGAAGTCTTCGGCGCGCAGGTTTCCAGTATCCGAATCGGAAATATGTGCCAGTGCAATGTTAATATCATCGTCGGGCCCTACAAACGCTACGGCATATTCCAATGCTTTTTTGGCACTTTCCGAAAAATCATAAGGTATAAGAATGGTTGAAATTCGTTTCATAAAGCAGTTTTATAGGTTATCCCGGTAAAAATAGGTGGCATTTATGAGTCTGATAATGATATTGGTCATGTTTTGTAGTTTCCGATCCACTTACTTTTGATGCAAATTAAAAATAGCATGCGAAAAATATTGATTCCTACCGATTTTTCAGAAAATGCCTTTAATGCATTGAAGTACGCTTGCGAAGTGTTCAAACACGAAAGAACCGAATTTTATATAGTACATGCCTATGCCGATGAGGTTTATCGGCAAGATGCGGCGAACGAGCGTAGTATTCTTGAAGCGTTGAAGGTATCGGCTCTTAAAAGCTCGGAAAGGCAATTGAAACAGACTGAAGAACAACTCAAGAAATACGCATCCAATCCCAAGCATAGTTATAGGTTCGTCCCCGTGTTCGCCAATCTGATAGATGCCGCCAACGACTGGGTAGAGCGTGAAGATATCGACATCGTAGTCATGGGCACCCGTGGCGCTACCAATGACCGGAAGATTGTTTTTGGCAGCAATACGCTGCAAGTGATGCGGTACGTAAAATGTCCGGTTTTGGCAATTCCTGAAGACTATGAATACCATCCGCCAAAGCAGGTACTTTTTGCTACCAACTATATGGTGCCCTATAAAAGGCGCGAATTGAAATTATTGGGCGATATGACCGGTTCATTCCGTTCGACCGTACACCTATTGTACATCGATTCTATAAAAACGTTATCGCTACGGCAAGAGGACCATCAACAATTTTTAAAGACCTGTCTGCAAAAATCGGAACTTCGATTTGAGACTACGCCTGAAACGGATAAGACGTTCGCAATTACCAAATACATCTTGCACGGTGACATCGATATGCTCGTCATTGTCAATTCGAGACATTCGTATCTAGAGGATATGCTTTACCAATCGACCATGGATAAACTGGGATTACATCTAAAAATCCCTTTTTTCGTGCTTCCGAACATTGCGAGATAACCAAAAATTACAGAAATGGAGAACATTTTGATACCGACCGATTTTTCGAACGATGCCTACAACGCCCTTTTTCACGCCGTGCAGTTTATGAAGGGGGAGGCCTGTACCTTTCATATCCTAAATGTTTTTAATGGTTTTACCCCTTTACACAACCGAACCATCCGTAAGGAAATAGCGGAACAACGGGAAGAGGAATCCCGAGAAGGATTAAAGCGGGTTTCACAACGTATCCATTTTGAAGACAAAGACCCCGAACATATCTTCAAGACCATTTCTAAGAGAGGAAACCTTGCCGATATAGTTTCTAAGGTGGTAGAAGAAAAGGAAATCGATTTGGTAATCATGGGCAATACCGGCCGATCCGAGATCGATGCCATATTTATGGGCAGCAGCGCCTTGGATGTTGTGGACAAGGTCAAAAAATGTCCGGTCTTGACCATACCCAAGGAAATTGATTTTACATCCCCGAAAGATATAGCCTTCGTCACCGACTATGGCCGGCCTTATGATGCCGGACTTTTGCACCCCCTTCTTTTTATTGCAAAGCGCTTTGCGTCTAAAATCAGGATTATGCACATTAATGAGACGGAAGTATTGGATAAGTACCAAAGCATTAACAGAAGAATTCTAATGAAATATCTTACCCCTTTTGAGCCTACGCAACATTGGATGCCGCTCTTCAAAAGCAAGGCGACCACTATCGATCTCTTTTTGGAGGAACTGGAAATCGATCTACTGGCCATGGTAAATTACGAGCATAGCTTTTTGGAGCGTATGACCCGCGAACCGGTGATAAAAAGAGTGGGATTTGATAATGATATTCCTTTCTTGGTCATACCCTATGAATGAGTTCAATACTAAAACCGATACCATTACCATGCGAAATATACTGATGCCGACCGATTTTTCGAACAATGCGTACCATGCCTTGCACTACGCTACGGAACTTTTGAAACAGGAGGAGTGCCATTTCTTTTTAATGAACGCATACGGTCAAAAAAAAGGGTTTAAAGGCAAAATTTTAGAACGGGAAGACGATAACGGACACGGTAAGTTGAAGAAAGTATCCCAGGTGAAACTAAAACGGAAGCTTGAGAAAATCAAAAAGTCCACAAATAATCCAAAACATATCTACACAGTAATTTCCAAATCGGAAAACCTGATGCAGTCCGTGCATTTGCTGATCGATGAGCTGAAAATAGACCTGATGGTATTGGGAGCTAAAGGCGTTGCGAGCAGCATTCCAATTTATTTAGGGAGTATCGCCCAAGAAACTTTACGATCGGTCGAAAAATGCCCGATTCTAATCGTTCCAAAAGGGACGAGGGTGAAGCTTCCAAAGGAAATAGCCTTTGCTACGGATTTCAAAAAATCCTTTGACAACAAAGTCCTGGATCCCGTTCGCGATTTGGCCTTGCTTTGCGGGGCAGACCTACGAACGGTGCATATTAAAGAAAAAGAGACCTTAGATGATAGTCAGAGTGAGAACAAGGATGCGCTTTTGGCCTATTTCGCACCTTTAGCGCATTCCGTTGATAAAGTGCCCAACTTTGTAAGCAAAACAAAAATTTTACAGCTTTTTATGGAAAATTCGGACATTGATCTGCTTGCCATGGTGAACTACAAACATGGTGTATTGGAAAAAATGCTGCGTGAGCCCATAATTGAAAACATGGTATTAAAAATCGATATTCCCTTTTTTATCGTTCCGGAAACACGGTGATGGCGAATTGTTCTTTGACTGAAAAGGAAGATGCAATATCATTCATCTGCGTACGCCAAATCAATTCATATAATTTTAATCAATGGCGAGTAGGGATGCCTTTGAATGCAAGGTCAACAATTTAGGTACGAATTTTAAGAAGGTTAGCTTTTTTTCATTATAACAGTCCGATACGGGTAAGGTATTTCTATACCTTCCGTATCAAAACGCTTTTTAATGCTTTCGAACACATCGCATTTAAGGTCGAAGGAATCCCCAAAAGTTCTTGCCCAAGCCCAGGCCCTGATGGTTACGGACGAATCGTTCAATTTGGTGAGTGCCGTTCTAACCATTGGGGTTCCATTTTTTGTATCCGAAGCGGTGCGATTGTCATAAATTAGCGGATGTTTCTCACATTCTTCCTGCATAATTTTCTTGGCCAGTTCTACATCACTATCATAGGATATACCTATTTCGATATGCGCACAGATCTTATGCCCGCCCAAATCATAGTTGATCAATTTCTCTTTGTTTATGATTGCATTTGGAATTACGATCATTTTGTTCTCAAAATTACGGATGGTCGTATGCCGCAACGTAATATCCGCAACCCTTCCGACCATGGTATCCGTAATCTTCACAACATCTCCAATTTTGAACGGTTTGAACGAAACAATAAACAATCCCCCAACAAGATTCGATAAGGCTTCCTGTGACGATATCCCGGCAACAAGTGCTAGAATGCCTGCACCCCCCAAAGCTGTCTGCGCAACACCGCGTAGTGATGGGAAGGCCATCAGTCCAAAAAGTAGCCCAATAAAATATATACTGAATACCGCTACAGAACGCAAGAACTTGAAAGCCGTGGGATCGTCGTTGTGCTCTATTTTTTTTTGTATACTATTTCTAAACCACAAGTTTACGGAGGTTCCAGAAACAATGGTAACGACAGCCAAAAATCCCAAAAAAAGTACCAGTTGAAAATGATTCTGTAACGTGGCACGTGCTTCTTCTTTTGTAAAAATGGCGCTAAGTGCAATGATGCCCAAAACCAGCCAAAGCGCATGTAGTATGCGTTTTACAAGGTTAACGGAGGTGCTTTTCGCATCCGGAAATCTTTTTTGCTTTTTCTTCAACAACCATTTATGCAGTAGATTGGTCAAAAGATATAGCCCGACCACTACGGTTATGATGATGAACGCGTAAAGGATCTGGGATTTATAGGTTTCAAAAAAAGTGGTCATGGGCAAGAGATTGTTTTGATATTAATCCTGCGAAATATTCAAGACTTTTCCATCTACCGTGAAGGTTATTTTCAGTTCCTCGTTCCATCCTTTTTCAAATTCGACTTCGTAGGTGGTCCGACCATCTTTTTCATTTGATTCGACTGCGTCTATTTTATAATTGGGATAATCCCTATTAATTATATCCATAAGCGCTTTCGGTAGTTGTGATTTTGTTATCTCTTTCTGTACCCGAACCGTATTTCCATTTTTACTAAACCATACTTCATGTTCCATACGGCCCAATTCAAACTCAACCTTATAGTCCGGATCGTTCTTTTCCCACTCAATATCGGTGGCCTTTGGATATATCTCAAGAAGGCCATCGGTAAAACTTTTTGGCACTTCGCTTGTTTTCATATCTTGTGCGTTCATTGCCTCCGTTGCGATCAAGGCAAATGCGGCTATCCTCATTTTTTTCATGGATTAAAACATTCATTTCATTCTTATTTTACCAGTGTCGTATTTTTCGGAGTTTGCACTATTCTATTTTATCTCCGGCAAAACTAAACGAGCATTGTCGTGTTCGCAATGACCTTGGTCAGTTGAACCGATAAAAAAAACCGAATCTCAAAAATCGATCGATGAACATATGTTCTAAAAAAGGATGCTTGTTACCTGCCATCGCCTAAAGGCTCATCGGTGCCAATTTTTATAGGCTTGATGAATTTCATACTACAGACTGATCAAAGTCATTTCAGGTTTTGTAACAAGTATATAGTTTTGTAGGTCAAACGATAAAGGAGATGGCTATAATGAATAAAAAGACAATGGTTATCACAGGTGCCGCTGGTGGAATCGGTATGGCCTGTGCCAAGGCTTTAAAGGAACATAAACTCGTGATGACCGACTATTCCGAAGCGAAAGTGAGCGAGGTTACGGACCAATTGATACAACTGGGCTATGATGTCGTGGGAATCGCTTGCGACATTACCAAAAAAGAAGACGTAGATCGGTTAAAGCAGTTTACATTAGGGCAAGGCGATTTTGGAGGTCTCGTACACACCGCTGGTGTCAGTGGTAGCGCACAAGACCTTAAGAAAATTTTCGATATCGATCTGGTGGGGGCCGACATTGTTGTCGATGCGTTTTATGGGATGGCCAAAGATGGATCGGTATTAATCCTGTTTTCCTCGATTATGGGGCATACGGTACCGCCAAATCCTGATTATGACGAAGCCCTTCGGAACCCGCAACAAAAAAATTCGTTCGATGCGATAGCCTCCTTTGTAAATGGCGATGCTGACATGATGTACAACTTTGCCAAACGAGGGGTGCAATTGCTTTGCAAGGACAATGCGTTGCGATTTGGGGAAAATGGGGCACGTATCCTTACGATTTCTCCAGGCGTAATCTTGACGCCAATGGCCATAAAAGCTGCGGAAGAACATCCCGAGCGGATGAAAAAAATGAAAGAGATGACCCCACTGGGTAGAAACGGAACACCCGAGGATATTGCCGATGTAGTGACTTTTCTTCTTAGCGAAAAAGCAAGATTTATTACGGGAAGTGATATTTTGGTCGATGGTGGCATTGTGACCCAACTGTTAAAATCCGGTTAACGAACAAACGGAAGTTCTCAATCTAAAAATAATTTCTAAATATAAATAGTATGGAATATCATATCAGTAAAACAGTAAAAGGAACTTTTGACAATGTCATTTCAAAGGTAAAGGACGAACTCAAAAAAGAAGGCTTCGGCGTGTTGACCGAAATAGACATCAAGAATACCCTTAAAAATAAATTGGACGTCGATTTTAGGAAGTATACCATTCTTGGGGCCTGCAATCCTGGGTATGCGCATAATGCCTTGATGGCAGAGGACAAAGTAGGTACTATGTTGCCGTGCAATGTCATCGTTCAAGAAAAAGAAGACGGCCAAATAGAGGTTTCCGCGGTAAATCCCAAGGCCTCCATGATGGCGATTGAAAACAAAAAACTGGAGCAACTGGCGACCGACGTAACCCAAAAATTAAGAAACGTCGTAGAGGCATTATAGCCTTTATTCATTTCCCCCTCATGGCATTGATGTTGTCTATTCTTTTTTAGTCTCATGAACCGATCGTTTCTTTACCTTCCAAATAATGTTAGACTGACCAAGGTCATTTCAAAAAACACCTTTCGCAGTTACTTTTGCTACTGAATAGTTTCAAACCCTTAGAGGTTTAAGAAAATTGAATCCAAATAAAAATGAAATATTTCAAACGTACTTTGATAGCAATCGCTTTGGGCTTGTTTTTTTCATGCCAGCCCCCGGTCATCTTTGGCGAGCCGCAGCCCGTCGATAGCAAATCCTTGTCGGCGATACCTGATAATTATCGGGGCATCTATTGGTGCAAGGTCGATAGCGCTTCGCTCTTGATCGATGACAAGACCTTTATCAAACGAAAGGAATTCCTGATACGATTGACAAAGGCGGAAATAGATTCCAGCAACGATCTTGAGCTCCGCAACGGAAGGTTGTTCGTAAACGATTGGGAAACCGATTTTCCTGCCGATGAAAAAGGCGATACCATCATCTCAAAGATCGTTACGCGCGATACGATATTTTCTATACAGGATGAACAAGTCCTGAAACCCTACAAAGGCCATTTGATTCTGAATACTAAATTGGATGATAATGCCTGGACAGTGCTAGTAGCTTCCCATAAAGGTGCCGGAATACTATCCCTAGCGAGGGCTGAAATTCCTGAAAATCTGGAGCAATTGGATGCTATAACCCCCGTGAAAAAATTGTCAGGTGATGACGATCCCCGAAAACAGATATTTATTACACCTACCGCCGAGCAGTTCGGTCGAATCTTGGACCAAGGGGTACTCTTCCATGCCACCTGTACCGAGTTTGAACGCATTATTCCCTTCCTTCGAAGAACATATCTATTAATCCTTTAGGGTTTAATTCCCCGGATGCTTGCATCGTTTTTCCTTCTATTGGAATTTGGGATATGATACCTCGTGTGCTTGTATCGAGGTAGTTCATTCTATTCCCTAAAAAGTTCTTAAAATCCGACCCGACTGACCCAAGTCATTTTGAAGGTGCAATACGCGTTGTACCTTAGAATCTGATTTAAATAATTGTTTAACCTAAAATTATAAAGTTATTTCACTAGTAAGATTTAGAAGAAGACCTTTGGGAAATCTGGCAACACAGGATTTTTTTAATTTAGATAATTTTTTCGATAACCGCTTTTGGAACACCGGTCTTATGGAAAGTCCTTTTTGGAACGGCAAGAATATGGAACCTGCCCTTAACATCAAGGAGACCGATGATGATTTCGAGATCGAAATGGCCGCGCCCGGGTTCGCAAAAAAGGATTTTGAGATAAACATCGAGGACGGATGCCTGAATATCACTGCTGAAAAAGAACATTCCGATGAGCAAAATGAAGAAAACTTTACCCGAAGGGAATTCAGCTACAGCTCTTTTCAGCGTTCGCTTCAACTACCGGATAGTGTGAAGGATGAAGATATCAAGGCCAATTATAACGATGGTATCTTGAGCTTTAAACTAGCTAAAAAGGAAGAGGCCAAAAAAATGCCTCCCAGAAAGGTAGAAATCGCCTAAGCACCATACTGTCCAAGAATGCCCTCTTGCCGAAATCTGAATGCGTCCATGTGGTCAGGTTAGGCTCGGGGGCATTTTTTATATAAAACACAAATACAACGATGCAAAACCCGTTCGCCCTTCATTTTGATAAAATACTTGCCGAATTGGGCAGTGATAGCGAACAGGGTCTGAAAAAAGAGGAGGCTGCCCGGCGTCTTGAAAAATATGGCGCGAACCAAATTCCCGAACAAGGTTCCAAAAGTCGATGGCGCATACTTGCCGATCAACTTATAAATCCCATCATCTATATTTTGACCGTAGCGGCCGTACTCGCATTCTTGTTCAGCGATCTGTTGGAGGGCTTCGCCATTGTATTCGTAATCCTGATTTCCGTGGGTATTGGTTTTTTTATGGAGTTGCAAGCCATCCGTTCCTTAGAAGCCCTGCGCAAGATGGGGCAGGCGATGACCTATGTCATCCGCTCAGGAAAAAGAATGAAGATCAAGGCCGCCGCAGTAGTGCCTGGCGACATCGTTCTGTTACAGACCGGCGACGTAATCCCGGCCGATGCCAGAATGATAGTAGTCGATGCGCTATCGGTAAAGGAATCCGCATTAACAGGGGAAAGTATTCCCATTACCAAAAAGACCGAGGTGCTAATGGAAAAGACACCGATAACGGACCGGACCAACATGGTCTTTAGGGGAACGATGGCCGTTACGGGCTCCGGCAAGGCCGTGGTAACCGCTACCGGAAAAGATACCGAACTGGGCAAGATCCAGCAAATGGGAGTGGATGCACAAAAGGAACGCACCCCGTTGGAAAAGAAATTGAACCAATTGAGCAAATGGCTGATCTGGTTGACCCTGTTTTTCGCCTTCCTGATCGTTATCGCGGGATACCTACGCGGCAAAGACCTGTTACTGATGATCGAAACGGGGGTCGCACTTGCCGTGGCCGCTATTCCTGAAGGACTTCCAATAGTCGCTACTATCGCCTTGGCACAGGGTATGTTGCGATTGTCGAAAAAAGATGTTATCATCAAAAAACTGGAGGCCGTCCAAACCTTGGGGGCAACCGATATTATCTGTACGGACAAAACAGGAACGCTGACCGAGGATCAAATGAAAGTGCATACCGTGATTTTTGGAAATGAATCCCTGACCGGTGCATATCCCACCAGATCCGATATGCTAAATTCGGAAAATGAATATGCCGCTTTTGACAAGATGGTGATGGCCGCCATTCTTTGCAACAACGTAAACCCTGATGAAAATGATGATTATGGCGATTCCGTCGAACTGGCCTTGATGCATTTTGCGAACCGTTTGGGTTATGATACGGTTTCCATTAAAAAAGAACATCCCGAAATAAAGGAACTTCCCTTTGATGCCGAACGTAAATTAATGGCAACGGTCAATAAGAACACGAACGAATTCCAAGTATATGTTAAGGGCGCTTATGAAAGTGTGGTGCCGCATTGTGATTTTTATTGGGACGAATCGGGAAGAAACCCCTTCGACCGAAAGGAAAAATGGAATAAAAAAGTGGATGCATTGGCCTCTCAAGGTCTACGCACCCTAGCTTTTGCCTTCAAGGATGTACTGGAAATCCCTAAAAAAGATACCCTATTGCAACACCTAACTTTTTTGGGTATCGTAGGCTTTATCGATCCAGCGCGGGAAGATGTAAAACCCGTCATGGATATCTATAAAAATGCGGGCATTCGTGTCGTGATGGTAACAGGCGACCATCCCGGCACTTCTCGAAAAATCGCCGAAGAAGTAGGAATATTGGAACGAAGTGCCGCTGAAGAAAAAGTGGTACTTGGTGAAGATTTACGTCACGGCATAGATGAAAATGGGGAGATGACCGCAAAATTGCTCGATGCCTCTGTTTTTGCAAGGGTAACACCCGAACAGAAATTGAATCTCGTTACATTATATCAAAAGAACAACCATATCGTGGGGATGATAGGCGATGGTATTAACGATGTGCCCGCCCTGAAAAAAGCGGATATTGGCATTGCCATGGGCATTCGCGGTACCGAGGCGGCGCGCGAAGTCGCCGATGTTATTTTAAAGAACGATAAGTTTACGGCCATAGAACTCGCTATCCGTCAGGGTAGGGTGGTGTTCCAGAATATCCGTCAGTTTGTGGTCTATCTGTTGTCCTGCAACCTTGCCGAAATTCTTTCCGTAGGCTTAGCGGCCTTGTTCAACCTACCGGCCCCGTTGTTGCCCTTGCAGATCTTGTTCCTGAATTTAGTGACCGATATCTTTCCCGCCTTGGCACTCGGACTCGGAAAAGGGGAAGAAGATAGTATGGAACAACCGCCAAAAGACCCTAAAGAACCCATAATGAGCCGCCAATATTGGTATGCTACCATATTTTACGGGCTCTCTATAAGTGCCGCTGTCTTGGGTGTGGTGGCGTATGGACACTTCGCTTTGGAACTCGACCCCATGACCATCAACAATATGGCGTTTTATACCTTGGTATTGGCTCAGTTGTTCAACGTTTTTAACATCCCTAAAAGTGAAGAATCGTTTTTTCTTAATGAAGTGACCAGAAATCGGTGGGTCTGGGGCGCACTTGTACTTTCACTGGCAATGACTATTGCAGCGTATCTGGTGCCACCCGTGGCAGAGGCACTCTCGTTACAGGCCCTGAACTTTGAACAAGTAGCTACCGTTGTCGGCTTTGCGCTTGGTTCTTTGGTACTGCCGCAGTTGCTGAAGCGATTAAAGCGTGTTTTTTGAGGTGGGGATAGTGTACCGTTCTGTTTAGGAGATTTTTTCTCTGCAAGCTACACGTTGAAAGACAAAGCAGAAGTTTCATTCTACCCGAACAAGCAATTTCAAAACAACATCGACATCGGGCCACAGCTTTGAAACACCATCTGTTCCTGTATGTAGAACACTGCATTCCTTGTTCAGCGTGTCCAGGGCAGCTTTGCCGTTCCATTGGGTCAAATCTAAATGAGTGTTGATGAAAAGCGTATCATTTTTAAGGGAATAGCTATATTCCGTAGCGTTGACCTGATCGTTCATTTTCAGTTCCAAAGCTCCTTTGCCGTTTTCTGCATCTAAAAGTTCGCCCGTGATTTCATCGGTATTGAAAATCTTGAAAAAGGATTTCCGCAATTTTGGATCCCGTATGGCATCGCCCGAATTGACCGAGTTGGTATGGATGGTCAATTCGGCCCCTTTCAATAGGTCTTCAATGCCACCGGACCTGTCTTTCAGGTTTAGATAAAAGGTGTCGAACGTACCGCTTACGCCCAATTTATCGGTAAACTTATAGGCCGTCCAATTGATGGAAACTCCCGACGTATCTATGGAATAAGTCTGCGCTTTTTCAACCATTTTATCATGCTGTTGCGAAGCCTTTTTCTTTTCTGACGTATTGCAGGAAAGAATTAAAAGGAAAAAGAACGTGGGCACGACGTATTTTAGGATTGAGTTCATGGTATATCTATTTTGTAGTTTTCAAGGAAAATCCGTTTATCCCCTTTCAATACGGTGTTTGCTATATCGGTATTTTGTAAAAAGTTGTTATTTTTCAATGCCTCGTTCGTAGCCTTGTAGCCCACCTCAAAAATCGTGTCCATATCCTTTAGGGAAAACGTACTGTAATTCGTGAGGTCTTTTGGGTAAACGACTAGTTTGCAATCTGCAAACTTCTCTAATGATTCCTTCGCCATCATAATTTTCAAGACCCGTTCTAATACTGTATAAGAGTGTTTGAGTCCATCGATCTTTACTTTTTCGAAAGGGTTTACATAAACCCCCAACAATCGGTCGCAGTGCTTTTCGATAAGATCGGATGGAAAATTATTGAGTACTCCCCCGTCTACATAATAGCCATCGCCTATTTTAATAGGTGCGAACACCCCCGGAAAAGAAGCGGAGGCCAGAATCGGCCGGATCAATTCGCCGTGATGGAATATTTTCAGCGTACCGTCTAAAATGTTGGTCGCCGTGATATACAAGGGCTTTTTTAAACCTTCGAAATCATCTTTGGGGAAATAGTTCAAAAACCGATCATAGAACTTTTCCGGGTCCACGAAACCGGGTTTGTTCAGCGCATAATTACCAAAACTGAACAGCTGTGTGGTCTTAAAAAAGTCCAATATAGCTTCCCAACCGTGCCCACCGGCATAGAGTGCCCCGACAATAGCTCCCGCACTTGTACCGGCGATATGTGTAATATGGATAGTATGTTCTTCCAAAGCCTTAATCGCGCCGATATGGGCGATGCCACGCACTTCGCCGCCCGAAAGCACCAGTCCTGTTTTCATTTTTTTGGATTTCTTCAAAGGTAAAGACTTGACGAATTTGCTGAAATGACATTGGTCATTCGCCGCATCTTTTGTCATTCACGGCTCCTGTATACCGATGGCAAAAGGTTAGGGCAATTAGAAATCCAAAACAAAAGAAACCTGATACCCGAACATGACCAAAATCATTTTAAACCCTGCTAAGCAACTTTACATTTACCAAAAACACAATATAAAACACCGTGTTAATGAAAGAAAACCCTCTGGATACCGTTTTGTTCAAGGCCATTTTTGAATCTTCGGTCGAGGGCATATTATTCGTTGCCCGCGACGGATCGATCCGAAGGGCGAACGCGGCGGGCGAAGCGATGTTCGGGTATTTGCAGGGGGAATTGATCGGAAAAAAAGTAGAGGCGCTCGTCCCTCAAGATTTCCGGAAAAACCATACATCCCATAGAGCGGAATATTCTCAAAAACCCAAGGCAAGACCTATGGGAAAGGACCTGGATTTGTGGGGTTTGCGTAAAGACCGTTCCCAATTCCCATTAAAAATAAGCCTGAGCCCCATTGACATTGATGGGCAACCATTCGTTGTGGCCTTTGTCATGGATATTTCAGAACGAAAAAAGTCTGAGCGTATCTCCAACGAAAGCGACCGGAAGCTAAGTGCCTTAATCGGTAACCTTCAGGGCATCGTGTACCGTTGCCTGAACGATCGCGACTATACCATGCAATTTATCAATGAAGCCTGCGAGTTTATTAC
>RCMY010001580.1_pt1 | contig 21570 bp, 15 predicted proteins | sample 2041341 | NCBI WGS metagenome assembly RCMY01 (sample SAMN09708234, study PRJNA481090) | Marine sediment metagenome, whole genome shotgun sequencing project.
AAAAGATGAACCGGCAGATTAAGCGTGAAATCGAATCGGAGTTTTCAAAGGATAAAGTTTTTAGAACGCCCATTAGGGTCAATATTGCCCTGGCCAATGCCCAGGAAATCGGCACGGATATTTTTACCTATGATGCAACGGCCAACGGTGCGTTGGATTATCACGAGTTGACTACGGAATTTTTATCTCGGATGTCGATATAGGTGCTCAGGCGAACCAGCAAAAAAATAAAAGAATATGAAAAATATATTTTCTAGCAGACGCAACAAAAGTTCGCATAACAATGAGGAAGCGGATAAAATGGAAGCCCCATTTTTTACAAAGGAAAACAGGACCCCATTTTTTAATACTTCCGGGGGCGTGGCGGTACAAACTAAATTAACAATTGGCCAGCCCGGGGATAAATATGAAAAAGAGGCCGACCGTATGGCTGATGCCGTTGTCAATAGTTCTTCAAAACCCGATATACAGAACAAAGAGATCAGCAGTATCCAAAGGGAATCCCTCGCAACTCCCCAAGAAGACGAAAAACTCGGCACCGTGGAACAACGTATGGAAGAGGATAAACTGGTGCAGGAAAAATCGGAAATCCAAAAAATGGGAGGCGAAGAGGAAGAAGAGGGAATGGTAAGCAAAATGGAGGGAGAGGAAGAGGAAGAAGAAACCCTTCAGACCAAAAGTAACGGCAGCACAACAACAGTAAGTTCAGGCCTCAATCAGCAAATAAAAAGCAAGTCGGGCAAGGGTAGATCTTTACCGAAAAACACCCGCGCCGAAATGGAGGCATCTTTTGGCAGGGATTTTAGCGAGGTAAGCATTCATACGGGTCATGATGCCGTAAAAATGAACAAGCAATTGGGCGCCCAGGCCTTCACCCATGGAAAGGACATCTATTTTAATTCGGGGAAGTATAATCCCGATTCTAGTGAAGGCAAACACCTTTTGGCACATGAGCTCACACATACGATTCAGCAAGCAGGTGGGGCAAAAAATTCGGACAAGGCTGATATTCAGCGGTATGGTGGGTGTACAACTACTCAAGACGCTTCGATTAACGCTGACGTTAGTAGGGCCCTTGGTTGGATAAATGGGGCAATTGCCAACTTATTTTCCTATGATGGCACGACGCCTGCTAAAGTACACACAGCACTGGATACCCACTTTAATGGAAGCACCAGTAGATCTTTTGGGTACTGGATTATGACCAATTTAATCTATTTGCGAGGAGTAGCTTGGATGGCCGGATACCAGTGCGAAACCACGGGCGGTTCATTTTGGGCCTGCACAGGGCCCAATACCAGAGCTACCACTTTTTGGTGCGTCCCTGGCATAGATATTAGGTTGTGCCCTCCGTATTTCGCCAGTTCAGGCTCTGGTAGGGCTAGAACACTCGTTCACGAATGGGTTCATAAATACGGCTGCAATTTTGATCTGGGTTACGAACATGAACCGGGCTACGCTGGTAATGGAACACTAAAGCAATTGTTAAATGCCGATTCGTTCGCACATTTTGTACAAGATGCGCATTAACGAGACTAGTATTGCCTGGGTTTCCATTGTAAATAGTTGGATGGTATTTGCTTTACTTATTGTAGTCCAGTTTGGCGGACTGCATTTAGAAGAGAATATCTCGCTTTTTGTGGAATATTATACATTGATAATATTAATAATGCTGATTTTTCCGGCTATTATTTTCAGCGCGAAATGGTGCTTGACCAATAAGTGGAAAAAAAATCGGTATGCAATAGTCTGTACACTAATTTTTTTGGGTACGCTCTTATTCTATTACATAAAATGATGAGTATTGAATGAATAATTCTATGAGATTATCGGAATTTACATATCTGGAAGCAATCGTTGAATACCGCCTTGATTCTCATTTTGATTCCGGCAGTAAAATGGTGGAACCCAAAATGCCTGAATTGAACGAGTGGACCGTTCACATTCCCGAAGAAATCAAAATGGCCAAATTAGTAAAAGATGAAAAAATCCTGCTACTCTTGGCGCTCTGTCCGCATATAGATGGCAACTTGCTCGACCGGGTCATTCAGGCCAAATTAGAATCTAAGGGAGACTTCCCCCAGCTAGGTGGTGTTCGCGGCAAGAATTTCAGAGGATTTTTGCCTACTGGCGAGACCGTACTCTTTCTTTTGGGAGGGGAGGATTTTAAGCAACGCCAAAACATATATGGGTATTTCGACTCGGATCACTTTTTCGCAAAAAATCATATCCTTTGGCTTGAAGAGGCACCGGAGGGAGAACCGGTGACCAGTGGCAAACTAGTACTGTCGCAAGACTATGTGGAACTCTTTCTTCAGGGTAAAATAAGCAAACCACGATTTAGTCTAAAATTCCCCGCAGAATTGATCACCACGGAAATGGAATGGTCCGATCTCGTACTCAATGAGGAGACTTATGCCCAGATCCAAGAGCTGCGAACCTGGATTGATCACGGCGACACCTTGATGTATGATTGGGGGATGTATAAAAAATTAAAGCCGGGATACCGCGTATTGTTCCACGGTCCTCCAGGAACGGGTAAAACCCTCACGGCAACCTTGTTGGGGAAATATACGGGCAAGGATGTCTACAAGATTGACCTTTCCATGGTGGTTTCGAAGTTTATCGGGGAAACCGAGAAAAATCTGGCCAACCTTTTGACAAAGGCCGAAAAGACGGAAAACATCCTGTTCTTTGACGAGGCCGATGCACTTTTCGGAAAACGTACCAATGTACGAGACGCCCATGACAAGTATGCCAATCAGGAAGTATCCTATTTATTGCAGCGTATCGAAAGTTACAAGGGTCTCGTGATACTGGCCTCCAACATGAAAAGTAACATCGATGAGGCCTTTGTAAGAAGGTTCCAATCCATTATCAACTTTCCCCTTCCCAAGGCTTCGGAACGATTGCAAATCTGGAAAAAGGCCTTTCCATCAAAGATAAGGATAGGCAAAGACCTCGACCTGGGCCAAGTGGCACGAAAATATGAACTCTCAGGGGCGGAAATAATGAATATCGTGCAGTATGCCTGCCTTTGTGCTTTGGGTGACCAGAAAAAAACCATTGCCTCCAAATATATCACCGAAGGTATCCAAAGGGAGTACCAAAAGGGAGGAAGAATTATGCGATAAGTAAAAAATACTATGAAAACAACCAACAACATCAACGGTATTGCACTGCACTATGCCCGCTTAGCCGACCACCCCTATGGCACAAAGGGTTTACAGCGTAATTTTACTGTTGATGAAACCTTCCTGCCGGTATTGAAAACGGCATTCAGGGAGGTTTTCGATAACTGTCCCCTTGGTGTGCCCGATATCATTACTACCGCTGGGATATTTGTTAACAAACCGGGACAGCACGGTCATGGTAGGGCTTTAGATCTTGATGCCATTTTTTGGGGCGGAGCATCCCTGGTGACTTTAAATTTTATACACCAAAAAGAACTCTATCTGGGTATTGAATCCTATTTACGCCGGCATTTCGGACTGGTTTTGAACCATTTTTATCCCGACCACAAAGATCATTGGCATATCGATATTAGCGTCCCCGTTGATTTTAACGAGGATTCGCAATCTGAAACACTTTATCTGCAAATGGTTTTGCCGGGGTCGGCGATAGGGATATAGATTCAATAATAGATAGGGTTATAGGCTAAAATTATTTGGCCGATCGCTTTGCGCTATTCGCCGAACGCAAAATAAGCTTATAGCAAATTACGTACAGCGAAAGGGGTAAGATCGACCTTTCAACGATTAGCGGTCAACTTTTTATATCTACTTTCTCTTCTTACCACATCATCACCCCTGTATCCCCACTGGAATACTGCGAATACATCCGTATGCGCAATACGTATTTTCTGTCGGGGTAGAGGCGTGGCTCGATCCGAGAGTTCAGGCTGGTACCGCTGTCATCGTCCCCGGCAAGATAGCGCAGTTCGCCGTCTACTTCCTCGAACAGTACGATTACGGTATCTGAACGTCCGAAGGTCTGTAACGTGTAAGTACGGGTCGCATCCGGTTTTACGTCGTAGTTCTTTTGCTCTCCAGGCTCCAAGGAGAGCATTTTGAGGTTAAAGGGCTCCAAGGTTTCGTTTTGGGCAGGTTTAATTGGGGGATAGAAGCGTTTTACTTCTTCCATATCTATATTCGACAGGCCAAGTTCGGGAGTTAGGCCCCCGGCGTATTCCGGAGGGCTTACGATCAATCCCGGACCAAAGCCATAATGCATCACGGAATTCGGGTCCCAATTCGACCCCTCGATTTCGCTGTGCGGTAATTTGCGGAGTACGTTGTGAAAGGTAGATTCTCGCGACCAGTTGTTCGGCGGCCCGCCGAAATAGTCGTACACTGCCTGCTCGTCCCATACGATACCGGATTTCGGGTTTTGGTGCTCGTGCGGAAAACCGAGAGCATGGCCGATTTCGTGTACCGGGGTATCGACACCTCGGGGGTCTTGGGTCAGGTCCCATCCAAAATTCATGGTGCGTTCATACTGCCCGGGAATGTTAAGATTGTCGCGGCCTACATACGACCATGCACTGCCGTCCCTTAAAAACCCTATACGGATCTCTGCTTCGGTAATCTCGTTTACTTGCTCGAAGGCGATTCCTATACCTACATCTTCCCAGACCTTGAACCCGTCCTTTACTAAATTGATATTGGCTGTATTGCCCGCGAACGGGCCTTCGTTAAAAATAAAATAGCGCAGTTTCGTACCGTTGACCCATTTCCTTTCGATGTACCGTATGAGCATTTCGCGAAACCGCGATACATCGGCATCGAACTGTCTTTCGGGCACTTCGGGCAGACTACAAAAATGTACATTGCCGTTTTTGCCACCCAGTAGTGCCTTTGCCTGTGCAGTTGGTTTTTTACTCAGGGAGGATTCTAATTTTTCCATACGCTCGACAAGTTCCTTTACCTGTACCGAGAGGGTTTTTGCTTTTTTTGCCATGATCTTGGGTTTTTATGTAATTATCTTAAATTTTGCCGTTCAAAGCTCCATAACCTGTGATGCGTTTTTTATTAACTGGGCAGTATTCCGGACCTGGAATTTTTCGATTAAGTTCTTGCGGTGCGATATGGCGGTATGGTTGCTGATGTACAGCATATCGGCAATCTGCTTTGAGGAGTATCCTTCGCCAATAAGCGTCAAAACCTCCTTTTCCCGGGGAGAGATACGATCGATATGATCCGTGCCGCTATCAAAATCCAAATCGTTGGACGGTTGCAGGACACGTTCGATACGTTCTTTCTGTGAAACGTCGAAGAGATAGTTTATGGCCAAGGTGCAATCCTCTAAATTATACAGCACGATTTCATGTCGAATGAAGATAATATTGGCATTACCGTCATAAATATGGTATTTAAAAGTCATCGGCTTCCTGAATGTACCTTCCGAAAGAAAATGCCGCACCCTGTTTGTCACCATACGCGATTCGCTGTAGGCTACGTTCGAAAACCAAAAATTCCAACCTTGTTCAAAGAGTTTTTGCGATTTGCTGCCGACCATCATTTTAAAGGTGTTGTTGAAATGCAAAAACCGTTTTTCTTCCAACTGGTAAATCGCAAGGTTAAGACCCTTTGTCCCATCCTCCCGATTCAAGATATTAAGAATCTTGGAGAGGAATCTATATGCGCCACAGGCGGTCGATCCATTCGTCAGTACGAAATTATTTCTTTTCATTGGGGCAGTAGGTTGTTTCCAATAAAAATAATATAGCTTACATGGTTAATAATTGAATTGTGTGTAATTTGTAGGATTTATTGTATGGATGGTGCAGTTTAGGCTATAGCTCATTTAACTATTACACAGAACCCCAAACTAATGATTACAATACTACCGATCCATCCTGGAATCGATAAATTTTATGGTCGGGTAGCTTGAAATGCGACGATTTAATTTAAAGCTAGCACCTAAAGCTACTGATTTTCAACTTGCAATGTTTTTAACCATGCTCTAATTAAAATTTTAACCGTATTATTTTTTTGCCTTTATCAAGGCTTTGTATCACAATGTATTTGTTGTTTGGGGTCTACTTTTGGTGGTTGAGCATGATGTTTATGTTGTTGACCCACTTCAATGTTAAATTAAAACAAACTTCTTAGTAAAATCGAGTTTAAGGCTTAATTTTAGGTGCCAAAACTAACGATCCGATTACAAATGAAAATAAAGTACCTTGTATATCTCGTATTGCTTATCGGGATAGTCACTCTAGTGGGCTATCGGATCATGTCAAACAGGGAGGTTGATACACCACAAAATACACCGGGGGGAAGCAATGCCACTACAGTATCCGGTATGGTGCTCCGTCCACAGGTGTTTAACGACAACATTTCATTATCTGGTACCCTAGAGGCCAATGAGCAGATAGAATTGCGGAGCGAAGTCTCCGGGGTCGTTGAAAGCATAAATTTCGAAGAGGGGAGTGAAGTTAGGCAGGGCCAGGTTTTGTTCAGGGTCAATGACATTGAACTTCAGGCCCAACTTTCAAAGGTTAGGACGGCCCAAAAATTAGCCTCTGAAAACGAAAGACGGGCCAAATTATTATTGGAGAAACAGGCCATAAGTCAAGAGGAATACGACATCGCGAGCGCCGATTTTCAATCCGCGGGTGCGGAATCGGAATTGATCGGCGCCCAACTTTCCAAAACAACGGTCCGTGCCCCTTTTTCCGGGACAATAGGATTACGCTCCATTTCAAAGGGCACTTACGTTACACCGCTTACAACTATCGCAAAGCTGGTAAATACGAACCAGCTAAAAATTACATTTTCCATCCCTGAAAAATATACGTCACAGGTAAAAGTTGGTACACAGCTTACATTTACAACTTCCGATTCCAGAGAAGAACATACCGCTACGATATATGCCATTGAACCCCAGGTGGAAATAGCCACCCGGACTTTAAAAATGAGGGCTATTGCAGAGAATCGGGACGGGAAACTTTATCCCGGAACCTACGCCAACGTAATACTTCCCCTAGAAACCGTTGGAGATGCCTTGATGGTGCCTACGGAGGCTTTAATACCGGTGCAAAACGGAAAGAAGATCTTTGTTTCCGAAAACGGTAAAGCGAAAGAAGTAGATGTAGAGATTGGCGCCCGTACGGGCAGCTCGGTAAGGGTGATTTCCGGATTGCACGCTGGCGATACGATTCTTACCTATGGTGTGATGGCATTGAAAAATGGTACGCCCGTCACAGTTAAATTAATTGAATCCGATAGCATGACCGCCAACAAATGAACCTATCCACTTTAAGTATAAAGCGACCAGTGCTTACGATTGTCATGAACGTATCCATAATTCTTTTCGGGATTATAGGATATACCTATTTGGGCGTTCGTGAATTTCCTTCCATTGACCCTGCGCAGGTATCCGTCCGCACGAATTACGCAGGCGCTAATGCGGATATTATCGAATCACAGATTACCGAACCTTTGGAAAAGGCTATCAATTCGATAGATGGCATCCGTAACCTTACTTCCTCTAGCGTTCAGGGTTCCAGTTCGATCAGTATCGAGTTCAATCTCGATAAAGACCTCGAAGTAGCGGCAAACGATGTGCGGGACAAGGTGTCACGGGCCGTACGGAATCTTCCCGAAGATCTGGATGCCCCGCCCGTAGTCTCTAAATCCGATGCGGACGCACAACGTATTCTTTCCATGACCGTTCAAAGCGACGGCAAAAATATACTGGAACTTTCCGATTACGCCGAAAACGTTCTGGCGCAAAGAATAGAGACAATTCCTGGGGTTAGTAGTGTGCAGATCTGGGGACAGCGAAGGTACGCCATGCGCCTGTGGATCGATCCCTTGAAATTATCTTCTTACGGACTGACCGTTGCCGACGTACGCAGGGCGCTATTGGCACAGAACGTTGAACTCCCTTCCGGAAAGCTTACGGGCGATAATACCGAACTTACGGTAAAAACTATAGGAAACCTGAATACCGAAGAGGGTTTCAATAATATCATCATCATGGCCCAGGGCGAAAAACTGGTACGGATGAGTGATATCGGTAAAGCTACTCTGGAAGGCGAGAACATGGAAACAAAAATGAGCGATTCGGGTCAGCCCATGGTCGCCATCGCGGTAATTCCACAACCTGGTAGCAACTATCTTGAAATTGCGGATGCCTTTTATATCGAATACGAAAAGCTGAAAAAGGATCTGCCGGAAGGTTTCAAGCTCAATGTAGTTATCGATGATACGGTTTTTGTCAGAAAAGCGGTCACCGAAGTCGCGGAAACCTTGTTGATATCCATTACGCTGGTTATTTTGGTCATATACCTCTTTTTCAGAAACTGGTCGTTGGCACTTCGCCCGTTGATCGATATACCGGTTTCGTTGATCGCCACTTTTTTCGTCATGTGGATGTTCGGTTTTTCCATCAATGTCCTAACCCTTTTGGCCATTGTTCTTGCCACAGGTCTTGTGGTCGATGACGGTATCGTGGTTACCGAGAATATCTATAAAAAAGTAGAAGAGGGCATGCACCCGATCGAGGCGGCCATTAAAGGGTCTAACGAGATATTCTTTGCCATTATTTCCATTTCCGTCACGCTGGCTGCCGTATTCTTGCCCGTTATCTTTTTGGAAGGTTTTGTCGGTAGGCTGTTTCGGGAGTTTGGTGTGGTTTTAGGGGCGGCGGTACTTGTTTCCGCTTTTGTATCCCTGACCTTAACGCCCATGTTGAACGCATATTTGATACGTCCGGGGAAGCAAAAACAATCGAAATTTTATCATTTTACAGAGAAGTATTTCGTGAAGATGAATCAATCCTATGCGGATTCCCTACAGGTGTTTATGAAACGAAAATGGCTGAGTTTTCCTATTTTATTTGGATGTATCGGTCTTATTGCCCTCTTTTATACCTTGCTGCAAAAGGAAACGGCCCCCTATGAAGACCGTAGTTTCGTTTCCTTGAGTGTAAGTGCACCGGAAGGGTCTTCCTATGAGTATATGGATCGTTTGATGACCGATATCACGGAACTAATCAATGATTCAATTCCCGAAAAAAAGGTCAGCTTGATACTTACCTCTCCAGGATTCGGTAGCGCTTCAGTGAATAGTGGTCGTGCTTTTATGGCCCTCGTAGAGCCGAACGAGCGGGAACGTTCACAGGATGAAATCGCAACGGATCTGGGTCGGTGGTCAAAAGCCTATGTAGGCGGTAAATCGAATGTTTCCCAAAAACCGACGATTTCCGTCAACCGGCGCGGTGGCCCTCCCATTCAGTTTATAATACAGGCCCTAAATTTTCAAAAGCTGGAAGAAAAGATTCCGGAATTTATGCAGGAAGCCGAAAACGATCCGACATTTTCTTTTGTCGATGTAAACCTGAAATTCGATAAGCCGGAAATCTATGTTTCCATAGATCGGGAAAAAGCGGAAAGTTTGGGCGTATCGGTCTTGGATGTGGCACAAACCCTACAATTATCGTTGAGCGGTCAGCGTTTTGGCTATTTTTTAATGAACGGGAAGCAGTATCAGGTTATCGGCCAGTTCGATAAGGAGGATAGAAATGCGCCTTTGGACCTTACTTCCATTTTCGTCAAAAACAAGGACGGACTTCTGATCCAGCTCGATAACTTGGTGCAGACTACGGAGCATAGCAGTCCCCCACAATTATTTCACAACAACCGCTATATGTCCGCTACCGTTTCGGCCAATCTGGCCCCCGGCAAAAGTATCGGCGATGGCATTGCCGCCATGGAAGCCATAAAAGATAAGGTGCTCGATGAAACCTTTACCACGGACCTGGGCGGTGAATCAAGGGATTTTATGGAGAGCGGATCAAATACCCTATTTGCATTCGGACTCGCTTTGCTGTTGATCTTTCTCATATTGGCCGCACAGTTTGAAAGTTTTATCGATCCCTTTATCATTATTCTAACTGTGCCCATGGCCGTGGCAGGAGCCATGTTCTCTTTATGGCTTTTTGGACAGACTTGGAATATATTCAGTCAGATCGGTACGATTATGCTAATTGGTCTGGTAACCAAGAATGGCATATTGATCGTAGAGTTCGCCAATCAATTACGGGAACAGGGCCTTCCAAAAAGGGAAGCCGTACTAAAGGCATCCGAATCCCGGCTTCGCCCGATTTTAATGACAAGTCTTACCATCGCCCTTGGGGCTTTGCCAATAGCACTTTCCTTTGGTGCCGCTTCGACCAGTCGTATTGGAATGGGCGTTGTCATCATTGGGGGAACGATGTTCTCATTGGTGTTGACCCTATTTGTTATTCCGGCACTTTATATGTTGTGGTCTAGGGAAAAAGTCCAGCGACCTGAATTCAAAGTGCTAGAAACCTATTGACATGACCGACCGTATTTCTATACCTTTCTGTGCTATATTGCTTCTAATGTTCTTTCCTGTTTTTGGGCAGGAAGTGCCTACTGAGGAAAAAAAGGAGATGCTTTCCACGGAAAAATGGGAAGCGCGAACTCTCGAAGAAAAAGAGGTGCTTACCGTGGAAAAAGCGGTCGAAATGACCTTGGAAAACAATTATCAGATTAAGACCACATCCAACGAGTTAAAGATCGATTCCATTTCGGTAAGTCCGGGCAATGCGGGTATGTTTCCTTCTTTAGAGGCCCGTATTACCAATAACAATAGCATCCAAAATCTATCACAAACCCGTTCGGACGGCAACAAGGTGGAACAGGATAATGCCAAGAACAATAGCTTGAATTACGGCGTTGCCTTAGATTGGACCATTTTTGACGGTCTTCGGATGTTCGCCAAATTAGAGCAACTCAAGGAAACCCAAAAACTGGGCGAGGCCGAATTAAAGCAGGTTATATTGACCAAAGTAGGGGAGGTCATGATTACCTATTATGACCTGGTACAGCAACAACAGCAGCTTTCGGCTTTGGATAGCACCATAGTTATATCTGAAAAACGGGTTGAACTGGCCCACAACAGATTTACTATCGGGAAGGCTTCAAAGTTGGAGGTATTGAACGCACAGGTAGACTTAAATACGGACCGAACCTTAATGCGACGTCAGCAAGAGTTATATGCCAATACGAAGATACAACTGAACCAATATCTGGCGCGCGACCTGAAATTGGATTTTAAGGTAGCCCCTGAAATTTTTGTGGATGAAAAGTTACGGTTGCCTGATCTGGAGACCCAAATTGCCAATGAAAACCCCCAGCTTCAGGCGGAATTGATCAGCAAGAAAATTAGTGAATTAGAGGTCAAGCAAATAAAAGCGGGACGCTACCCGACCATTTTCGCAACGACCGGATATAACTTTAACCGTTCGGAATCAGATCTCGGCTTTTCTACAAGTGCCAACTCCCGAGGCTTTAACTATGGGTTTGGAGCGTCTTTGAATCTTTTCGACGGCTTTAGGCAGAACAGAAACGAGCAAATAGGAAATATAGCCATCGAAAATGCCGAAGTGGCCATTGCCGAGCAAGAACAGGAATTAATGGCGTTGGTGGGCACTACCTACCAAACCTATTTGACAAATATCAGTCTGATCGAATTGGAGGGAAACAATGAATCTATAGCCAAAGAAAATCTTGACATAACCGTTGAAAAATATAGGATAGGCACCATACCTACCATCGAGTTCAGAACCGCACAACTGAATTATATCAATGCCAAAGTGCGCCATAGCAACGCGAAATTCCAAGCCAAGCTTTCAGAGATAATTTTAAAGCAACTCGCGGGCAGGTTGGTTTTATAGGTATTGGTTTTAAGCAGCGTGTTCACTTTGTCACCATTAAAAAACAGTGATCGGTAAGTTTTGAAACAGTGATCGGTAAGTTGTGAAACAGTGATCGGTTAGTTTTGGTTATTCGCTTTTAACCCTGGAACTTAGGTTCAACCTGTCCTATTGTGTCCGTCTCCACGACGAAACATCGTCCCGCTAGGGGGTTTTCTTCCTGTTCCTCGGTCGATAAATTGATCCGGGAAGTAGTTATCAGCAGTGTTTTAAGCTCCTCGCCCCCGAAGCAGCAACTGGTAACGTGTCGAACCGGTACGGTGATATCTTCGATCCACTTTCCCTCGGCGTTAAAATGACTGACCTTGGATCCGTCCCACATCGCCACCCAAAATCCGCCATCACTATCAACCGTCATACCATCTGGAAATTCGTCTTTGGGCCATTCAATATGGTTTCTTCTGTTGGAAATATCCCCGGTCTCGATATCATAATCATAGGCATACACCACATTGCGGTTCGTATCGATCATAAAATAGGTTTTCTTGTCAGGAGACCATCCCATCCCGTTGGTAATGAAGATATTGCTTTCTAAATGATGAACGCTGTGATCCGTATCCAAACGATAGAGATTTGCCGTAGCGTTGGCGCCGTCATATTCCATAGTACCGGCAAAAAAGCGCCCTTTAGGGTCGACGGCCCCATCGTTCATCCGTCTTTCGGGGACATCGATTTCGGGAGAATCAGCGACAAGCTCCAAGATATTGGTGGTCTCATCGTAAAACCCGAAACCGTCTCTTACGCCTGCCACTATTTTTCCGTTCTCGCAAAGGGCGATCACGCCAAGTTCTTGGCCCACGTTGAATTCCTGTGATTTTCCCGTTATCCAATCCACCTTAAAATAAGAACCTTTCATAATGTCAACGCAGTAGAATTTTTGCTGCACGGGGCACCAAAGCGGTCCTTCTCCATGTACGGGTTTGATGTCGAAAATGGGTGTTGCTTTCATTTCTTTATGGGTAAGGTTTGATTGAATTCCCCCTAATCTAAAACTTTTATATTTTCCGTTTCAAAATGCTTGGTCAGTTTAACTAGATTTTGCACTGCCTTCCGGTAGCGTGATGCAATCTTCTAAAAAATTGGCAAACTCGTCGTATTGACAACTTCTTTCATCACGAAGTAACTTTCCATTTGACGAATGTTCTTGATGGACGCCAATTTTTTAAAATTGAACTCATGGTAATGGTCAATATCTTTAGTGTAAACTTTTAGTTGAAAATCGAACGCACCGGTAATATGTAAGCATTCAACAACTTCTGGAATCTTTTTTATCTCATGCATGAAAACGTTGGCTCCTTCTCCGGAATGCTTCTCGATACTTACCATGACAAGTACCATGACATGTAATCCCAGTTTTTTTCTGTTCAACAAAAACACTTTTTTCCGTAAGAGTGCCGCTGCATTCAGTTTCTTAATGCGTTCATAAACAGGAGTAACGGTAAGGTTGGTGGCCTCTGCAATCTCTTTATTACTAATATTCGCATTTTCTTGCAAAAGCGACAGTATTTTCAGGTCTTTATTATCAAGTTTCATTACACAGTAGTTTTAAACTGATAATAATACATTTGTGATTAAAAACAGAATAAAAATAGGGTAAATAATACTAATTATAGAATAATATTCTAAAAATCAATACTTTTAAGCATAAAACGTTCATTTAAATCATTATTACGGTAATTTCGTGCTATTATCGTAATCTTTGTTAGCAGTACTTGATAGCTTGTAATTTTCTCAAATAACCAACTAAAACACTAAAAGTATGAGAACACTATTTAGGCAGTGGAAATTGATCTCTATCCATCCAAAACTCGATTTTAAAATAACGCTCACTACATTTTTAGCGGTTGTCTCTATACTTCAGATTCATGCTATTGGGGTACATGAGGATAAAACTGAAAAAACATGGAATCTAGAGAATCTAGCTCTCGAAACTGAGTCAAATCAACAATTCGAGGTAAACGGTACGGTCATGGATCAAGAGGGCCAACCTTTGCCCGGAGCGAACGTACTTGAAAAAGGGACCTCGAATGGGGTGCAGACCGATTTTGACGGTAATTTTTCGCTAATAGTTACTGACCAGAATGCTACATTGGTAATTTCCTATATTGGTTTTACAAAAAAGGAAATTGCTTTGAATGGGCAGACGGATATAGAAATAAATTTGGAAGAAAGTGCAACGGGATTGAGCGAAGTCGTGGTCACGGCTCTTGGTATCAAACGTGAAAAAAAATCCCTGGGCTATGCTTCCCAAGAATTGAACACCGACGAGGTTACTTCTGCGAGAGAACCTAATTTATTGAACGGTATTTCAGGCAAGGTAGCAGGGCTTCAAATTACAAATAGTCCATCGGGTGTAGGAGGGTCTGCAAGGGTTTCTATTCGTGGCGATGCCTCGTTGAATATTAACGGAAACTCCCCGTTGTTCATTGTAGACGGCACTCCGATCAGTAACGAAATTGTAGGGTCTTCCGGTTCGGGCACCCAAGATGTGGATTATGGGAATGGGGCATCTGAAATAAATCCTCAGGACATTGAATCCATTAACGTGTTGAAAGGTCCGGCAGCAGCGGCTCTCTATGGTTCACGCGCTGCGAACGGTGCGATTATTATCACTACAAAAAAAGGCAGCAGTACAAAGGGAAGACTCGGTATCTCCATAAACTCAGGAGTAACGATAGAAAATGTATTACTGATGCCGGACTGGCAAAATGTATACGGTCAAGGGAACGGAGGACAGTTCGCTTTTGTCGATGGTAGCGGCGGTGGTACTTCCGATGGCGTGGATGAAAGTTGGGGTCCAAAATTGGACACAGGCCTATTAATTCCGCAATTTGATTCGCCACGTACCGATGGTACACGAGGTGGTGACCTGATAAGCGATGCCCCTATTACCGCTACCCCATGGGTTTCTAGTCCCGATAACACCAAGGATTTCTTCAATACAGGGTATACCAAGACCAACAGCATCGCTATCTCAAAATCGGGTGAACTGGGAAATATCCGTTTTTCATATCAAAACTTGGATCAAGAAGGTATTGTTCCGAATACGGACTTAAAAAGAAATAGTTTCAGTATAAGCAGTGGTCTGAATCTGACCGATAAGGTTACTATCAATACCAATATCAATTATATTAAATCCGATAGCGGCAATAGGCCTTCTATCAGTTATGGCACTGAAAGCGTAATGTATCTTTTCATTTGGTACGGACGACAGTTAAATACGGATAGCCTTAGGGATTATTGGATGCCCGGGCAGGAAAACTTGCAACAGTTCAATTACAACTACAATTACCATGACAATCCCTTTTTCAATGTGTATGAAAATACCAATTCGCAGGACAAGGACAGGGTCTATGGCAATGTAAACATGAACTACAAAATCAATGAAAACTGGAATCTTCTGCTTCGTACGGGAAGGGATTTCTATAGTGAAGTCAGGGCCAAAAAACGTGCTTTCAGTACCCAGCGTTTTCCTTTGGGCTATTATAGGGAAGATGATGTGTTTTTTGAAGAATCAAATACCGATTTCCTAGTATCCTATGACAAAACGTTTAACGAAAAATTTAACATCAATATTTCTGCAGGAGGAAACCAAATGCGACGGAACCAAGATTATAAGCAGACCGTTGCCCCTCAGCTGATCAATCCGGGAATATATTCCTTCAACAATACCCGTAGACCTTTGGAAGTATCGGTCAACAATAGTGAAAAACGCATCAACAGTCTCTACGGTTTTGCCCGCTTTGCCTATGACGACAAGCTATATCTAGATATAACCGGAAGAAATGACTGGTCTAGTACTTTGCCTACGGACAACAATTCCTATTTTTATCCTTCCGCGACATTGAGTGCTATCGCAAACGATATTTTTAACATGCCCGAATTCGTGTCCTTTGCCAAATTAAGGGCGGCCTATGCAGAAGTTGGAAATGATACAGACCCCTATCGACTGGCCAGTTTCTTCACCAATGAAACGCCTTTTGGCGATAATCCTGTGTTGACCGAATCACGGTTGATCCCCAATGCCGTTTTAAAACCGGAAATTACATCATCTTACGAGTTTGGATTAGATCTACGACTGTTTCAAAGTCGGATTAATCTTGATGCGACCTATTACGATGGTAGGACCAAAAACCAAATCATTCCAATTAGCACCGATATTTCCAGCGGATACACGAGTAAGCTTATCAATGCAGGTGAGGTTCGTAATTATGGATTCGAAGCCATTTTGAACCTAGTTCCGATCCGTAACGATAATTTTACGTGGAACAGCACCTTCAACTTCTCAAGAAATAGAAGTGAGGTTACCGATTTGGGAGGAGTGGATTACACCTTGACCGAAAGAAACAATGTTTTCATTCAAGCTAGGGAAGGGGGCTCCATAAGTGCGATTTACGGAAGGGGGTTTCAAAGGGTCGAAGATCCGAACAGCGAGTTTTTGGGGCAGCTGATAATTGATAGCAATGGCATTCCTTTACGTACCGATGACTTGGTCTATCAAGGTGATTACGCACCTGACTACTCTCTTGGCATTCTTAACAGTTTTAAATATAAGGCCTTCGATTTCGGCTTTTTGTTCGATATCCGACAAGGTGGTATCGTATCTTCCTTTACAAAGATTATTGGTTCCACTGCCGGCCAGTTAAAGGAAACACTGGAAGGGCGGGAAACGGGAATAGTTGCGGAAGGCGTGCAGGAAAAGTCCCCCGGAGTGTTTACGCCCAACACTACGAATGTTGATGTAAGAACCTACAACAACCGCTACTATGAACGTGACAACATAGAGGCCGCTAAATATGATGCTTCCTTTACGAAGCTACGGGAGGTTTCTTTAGGGTATTCATTGCCCCAGCGTTTTGTAGACAAACTTCCTTTTACAAAAGCCCGATTTTCCTTAACGGGAAGAAATTTATTGCTTTGGACGGATAATCCCCATTTCGACCCTGAGACGGCGGCTCTTGCGGGAGGCACTTTACAGCCAGGGATAGAAAACATGTCATATCCTAGCACCAGATCATACACCTTTAATTTGCAAATCGATTTTTAATACCATAGAATATGAAAAACATACAGAAAATAACAACAGTATTTTTCATTGCCATATTGGGGTTGACTACCTTTTTGGGTTGCACCGAAGATTTCGAAGAGATCAACCAAAACCCAAATTTCCCCGAGCAGGCCTCCCCAGAACTTTTGCTGCCGGGCGTTATGCGTAAAATGGCCTATAATTGGGGAGATCAGGGTTGGGAAGAAGGTTTTACGGTAGTTCAGTACGGCGCCAGGCTTCAGTTCACCTCCGGAGATCGATACAATTGGTCGCCAACGAACGATCCCTATTTTGATGCCTATGATAGTATGCGGGATATAGAAAATATTTTAAGGGATACCAAGGAAAATCCCGACCAGCAGAATTATTATGGCGTTGGGCTGATAATAAAGTCATGGATATATTCCTATTTAACCGATGCCTACGGCGATGTTCCTTACTTAAATGCCACTAAGGGAATCAGTGATGACAATATTACCCCCGAATTCACTCCACAGCAGGAAATTTACAGCGGAATACTCGCCGATTTAAAAAGCGCGAACCAGATTTTGACCGGGGCAGACAATATTTCGGGGGATATCCTTTATGGCGGTGATGTCTACAAATGGAGAAAATTTGCCAATTCGCTTCGCTTGCGACTTTTAATGCGAATAAGCGATGTGGACAATGCAACGGCAGTAGCCGCCATGAACGAAATAGTCAACGACGCAGACGCATATCCTATTTTTGAGGGAAATGTGGATAACGCCGCAATCCAGTGGAATTCAGACAATCCCCAACCCAAGTTCGATACACGTTCCGGAAGTTTTGACGAAGTTCGGCTGAGTTTGACCTTGGAAACCCGTTTGAAGGCATTGAACGACAGACGGCTTATTGTCTATGCACAACCTACATCGGCATCGGAGCAAGGGATATATTCGGAAAATTTGGATGATTACGTAGGTATGCCCAACAGCTTAGACGATGCCGATGCCCTGGCCTATAGTCCTTCCGGAAATCCTGCTGAAGCGGGTTCAAATTTTATTTCCCGTTTGGGAGTATTGCTAACCTGTCGCGCCTGTGATGAAGAAAATGCATCCCCAACAGCTTCCCAGACCATAATAATGGATTATGCGGAACTTCAATTTATTCTAGCAGAAGCACGTGAACGAGATTTTATTTCCCTTGGTGATGCCGAGCAATACTATGAGAATGGAATCCGGTCGTCGTTCGGATATTATACTGATAGGATAATCATCGGAGGTTGGAACGAAATAGCGACCGACCTCCAAAGCTTTGATTTGGATGGATATATCGCTCAGGCTGATGTGGTTTATACAGGATCGAAAACGGAAAAACTGGAAAAATTAGCCCTTCAAAAATGGATTGCCCTTTTTTACACGGGCTTTGAAGCCTGGTCCGATTGGAGACGTACAGGTTTGCCTGAAATCGTTCCGGGTAAGGATGCCGCCAACAACGGACAGGTTCCCGTACGCTTCCTGTACCCTAACGACGTAAAATCTACCAACAATGCCAATTATCAAGAAGCTGTGAATAATATGGGGGGAGACGATTTGAATACTAGACTTTGGTGGGATACCACGGAAGGTAATCAATAATCAAATTGCAATATCCGTTGCCAAGCTATTGAACATTGAGCAGAACGAATTCAGGATGGCCTGATATATTCATACATTTCTGACAAAGGCCTTGCTGACTGCAGGCCCATTCTAAATTTGAAGTAGTAAAATACCAACTCAACCCACAATTTAAGACAACCAACATGGCAAAAGGCGTGAAGTATAAGAAAATGGACAAATCGTATTTTGAGTCCAGGGAACTTAAACGTCATGCCGGGGTTTGGTCGCTATGGGCTCTAGGCGTTGGTGCTGTTATTTCAGGTCATTTTTCAGGATGGAATCTCGGTTTGGCGTCCGGGGGATGGGGCGGTATGTTCGTTGCCACGGTTTTGGTGGCCATAATGTATATAGGTCTTACCCAAAGCGTCGCCGAAATGTCACCCGCCCTTCCGCATACAGGTGGGGCTTATTCTTTTGCGAGATCGGCCATGGGCCCTTGGGGCGGTTTTTTCACAGGCTTGGTCGAAAATCTGGAGTTTATTCTAACCCCGGCGGTCATTGTATTTTTCCTCAGCCATTATATGTCGGGCATATTTGAAACCTCTCCGGAAATGCTGCCCTTTTGGTGGTTTGGTTTTTATGCCGTGTTTACCGGCCTAAACATAATTGGCGTTGAAATGTCTTTTCGCTTTACCGTGACACTTACCCTATTGGCATTGGCATGTTTGATGGTTTACTGGGTGTCGTCGATATCAAGTGTTGATTTTACCAAGTACGCATTGGATATCAAGGCAGGGGCGAACGGTCAGGCCGAACATCTTGAAGGAGGAGGAGGGGCATTATTTCCCTTCGGATTGGCCGGTGCCCTCAAGGCAATGCCTTTTGCCGTGTGGTTGTTTTTGGCTATTGAACAGTTACCATTGGCAGCCGAAGAATCTATGAACCCCGAAAAGGATATGCCCAAGGGATTGACGTATGGTATGATAACCTTAGTTATTTCGGCCTTTTTAATGTTGTGGCTGAATGCCTCCACCCCTTTAGGATCTTTTGCGTTATCGCAGTCGGGCGAACCATTGTTAGACGGTTTTAAAGTTTTGTTCGGTGATAATATCGCCAAACTTTTAGCCCTTGTGGCTTCCATTGGGCTAATGGCTTCTTTTCATACCATAATTTTCGCCTTTGGAAGACAAATTTATTCCCTGTCAAGAGCTGGGTACTTTCCGGTGTTTTTTTCGGTAACGCACAGTAAAAGAAAAACGCCGTATACCGCCTTGATCTTAGGTTCTGTCATTGGCTTTACTGTATTAATGATAACACGGTTTCTAGCAGGTGACGAAAGTGGAGTTTTTATAGGTGGAGCCTTATTGAACATAGCTGTTTTTAGTGCCATGCTGTCCTATATTTTACAATGTGGATCGTTCATTTTACTGCGAAAAAGAAAGCCAGATATGGACCGACCTTATGTAAGTCCCTTTGGTAACATAGGCGCATGGGTCACTATTTTCCTTGCGGCCCTGATTATATATTATCAACTACAGGATAAGTCGTACAGAACGGCGGTTTTCATTGCCATGGCGTATTTAGTGATCGGACTGGTTTATTTTGCCGTCAGAGGCAGGCATCGTTTGATACTTTCTCCTGAGGAGGAGTTTGCCCTGGAGCATGAATCAAAAGTGAAAGATTAAGATGAGAATGTAAGATAATTCGATGATTTATGAGTCGATTTATTTAACTTTAGGGAACAAGAGCAGGAAAAAATGAAAGGAAAAATGAACATTGAAACCGTCAAAAAATACGTCGAAGAGCATAACATAAAAAATGTGAAATTGGCTGTCGTAGATATGGATGGCGTGCTTCGGGGCAAATATGTAAATAAAAATAAGTTTCTGGCCGCATTGGATAAGGGATTTGGATTATGTAATGTGGTTTTCGGATGGGATTCCAACGATGCCTTGTATACCAAAGATTCCTTTACCGGTTGGAGGAACGGCTTTACTGACACAAAGGCAACCATAGATGCCTCCAGTTTGCGGATGTTACCCACCGAAGAGAACAAATCCGTTATTCTATTAGCGGATTTTTCGGAAAGCGAAGCGGCTAAAGTTTGTCCGAGATCCATCCTAAAAAAGACCTTGGCAAGATTAGACGGCTTGGGTTATTCGGCCACTGCTGCCTTTGAATTTGAGTTCTTCCTATTCAATGAGACCCCAAAATCTGCGAGGGATAAAAATTATAATAATTTGGAACCAATAACCCCGGGCAATTTTGGATATTCCGTGCTACGTTGTTCTTCGCACGCTAGTTTGTATCATGAAATAATGAACCTGACCGAGGATATGGGAATGCCCTTGGAAGGACTTCATACAGAAACCGGGGCGGGGGTTTTCGAGGGAGCCATTGAGCATTCCGATGCCCTGCGAGCGGCCGACAACGGTGTATTATTCAAGACATTTATTAAAGTCTGGGCGCAACAGCACGATTTGATGGCCGGCTTTATGGCCAAATGGTCGCCAAAGTATCCGGGGCAATCCGGCCATATTCATGTCTCCCTCCAAAAAAAAGATGGGTCCTCCGCTTTTTATGATGAAAACAATACCGATAACATGTCGAATGTTATGCGCTGGTTCATCGGAGGGCAGCAAAAATTAATGCCCGAAGTTTTAGCGATGGTAGCCTCTACCTGTAATAGCTATACCCGGCTTATTCCGGGTTTTTGGGCACCTACCGCGGCCTCTTGGGGCATGGATAATCGAACTTGTGCGATTAGGGCCATTCCCGGAAGCGCAAAGTCACAACGGGTAGAATACCGGGTCTCCGCCGCCGATATTAATCCGCATTTAGCCTTGGCCGCGGCCATTGGCTCGGGAATTTGGGGTATTGAAAACAAAATAGAACCTTTGGAGGCCGTTTCTGGCAATGCTTATGACGTCAACTTTCCCGATGAGCTTCAATTGCCAAGAACGCTAACCCGGGCTGCCGAGCGATTTAAAAACTCCAAGGCGGCCCGTGATTTGTTCGGTGATGCCTTTGTCGATCATTACGCGTATACCCGTGAATGGGAAGACCAACAGCAACTTAGCGCCATAACCGATTGGCAGCTGAACAGATATTTTGAGATAATATAATGAACTCATTTAGACTTGTTGTTTGGAACCGAGAATATCGGCTTTTGAGGTCAGATGAAGTCATTTTTTAACAGCATAGCAGGGCTAC
>RCMY010001581.1_pt1 | contig 21564 bp, 24 predicted proteins | sample 2041341 | NCBI WGS metagenome assembly RCMY01 (sample SAMN09708234, study PRJNA481090) | Marine sediment metagenome, whole genome shotgun sequencing project.
AGAAGTACCGAGTCCGTTCGTCGCCCAGCGCGACAGCGAGGGTGCGTTTTCCGGATCTTGTGTCCCCCGGGATGTCCCGCAGATTGTTGATGACCAGAAGTGCCGTAGCCAGCGATCCAACGGCGACACCGCATCCAACAGACAAGAGCGTGACGCGCTCGAGTTGTACGTAGGTCGACCCAACCGTTGCCAACCCCGGCAATCCCGCCAGCAAAGCGTCCGTTTCCTTTTGAATCGCTACATCCATCGACCGGTCGATCCGCACCTGCGCGCCGCCGATCATTCCGCCGGTTTCACGATGCGAGCGCCGCCACTCGGTCATCCCAGCCGCAAACACCCGCTCGGCGCGCCCATCAGGACTTGGCCCGACCCGATCAAACAACTGATCCAGCGGATCACCCGACCAAAACGCCTCCTCAAAGGCCGCCAATTCTGTGCGCGCTTTGCGATAATCTTTGGATCGCGTATAAATAATCGCCCAAGCCCAAAGCGACGCAATAACCAGCGCCAACATCACTAGCTTGACCGTAAATGACGCACGCGCAAACAGCGCCCACATCGAAAAATCCGCGTGGCTCGCAAGAGCGACCGCTTCCTGTTCCATAGTTCTGCTCTCTCTGCCGACCCTTATTATTATCGTTATGGGTCCCTCGTTTCACCGAAGATTACCGGAAGCGCCGATGAAAAGCCAACAAGAAGCCGCCTGTGACGCCGCGACAAATGGGGAAATCACTCCAAAGATTGGCGTATTTCCGCCGGAAGCCGCGCCGGGCGCCCCGTTTCAGACAAAGCCACCAATGTCACCAGCGCCTCAAACAACACCTCACCAGACCGCTCGACAACCTGCCGCATCACGATCCTAGCGCCAGCAAGGCTTTCGACCGAGGTCACAACGTCCAACACATCGTCAAACTTTGCAGGCGCGATGTAATCCGCCTCGAGGCGGCGCACCGCAAACACGATCCCCGCCTCTGCCTTCAGCTTTACCTGATCCACGCCAATGGCGCGCACGTATTCCGTCCGCCCCCGCTCGATGAACTTCAGATAATTTGCGTAATAGACGATCCCCGCCAGATCGGTGTCCTCATAATACACCCGCAACGTCAGTCGATGCGTCACTGCACCAGCTCCTGCGCACAAAACCCGTCCGCCAAAAAATCCACGAGCGCGCTGACGGGACTGACGGCACGGGAGTAAACCTCATCAAGCCGCGTCCCAAGCTCCGGCATCGGACCACCAAACGCTGCCGCCTTTGCATCCGCGCTCCCCTGCCGAACTCTGCTCTCGCCGGCCGACGATTGCCGCGTAATCGCATTATCATCAGCGCGGGGTCCGACGGCCTGAAAGGCCTCCCAGTCTATTGGATAAAAATTGGCTGTGACGTCATCACTCATGGCATTCCCCGAGGCGCAAATTCCTTGAGAAAACGCTAGGCTCAGATGGGCCGCGGGTCAAACCGTCAAATCTCGCCCCGCCCGCGCCGCCAACCGCATCGCGTGGCTCGGTTCACGGGCCACGGCAGGCATTACCGGATCATAGCTCGCCCGAATTACCGCTGCGATATCAGGGCGCAAAACAACCTTCTCCCCAATCCGCCCCAATGGCCCCCTGTCCCTGAACACCACATCCGACCAAAGCAAAATACTCTGCGCCGCCTGCGCCAAAGCCAAATCCTCCGCCGGCACTTGCGCCATTTCACGGTCCATCCGAACAAAAACAAACGCCGCCTTGATCGCGCCATCCGGGTCAAACCGAAACAGTCGATACTGGTTCGCACCGGCCACTTCAAGCCGCGCAACCAACGGCCCAAGATCCGGCACCAGCCGATCCAAATCCGGCGTCTCCAGCAACTCATTCCACTCGCGAAAAAAGAACATCATCTGATTGACCCCAAGCTCGGGGTCCGTTTCCGCCATCTGGTGCCCCGCCAAGGCAACAACCGCCTCAATCGCGCCCTTCACCACCGACAAGGTGGCATCATCGACACCAAACACCACCGGCACAACGGGGCGCGCCCAACGCGCAAAAAGATAGGACCCGTCGGCGCGGGTAAACATCGGCTCAATATCAGCAGCATCCATTCGCCCGATCTACCGCGCGCGTGGGGACATATCCAGCCTCACCCTTTCGAAAATATCTCCGCCGGAGGCATGAAAATCAGAACAAATTCGACTGTCCCGGAGCCTTCGGTGCAGGCAAGCCCATATGCGCCCAGGCTTTCGCCGCCAACATCCGCCCGCGCGGGGTGCGCTGAATAAGCCCTTGCTGCAGCAAATAAGGCTCGATCACTTCCTCTATCGCATCCCGGCTCTCCGACAACGCGGCTGATAAAGTCTCAACGCCAACCGGCCCACCGGCATAGTTTTCGGCAATCAACGTCAAATACCGCCGATCCGCCCCATCAAGCCCAAGCCCATCGACCCCAAGCCGCGTCAGCGCACTGTCCGCAAGGTTTTGCGTCAACCGCCCGTCACCCTCGACAAGCGCAAAATCCACAACACGGCGCAAGAGCCGCCCCGCGATCCGCGGAGTCCCCCGCGCCCGCCGCGCAATCTCACGCACGCCACCATCCTCGGCAGGCACACCCAAAAGCCCAGCGCCGCGCGCCACGATCTGAAACAGTTCGTCCTCAGTGTAGAAATTCAACCGCGTCGGAATGCCAAACCGGTCGCGCAATGGCGTCGTCAGCAATCCCAGCCGCGTTGTCGCCCCCACAAGCGTAAACGGTTGTAACTCGATCCGCACAGTGCGCGCAGCGGGACCCTCACCGATCACAAGGTCCAGCTCGAAATCCTCCAACGCCGGATACAGCACTTCCTCTACAGCCGGATTGAGGCGATGAATTTCGTCGATAAACAACACATCCCGCGCGTCCAAATTCGTCAAGATCGCCGCCAGATCCCCGGCCTTAGCCAACACCGGCCCCGAGGTCATGCGGAAATTCACACCCAACTCGCGCGCAATGATCTGCGCCAATGTCGTCTTCCCCAATCCGGGAGGTCCGTGAAATAACGTATGATCCATAGCCTGCCCGCGTTGCCGCGCACTCTCGATGAACACTGCCAAATTCGCTCGCGCCTCGGCCTGACCGACAAAATCCCCCAATGTCTGCGGCCGCAACGCGCGGTCCGCATCCTCGACCCGAGGCTCCGGGCGCACCAAAGGATCAGGCTCACTCAAACCCCGCACCCTTCTGCTTGGCAAAAATACTCGCTAGGATCGCTTGCGATCGCGACGCCAAAGGTGCGTCATTTGACCTCGAAACCCTCATCCTTTCGGTGCCAAAAGCTTCAACGATGCCCGAATTAGTGCAGCCGTTTCCAGCCCTGCACCAGCTCCCGCGGCCTCCGCCACCGCGCGCGCAGCATCGCTGGGCCCGTAGCCAAGATTTCCCAAGGCCGACAAAGCTTCCGCCTGCGCTGACGCCGTCACCGCAGAAATCGGCCCCACACTTGCCGGCTCAATTACATCCTCCGAACTTGCCTCAAACGGCGCCGACCCGCTGCCCATCGCCATCATCGCAGGCGCTTTATCTTTCAGTTCCAACACAACGCGCTGCGCAATCTTCGGACCCACTCCGGGGGCCGCCTTCACCGCCGCCCAGTCCCCGATTGCAATTGCTCGGCCCACACCATCCGGGCCAATGGTCCCAAGGATCGCCATCGACGCCTTTGCGCCAATCCCCTGCACGCCCATCAACATCCGATGCCATTCCTTTTCGACCAGCGTTGTAAACCCGAACAGTTGCAGCAAATCCTCGCGCACCAGCAAGTCGGTATAAAGCGAAACGGCCTCACCCGCGCCCGGCAAAGTCGCCAACGTTCGATCGCTCACATAAATAATGTACCCCACACCACGCACATCGATCAAAACGTGATCAGCCCCCCGCACATCGAGCCGCCCTGAAATTCGACCAATCATCCGACCACCCTCGCTACCCGCGAAGCCGTTGCCGCGAAATGCGCGTGACAAATCGCAATCGCCAAAGCGTCCGCCGCATCCGGCCCCGCAATCTCGATCCCCGGAAGCTGCATCCGCACCATATGCTCGACCTGCCGTTTGTCAGCATGACCGACACCCACAACCGCCTTTTTCACGGCGTTGGGCGCATATTCCCCGACCACAATACCAGCCCGCGCCGGCACCAGCATGGCAATGCCCCGCGCTTGGCCCAGTTTCAGCGATCCGGCGCCGTCCTTGTTCACGAATGTCTGCTCCACAGCCGCTGTATCCGGCAAGAACCTCGCCCAAACCTCCGTCAGTTGATCGAACAACGACACCAATCGCCCGCCAAGATCGCCAGTTCCGGTTTTGCATACGCCGTTGGCCACATGCGACAACTTCGAGCCGGTCACGTCAATCACGCCCCAACCCATGGCCCTCAGGCCCGGGTCCAACCCCATCACACGCATCTGCCACCTGCTCTTATTGCTCTTGGCCAACGAGTAGCACGAAACGCGAACATCTTCCAAGCGATTGCGCGCTGCCCCTTTGATTCCGCCATTTCAGGCTAATGCGACCGTCCCCACATTTGCTTCAATCAGACCAAAGTGATGCAAACATTCCACACTGCGCCCTCTCGGCACAGTTCGCCGAGAATACGCACAATATGTCGCTTTCAGACGTCCGCAAACGCGTCTGCGAGAAAGGCGTCGAAAATCGCCATTTTGATGCTCGTTTTCGACATCTGAAATGCAATTTTCACCTTTAGCGGTAACGGCTTAGAGGCAAAAACGACCTATGCAAAAATCGCATTGCAGGCATGCGATTTTCAGGCTTGTTCGGGCCATTTTCGCCTACTAAGTGCGCTAGATCAGTAACCGGGCAACAGCCCAACGCTTTAGGATTACCGCGATGGCACTTTTCGACGACACCCGCCTCCCAAGCCGTCCCGCAACCGTTGTTGACCGGGCTTATGCTGCACTGACGAACGCCGTCGCAGCTTTTGTGGCCTGGAATGATGCTCGGCGCACGCATGACTCGCTGTCACAGCTTTCCGCACACGAGCTGGAAGACATCGGCCTGCACCGCGGCGACATCGACCGGATTGCGCGCAAAACGCGCTAAGCGATGGCGCCAGAGTTGACGGCGCATTTGAAGATAAAAAAAACGGCCGCGTCTTGTGGGACGTGGCCGTTTTCTCGTTGTGCCGGAAGGGCGCGCGCCAATGCAGTGCCCGTCACCGCACGAGGGAAGAGAGAGCCGTGGAAAGCGACTTTGTGACCGGATCAGCCCGCATGGCAAAGCCCCCGATCTGTTCGACGATATTGCCGCCAGCCAAGGTATCTACACGCTCCTGATAGGCCATCGGCCCGAGGTTCGCGTGCAAGAAACCCTTGAACACCAGCATCACAAGTACAACTACCACGATGCCACGCAAAAGCGCATAGCCGCGCTTCTTACGGGGCTTGGCCACCACAAGACCGTCATCGGTTACCTGTGTGACAAAGCCATGGCTCAGCTTACTGTGACGCCGGTTAATCCGGCGCATCCGTCTTTCAAATTCATCAAATTGATAGGCAGACATAAAACGACTCCAAGATACCGGCCGCAAAAAACCGGATATGAGAAGATTCCGTAAAAATGTGGCCTCAATGTGACCGGAAGCGCTGCTTTGGATTGCTTTCGTTCAAATTGCGTCTAAGCGGCTCAACGTCAGGGTGGTCCAGTCAACAATCCGTTCACTTTTCACAAGATTGAAGCCGGAATCGCGATAGCCAGCGATCACTGTCTCCGCCTGTTCGTTCAAGAGCCCGCTTAAGATCGCATAGCCGCCGGGCTTCACGGCCCGCGCCATATCGCCCGCCAAATCCAACAACGGCCCCATCAGGATATTGGCAAAAACCAGATCAAATTGCCCAGCGCCGCTTAGTGCCTCATGTCCAAACCCAGCCGCCTCAACACAACGTACCCGGCCCTCCAGATCGTTGGCAGCCACATTCGCGCGCGCCACATCAACGGCCACACAGTCAATATCCGAGGCCAAAACTTCCTCCGGCCATACCCGCGCCGCCGCCATCGCTAAAACGGCTGTCCCGCAACCGATATCGGCAACCGCATGTGCGCGAAACCCGTCGTCCAACAACCGATCAAGGGCCATCAAGCAACCAAGCGTTGTGCCATGATGCCCAGTCCCAAACGCCATTGCCGCCTCGATCAGAAGAGCAATCCGAGCGCTCGGCACCTTGTCCGCATCATGCGCGCCGTAGACAAAAAACCGCCCCGCCTCGACCGGCGTCAACTCGCGCCGCACATGCGCAACCCAGTCGGTTTCCGGCACTTCAGACACCACGAAATCACTAGCTCCAAAGGCAGCCACCAAAACCGCCAACCCGACCTCATCAGGTGCCTCAAGGAAATATCCCCCAACCTCCCAGGTCTCGCTGCCGTCTTCGATCTCGAAAACGCCAACGCCAGTCGGCGCGGGCTCCATGCCTTCCAGGGCTTCGCCCAATGCCTCAGCGCGGGCCTTGTCATTCAGTGTGGTCAATGCCGTCCATGTGCTCATGCCCGCCGCCTACGCCCAAGCGCACACGCCGTCAACGAGAGGCTTCGCCCTTTCGACAATACCTCAGGGGGAGATTGGGCCCGGCCCAAGCGGGGGACAGCGTCCCCCACCCAGCCCGCCGTTAGGCGCTTACGCCAACACCAATCGGACAACTCACACCCGTGCCGCCAATACCGCAATAGCCACCGGGATTCTTCGCCAGATACTGCTGATGATAGTCCTCAGCGAAATAAAACGCAGGTGCTGCAATAATCTCAGTCGTCACTTCGCCAAACCCCGACGCCCCCAGCCGCTTACTGAACATCGCTTTGCTCGCCTCAGCCGCCTCGCGATGCGCCTCGCTGAAATAGTAAATTCCAGACCGATACTGCGATCCCACATCATTCCCCTGCTGCATACCTTGGGTCGGATCGTGACCCTCCCAAAAGACTTTCAACAGCGCCTCAAACGTGACCACGGAGGGATCGTAAACAACCCGCACCACCTCGTTGTGACCGGTTTGCCCCGAGCACACTTCCTGATAAGTCGCGTTCGGTGTGAATCCACCCGCATAGCCAACCATCGTCAGATGCACACCGTCCAGTTTCCAGAACATCCGCTCGACGCCCCAAAAACAGCCCATGCCAAACATCGCGACCTCAAAGCCGTCCGGTACATCCCCCGTTATCGCGTTGCCATTGACGAAATGCACTCCCCCAACAGGCATCGCCCCGTCGCGTCCCGGTATCGCAGCCTCAGCCGTCACCATCTCTGATTTCTTGCGGTTCATGAAAAACATCGCGGGCCCTTCCTGTTGCGTGTGCCGTTAATATAGGGTCGCACCCCGCCCGGTTCTACTCCGCAGGGGCCGCTAACCCGCGTGAGAACACGGTCTCGTGACCACGCACTGGATGACGCGGGATCATCATGGCCAAGGCCAAAGACGTAAACGCCATCCCCGCCGCCAACACGAACACCCCTGCCGGCGACACAATCCATAGATACCCAAGCACTGCGGGCAGAAAGACAGCCGCGATATGGTTGATCGTAAAGGCCACGGCGGCGGTCGGTGCGATATCCTGAGGATCGGCGATCTTCTGGAAATAAGTCTTCAACGCAAACGCCAGCGAGAAAAACAAATGATCCAACACATAAAGCGTCGCCGCCAACACCACGCCCCAACCGAAATAATAGACTCCGCCATAGGCCAAAAAGACGCAAATCAGCCCGATATATTCAAACATCAACGTACGCCGCTCGCCGAAATAGCCGACCGCGTGGCCCATCAAAGGCGCAAACAGAATGTTGGCCACAAAGTTGATAAGGAACAGCGCTGTGATTTCATGCACTTCAAAGCCGAACCGCTCGACCATCATGAAGGCCGCAAAAACCACAAATATCTGCCGTCGCGCGCCCGACATGAACTGAAGCGCATAATAAAGCCAGTACCGCCGACGCAGCACCATCTTCTTTAGCTGTGGGTCCGGGGCCTCAAACTGGGGAAAGGCAAACATGCAATAGATGGCGATGGCCGCGCAGGAGCCGCCTGCCAACATATACACGGTGTTGTAGCTAAGGTTGAACAGGTCCCACGTCGCCACCAAAAGCCCGTAGCTTAAGAGCGAAGCACCTGATCCAACGGCCACGATCCAGCCCAAAATCTGCGGAGCCTTGTCCTTTGGCAGCCATTGCAATTGCAGCGACTGATTGACCGTCTCATAATAATGAAACCCGATTGACGACAAAAGCGTCATGAACAGCAGGCCGCCAAAGCTTGGAAACCAAGCCGTCATCGCGGTCGCCACACCAAGTAAGGCCAGCGATATGAGGCCGAGCAACTGCTCGCGCATGAAGATGATGATCGCGATCACACCGACGGCGAAAAACCCCGGAATCTCGCGCACCGTATGCAACCAGCCGATCTCAACGCCAGTAAAAGCGGCGCGCTCAATCACGAAGTTATTCAATAATGCCGACCACGTCGCGAACGCCAAGGGCATCGCCGTCGCCATCAAAAACAAAAGCGTCGTGGGTCTGCGCCAGAATGGGAATTTCTGCGCGTCGGCAAGTTGAACGATCCGCATGCACTCGCCTTACGCCTATGGACGCAACCCGACAAGAGGTCCCTGTAGGCATTGAGACCACAGCTCTAAAAGCGCCACCAGCGACAAAAATCTGAACGGCGAGTTTGCCAGACGGCCCCATATGATGATATTCAGCGTCATGGTTGCCGCCATTATTGGCGAGAACCATTTGTGAAAGGGTGTGTTTATGAGTTTTGTTTTGGTCGCCAGACCGCGCTCTTGTTGTGGGGCCGAACAATGACACGCCCATTTTCAATATATCTCGACATGTTTCGCGTGCTTGCTGCGCTCACAGTTTTTTTTCACCACTTTGCCTTCGTCGAGTTTACCGGTGAACGTTATCTTTGGTTCCATCGCCACAATCTCGGCTTTGATGGCGTCATCATCTTTTTTGTATTGTCGGGTCTCGTCATATCGTTTTGCGGGGACAACAAAGATCCGACGATGCGTTCCTTCGTATTTGCCCGGGCGACACGCCTCTTTTCGGTTGCTATTCCGGCAATATTCATCGGCTTTGCCTGTGATCGCATCGGCGCTTCGCTTTATCCGGACTTCTACGCGGAGATTAATTACAACCCGATCGGCCTCGTCCATTCGCTTGTGAGCGGTGTGACGTTTTCCAGTGAATGGTGGATCTCCAGCGTGCGCTTGGGGACCAATGGTCCGTATTGGTCCTTGTCGTACGAGGCCGCATACTACGCGCTGTTCGCGGTCATTTTCTACATGAGATCGCAGCTAAAATGGGTAATCGCAGTGGCGATGTGCGCCGTTTTCGGCCCCGCAATCGTCCTCTTGCTGCCCTGTTGGCTGATCGGTTGGGCATCTTGGCGGTTCATCGCGACGGGGCGTCAGCTCTCGACACCATTGGCCACGCTTTGCGCGTTCGGCCCCGCTCCGGTATTTGCATATTGCGCTCTAACTGGGGTCGACAAATGGCTGGGCTGGGTCAATTTCACCATTTTGCCACGTCCATTCTTTCACTTGATCGAATTGCGCGCGCAATGGTTCGAATGGGGATACATACTTTCCGTGCTTGTGGCGCTCCACCTGATCGGGATGCACGCGCTTTTGAGACGCGTGGAATTGCCTGAAACCGCGCGTTGGATGTCGGCGGTCAAATTCCTCGCCGGGTCCAGCTTTTCGATCTACCTGCTGCACTATCCCCTGTTGTTTGTTTTGGCCCCGACGCTGGATTTCATCACATCACCGGTTCTTCACGATCTGGCACTCGGCGGGACAACAATCGCCATCTGTCTGGCAAGCGCCGTCCTTTTCGAACGCACTCTTGGTCAACAACGTCGTGCTTTGCAGAACTTAGGAGCCAGATTGTCCGGCCAACCCGCCAAAGCCTGACGTGCCGCCTTTATATACTGACTCGGTGTGGATTTTCAGTAGAAAGTCTGCGGATCTATATCGATAGACAGCCTCAAATTGCTCGGCAGTTTTACTTGTGCAACCCAAGCCACCAACGCTTCCTGCAATGGTGCCGCCTTATCTGCCTTGACTAACAACCGTACCCGATGGCGCCCCCGGATGCGGGCAATCGGCGCCGCGGCGGGTCCAAATACCTGTGCTCCGATGCGCGCCAACGGTTCGAGACGCGACGCCAAGGCACGGCCAATATCAAAGACCTCCTGCAAATCGGGCGATGACAAAACAATCCCTGCCATCCGCCCGTAAGGTGGCACGCCTGCCGCTTTACGCTCAGCCGCTTCCGCCGCCCAGAAAGCCTCTTCATCGCCACTCAGGATCGCGCCGATAACCGGATGCGCTGGTTGGTAGGTCTGCATTAACGCTACACCCGGCTTCTCTGCTCGCCCCGCGCGCCCTGCGACCTGCCGCATCAACTGGAACGTCCGTTCAGCCGCCCGCAAATCTGATCCCTGCAATCCAAGGTCCGCATCGATCACTCCGACCAGCGTAAGGTGCGGAAAGTTATGACCTTTTGCGACAATCTGCGTGCCAATTATGATATCCGCATCGCCCCCTGCAATACGCTCAATCTCGGCCTTCAAGGCCCGAGCCGACCCAAACGCATCCGACGACAAAAGCGAAGTTCGCGCGTCCGGAAACAGCGCCTCAACTTCTTCCGCCAACCGCTCAATCCCCGGCCCAACGGGTGCCAAACGCCCTTCCGCCTCACACGAAGGGCAAACTTCCGGCATCGGCTTTGACTCTCCGCACTGATGGCACACAAGCCGCTTCAGAAACCGATGTTCCACCATCCGCGCATCGCAATGATCGCAGCCGATCTGATGGCCACATGCTCGGCAGATCGTCACTGGCGCATAGCCTCGCCGATTAAGAAACAACAGCGACTGCTCACCCGCTTCAATACGCTTGTTGATCTCACTCACCAGGATTTGCGATATCCAGCGGTTGCTGGGCAAAGCGGCATCACGCATATCAATAGCGCTCATTTTTGGCATTACCGCCGCTCCGAACCGAGACGTTAGCGTTACTCGCTGATACTTCCCAGCCTCTGCATTGGCCCAGCTTTCCAGTGACGGTGTAGCTGATGCCAAGACAACCTGCGCCCCGTTCAAAGACGCCCGTAAAACAGCCATATCACGCGCGTTGTAGAGCACCCCGTCTTCCTGCTTGTAAGACGTGTCATGCTCCTCATCGACGACGATCAGTCCGAGATCGCGAAACGGTAAAAACAGCGCCGAGCGCGCGCCCACTACCAATTGTGCGCCGCCCTCACCGATCATCCGCCAAGCGCGGCGGCGTTCTGTCATTGTCACGCCGGAATGCCACTCTGCGGGGCGCGCGCCAAAACGCGCTTCAACCCGCGTCAGGAACTCTGCCGTAAGAGCGATTTCCGGCAACAAAACAAGCGCTTGTCTCCCCTCTGCAAGACAAGCGCTCACCGCTTCAAGATACACTTCAGTCTTGCCAGAACCCGTTACGCCCTTGAGCAAAGTCGTCCCGTAAATCCGCGCCGTAACCCCGGCCTTTAAAATGTCTGCTGCCAGCGATTGTTCTTGCGTCAACTCATAGGGGCTTTCACCGGGATCAAGGTGCGGATAGGCCACGTCCCGTGGGCTGGCCTCTTCGGCGACGACACCTTGCTTCACCAACCCTTTGACAACGCTTGTCGACACGCCCGCCATCTCGGAAAGTTCCTTCAACGTGAACGCCAGGCCGCCATAGCTATCGAGCGTTTCGACCACACGTCGACGCGCGTCTGTCCAACGATCCGGCTCGCCCGTTCCGCGCCTGTAAATCGTGCGCATCGACGGTGGATCACCTAATCCTGGCGATCGTGTAGCCAAACGCACCATCGCCGACATTGGCGTCAGCGTATACGCCGCGGCCCGCATCAGGAATTCCCGCATATCCTCGCGCATCGGCACAGCATCAAGCGTACGAATAACCGACCGTACTTTGGACAGATCGTACCCACCCTCGCCCGGTCCCCAGACCACGCCCAATACCTTTCGCGGCCCAAGCGGCACCTCGACAAATGCACCGCGAAAGCATCCGCCTTCGGGCGCTTTATAGTCCAACGCCCGGTCGATCGGCTGCGCTATTAGTACAGAAATCAGGTCGCCTTCGTGGAAATGCTCGATCACGCGCGCTCCGCTTTGTCGGTTGGGTCATAGGTTTGGGGGTTCAGCCCCCGCGAATGATCCGCTATCACTGCCACGAAACTGAACCGATGTGCCAGAGGGACCAGCATATGAAATTTTTCGTCGACACCGCAGACACCACTGCAATCGCCGAGCTTATTGAGCTTGGCATGGTAGATGGCGTAACCACCAATCCATCGCTAATCCACAAATCCGGCCGCGATATCAAAGAGGTGATCGCCGAGATCTCCAAAATGACTGATGGACCGGTAAGCGCAGAAACCGTCGCGACCGACTACGAAGGAATGGTAGCCGAAGGTCACGAGGTCGCAAAGCTTGGGGACAACATCGCGATCAAAGTGCCGCTGACGTGGGCAGGCCTTCGGGCATGCAAGACACTCACCGGCGAAGGCCATATGGTCAACGTAACGCTGTGCTTCTCCGCAAATCAGGCTCTTTTGGCCGCAAAAGCCGGCGCAACGTTCATTTCGCCATTCATCGGTCGCCTGGACGATCTGAACATAGATGGCATGGATTTGATCGCCGATATTCGCGAAATATACGACAACTACGGGTTCGAAACGCAAATTCTCGCCGCCTCGATCCGTTCTGCCAACCACATGAGTGATGCCGCCAAAATTGGTGCTGATGTAGCGACTGCGCCACCGGATGTGATCAAGAAAATGGCGCTCCATCCCCTTACAGATAAGGGTCTTGAGACGTTCCTCAAGGATTGGGCCGCGACGGGTCAGTCAATCCTTTAAGTTTGCGGATAGTTATGTGTTGCGCCGCGCGAGCAAACTGCGTGCGCGTGCGCAACACCCCTCACCCTTACGTTAGTGTACCCCACGCCCCATTCACATCCAGGTGATTAAACGCGAGCCGCTGTTGGCTTGCGCTTTTCGTCACCTATCTTGAACTTATGACGTGTAAGATGCCCGACATCAGGCATCCCGAGCAGAATTTGGAGGACCTCCACATGCAGATTGCTGCAATTCGTACAACATCCCTATCAGAACGCACCATGCGTGCGCTTTGGCTGACATTGCTGGCGACCGCATTGCTGATTGCACAAAGCATCGCCGCAGCCGCCCAAACCCGACCCACGACCTTCGCCGATCTGGCCGATCAGGTTAGCCCGGCGGTGGTGAACATCACGACATCCACAACTGTCGCCGTCAGCACCGAGTCGGGTCCGGTCGTACCTGACGGTTCGCCTTTTGAGGAGTTCTTCGAAGACTTCCTTGACCGCAATGGCCCCGACGGACGCAGCCCACGCCGCAGTCAGGCACTTGGATCGGGCTTTGTAATCTCTGAAGACGGATACATTGTTACCAACAACCATGTCATTCAAGGCGCGGACGAGATCCTGATCGAGTTCTTCGAGGGTTTTGAGTTGGAAGCTGAACTGATCGGCACTGACCCAAACACCGACCTTGCCCTGTTAAAAGTCGAAAGCGATGAACCCCTTTCCTTTGTCCCTTGGGGCGACAGTGAAGTGTCCCGCGTTGGCGATTGGGTCATGGCGATGGGTAACCCGTTGGGACAAGGGTTCTCGGTTTCTGCCGGGATCGTGTCCGCGCGTGGTCGTTCGCTTTCGGGCACCTATGACGACTACATCCAGACCGACGCCGCCATCAACCGAGGTAACTCGGGTGGGCCGCTGTTTAATATGGACGGTCAGGTCGTCGGCGTGAATACAGCGATCCTAAGCCCCAATGGTGGTTCGATTGGTATCGGGTTCGCAATGTCGAGCCGTGTGGCCGAAAACGTTATCGGTCAGTTGCGCGACTTTGGCGAAACCCGGCGTGGTTGGCTTGGCGTCCGCATTCAGGACGTGACCGAAGACCTCGCCGATGGTCTTGGACTTGCCGAAGCACGCGGCGCTCTAGTGACGGATGTGCCCAAAGGTCCCGCACTTGAAGGCGGCATGGAATCGGGTGACGTGATCCTAAGCTTTGACGGAGTCGAAGTCGACGATACGCGCGGGCTGGTCCAACAGGTCGCCAATACCGCAGTCGGCGCTGAGGTGCGTGTCCTTGTGTTCCGTGACGGTGAAACCGAAACGCTGCGTGTCACTCTTGGACGCCGCGAAGAAGGCGAAACGGCCGTTCCCGCTTCTATCAACCGCGAAGAGGCCGCCCCGACGACCACTGAATTCCTTGGTTTGACGGTCTCGGGCATGACGGACGAGTTGCGCGAACAGCTTGGCCTTGCCGATGATGTGGAAGGTCTTGTGGTCGCAGATGTCGCCGAAGACAGCGAGGCGTTCGAAAAAGGCCTGCGCCTCGGCGACGTCATCACCGAGGCCGCACAGGAAAGCGTCACCAGCATCTCTGAGCTGAATGCCCGTATCGACGCGGCACGCGAAGCTGGTCGCAAGTCCTTGGTGTTGCTGGTGCGCCGCGATGGAGACCCACGCTTTGTGGCGCTGACACTCGACGACGGCTAAGTCACGTCCCCTCGGTCTTGGCTGTTAGGGCGTCCGTTCGCGGGCGCCCTTTTTCACGCACGCGTGAGGCGCCATCGCTTCGCGCGCTACAGCTTTTCGCGATAGATGATTTGTTGTGCGACGCCCGCAAACGTCAACCAAAGCGACGTAACGACAAGACCCCAAAGTGCCCAGCTTTGCGGATCGAACGCCACCCAAGCCGCCCAACCCGCGAAGAATGTCCAGCCGAATGCCATCGGAAGCGTGACGAGACGCCAGCGTTGCGTGCGCACCGGATGCACGAATTTGATCGGTACAAACATCGCAACCGCCAAGATGGTTACGATCGACAGGCTCACCCAAAAATTCGGCTGAACAGCGAACAAAACCAGCACCACCATGTTCCAGCAGCCCGGAAACCCTGAAAAGGAATAGTCCGCCGTCTTCATCCGAGTGTCGGAAAAGTATAGCGCAGAGGTGAAAGTGATAACGATGATCGCGAACCAACCCGTCCATCCCGGTAACAACCCGGAAGTGAACAACGCAAACGCCGGAATGAAAACGTAAGTCAAATAGTCGATGATCAGATCGAGAAGGACTCCATCGATACGCGGTGCGTTCACTTTGACATTCGTCGCGCGCGCAAGCGGGCCGTCGATGCCATCTACGCCAAAGGCAACAACCAGCCAGAAGAACATGGACGCCCAGTCCAACTCTACGGCTTTTAGCATGGCCAACATAGCCAGCACAGCACCGGTCGCCGTCAGCAAATGAACGAGATAGGCCTTGGTCTTGATATTCATTCCGGTCTCATGCCGCAAAAGGGTCCAAAGCGCCAGTGTATCGCTGCGGCATAGACGTCACCCTTGCGCGCGCGGGTGGGCGGCCTCATAAACCTCCATCAAGCGCGCCGCATCTACAGCCGTATAGGCTTGGGTTGTTGATAGCGACGCGTGGCCAAGCAACTCCTGAATTGCGCGCAAATCACCGCCAGCGTTCAGCAGATGAGTTGCAAAACTGTGGCGCATGGCGTGAGGTGTCGCTGTTGCGGGCAAGCCAAGCTGCGCGCGGGATTGTTCCATAACTTTCTGGATTAGTCTCGGATTGAGTGGCCCGCCTCGCACGCCGCGAAAAACCGGAGTGCCGGGCGTGATTTCGAACGGACAGGCAACCCGGTATGCGTCAACTGCGCGCCGCGCTGCTGGGATGACCGGAACAATTCGCTCCTTGTCTCCCTTACCGACAATTCGGATCGCATCGCCAAGAGGCAGGTCCGATCCGGTCAGGCCAAGGGCTTCTGAGATCCGCAGCCCGCAGCCGTAAAGCAACGTCACCACCGCCGCATCGCGTTTGGCCACCCAGTCCGTCGGCGATTGCAATTCCACTGTAGCTATCATGGCGCGGGCGGCTTCGTTTTCGAGCGGCCGCGGCAATTTCGTCTGAAAGCGCGGCGTGCGCATCATCAACACCGCGGTCGGGTCAAAACCTTCGCGTTCGGCCATCCAGCGGGTGAAGTTTTTTACCGCCGACAATGCACGTGCAAGTGTGCGCGCACAGACACCGCGCCCGCGTTCGTGCGCCATCCATGCCCGCATATCGCGAGTCGTCAGGCCTGCTAAAACCGATGCCCCCTGCGCGTCGCCAAGATGGCCTTGAAGGAAGTTTAGAAACCCCAATACATCTGTTCGGTAGGCATCCACCGTCTTTTCGGCCCGTCCGCCGACGGCTGACAATTCCGCCAGCCATCGTCGAAGCGCGTCACTGAGGCCCGGTGTGATCACCCAAGCCAGCGTCGCATAGCGCGCTCAAAGACACCGCCCATAAAGCTAAGCAAATCGGTGCCGTGATTGGCGGAAAACTGGTGCGGATCGTCCGATCCAAGGGCCAACATGCCCGGAAGACGCGATTCACCGAAATCAAGAAGAATGCAGGCTTCAGACTTCACCCACTCGTTCTGTGCGCCGTAAATCGTGCCGTCACCCGGCGACAAGCCCCGCAGCACAACCTGACGCGGAGGTTTACCACGCCCGGCATAATACTCGCAAAATCCGGGTTCAGCGATCGACAAAACATCGCTGACATCGACCAAAGCCGGGTCCATCGCAGCTTCGTGGCTTTCTAGCAAAAGCCTTACTTTTCCAACGCGCAGGATGTCTGTGACGTCCTCGCCAAGACAGCGAATGAAACTCTCGAATTCGACCGGTTCAAGGAACGAAAGAATGGCGCGATGGATTTGATTTGTACCGGCAAGGTTCTCGTAAGCCGCTGCAATCACTGAACTATGGGTGTCTTCAAGTCGCGTTAGGCGACCTTCGAGACGCTCCATCGCGACGCCCCGCAAATCCACGATGTTGTTACCCATCGCGCGTTCGTTCGCTGCGATTAGCGCATTCATCACATCGGGATCGCTAAGGATCGTGTCGGGCTCGTTTAAGATGCGCGCACGCATCTCCTCGGCCAAAGGTGCCGCGTCGCTCATATCTGGTGCCTCACTCATTGCCTCGGGCCCGAATTTTTTCGGTGCCTCGTTATTGCTTTTGCCCACAGTGCCAGTTGGAGAACTTTCGCTCAAGTGGCTGTGATACCTCGACTGCGGGGCGCGGCAGTGCTGCAACGCTTCGTCACGTGCCTTATGAAAACTGTTCACGGATAAGGCGTTCTTCCAGCCCGTGACCGGGATCGAACATCAACCGATGCACGATGCCCGTTTCGCTGCGCACCTCGACCCACTTAACATCGGGCACGGTAAGGCTGTCGGCCACGGCCATGACGGGACGTTTTTCGGGGTTCAGCACATCAAATCGTACCGTTGCAGAAATCGGCAGCAAGGCCCCTCGCCACCGCCTCGGCCGGAACGCCGCAACAGCCGTCAACGCGAGAACATCCGCGCCAATCGGCAAAATTGGGCCGTGGGCGGAATAGTTGTAAGCAGTGGACCCGGCTGGTGTCGCCACCAAAGCGCCATCACAGACGAGTTCTTCCATGCGTGTTCTGCCATCAACCGAAATCCGCAAACGCGCGGCCTGGGGGCCGGCGCGCAGAAGAGAGACTTCGTTGATCGCCAAAGCTTCGGTGGTTTGCCCGTCGACGCCCTCGGCCTGCATCACTAAGGGGTTCAGCTTGGCTTCTTCGGCCTCGGCCACGCGCGCAGGCAAATTGTCTTCGTTGAAAGTATTCATCAAGAAACCGACAGTGCCGCGGTTCATGCCGTAGACCGGTTTGTCCAAGGGACGCACATCGCTCAATGTCTCAAGCATGAAACCATCACCACCAAGGGCCACAATCACATCGGCCTCATCCGCCGTGTACTGGCCGTAGCGCTCGATTAGGTTCCGAAGCGCCTCTTGTGCTGCGTCCATATCACTGGCGCGAAAAGATATTTTGCTGTTCATTGCGCCCCGGCCACAGTTGTATTCTGGGACGATTGCGCGCGCGCATTGGAAACACAAGTGCGGATCGGGCGCGGACGTGACGACTTCGCGCAGCAAAGCGCCGGTTTCCCCGCTTTTCGCGGGCCCGCTTTGCCGCTATGAAACGCGCCAAAGATCACATCGACCCGAAGGGGGCCCTGCGCATGACCGTCACCCACCGCGATTCCGGCTTTTTCACTGAAAGCCTTTCCAGCCGCGACCCAGAGCTTAGTCAGTCCATTAGGTCCGAGCTTGGCCGCCAACGAGACGAGATCGAGCTGATTGCCTCGGAAAACATCGTCTCCGCCGCCGTCATGGAGGCCCAAGGATCTGTAATGACGAACAAATACGCCGAAGGCTATCCGGGTCGTCGCTATTATGGCGGGTGCCAATATGTCGATATCGCCGAAACGCTCGCGATTGATCGCGCCAAGGAACTGTTTGGGTGCGACTTTGCCAACGTCCAGCCAAATTCCGGCAGTCAAGCCAACCAAGGCGTCTTCACTGCTCTTCTGCAGCCCGGCGACACAATCCTTGGGATGAGCCTTGATGCAGGCGGGCACCTTACGCACGGTGCCAAGCCGAACCAATCGGGGAAATGGTTCAACGCCATTCAGTATGGCGTGCGCAAGCAGGACCTGCGTCTGGACTACGATCAGGTCGCTGAGCTGGCCGCCGAGCACAAACCCAAGATGATCATCGCCGGCGGCTCCGCCATTCCGCGTCAGATCGATTTTGCGAAAATGCGCCAAATTGCTGATAGCGTAGGCGCGTTCCTGCACGTCGACATGGCGCATTTTGCGGGCCTCGTCGCGGCGGGCGAGCACCCCTCGCCGTTCCCACACGCCCATGTCGCGACCACCACTACGCACAAAACGCTGCGCGGCCCGCGCGGGGGCATGATCCTGACCAATGACGAGGCTTTGGCGAAGAAATTCAATTCCGCGATCTTCCCCGGTATCCAAGGCGGCCCATTGATGCATGTGATCGCCGCAAAAGCGGTCGCATTTGGCGAAGCTCTGCGGCCAGAATTCAAGGTCTACCAGCAACAGGTCATCGCAAATGCCAAAGCGCTGGCCGATGAGTTGATGAAGGGTGGCATCGACATCGTCACGGGCGGCACTGACACCCATGTGTTGCTCGTTGATTTGCGGCCCAAGCGCGTGACCGGCAAAGCTACAGAAGCGGCTTTGGGACGCGCGCATATCACCTGTAATAAGAACGGCATCCCCTTTGACACCGAAAAGCCGATGATCACGTCTGGCGTCCGGCTTGGGTCACCTGCAGGAACGACGCGCGGGTTTAACGAGGCAGAATTCCGCCAAATCGGGCGTTGGATCATCGAAGTTGTCGATGGTCTTGCCGCAGACGGTGAGGACGGCAACGCCTCTGTTGAAGCGCGGGTCAAAGACGAGGTCAAAACGATGTGCGATCGTTTCCCGATCTATCCGGGCCTCTGAGCCGCCTATGCTGGCCAAAACCACCTACGGCGCCGACGGCGGCCAGACCCCGCTCCTAATCGCGCACGGGCTGTTTGGCTCGGCGCGCAATTGGGGGGTCGTGGCCAAGCGGTTATCTGAGGACCGTCTGGTGTCCGTGGTCGACATGCGCAATCACGGCGAAAGTCCGTGGCATGACGGGCATCGCTACCCCGACATGGCCGAAGACCTTGCCGAGGCAATCGACGCACCAAGCGATGTGCTTGGACACTCGATGGGCGGTAAAGCTGCTATGCTGTTAGCACTTTCCGCTCCCGAAAAGGTGCGCAAGCTAGTGGTCGCCGACATCGCACCCGTCGCCTATTCTCACACGCAACTGCCGATGATCGAGGCGATGCGGGCGATCGATCTCACAAAGGTCGAAACCCGCGGTGATGCCGACCGGCAATTGGAGGCCGCGATTTCCGAAGCTGGTGTGCGCGCTTTTCTGTTGCAATCTCTTGATGTGAAACAGAAACGCTGGCGCTTAAATCTTGATATCCTCGCCGAGGAAATGGCCAATATTATTGGCTTTCCCGACATTAGCGCAACTTTCGACGGGCCTGCTTTGTTTTTGTCCGGCGCCGATAGTGACTATGTTCAAACAAAACACCGTGAGCGGATAAAAGCGCTGTTCCCACAAGCACGCTTCGCCAAGATACCCGGTGCAGGGCACTGGCTTCATGCCGAAAAACCACGCGAATTCGAAGCCGCTGTCGCAGCTTTCTTGCACGCTTGAGAAATTCGGACCTTACCGCCCGAACAATGCGCTGACGCGCGCCCCTATTCCTGTCACCGTGTCACCAATCGTACGCCCGATATCGGCGACGAAGGTTTGCGGCGTCGACAACCGGCTGGCGGCAATAATATCGCCAAATGCCAGATACCCAGCCAACAAGAACATGGCGAATGCAATCAATCGAAGGTTCACAATAGACCCCCATATCTGTCTCAATAACAACGGCTTAACTATACAATATGTTTCTACCGAATTAGAGACCAAGCACGTCGCACGCGCGTGACCGTGATGGCAACGTGAAACGCCATTACAGCCTTGGACGCCCGCTTCGCTAGTTACCCATCTGACCAAACGAGCTAGAGACGCCGTTCGCCATGCCTTTGACGGACCCGCCAATCGTGCGCCCGCTGTCCACAGCCACACCATAGCCACCCGCGAAGCCACCACCGCCCCCTAGCCCCGAAAAAGACTGAAAGGATCGAATTGGATTTTTCCCGGTGTACTGGTTAAACGCAAAGCCGCCGGCAGCGACGGCGACTACAAAAATGAACATTCTTCCCATTAAATTGCCTCCCCCAAAAAGGCTTGAATAGCGGTAGGTTATCATAAATTGCAGCCGGAATCTCTAGATATTTTGGAAACACTGAGGTGCCCGCTCGAGCACATTTGACCATCGAGGCGCGGCAACCAGAGCATTGGTGTCGCGAAGACGGGCCCGGAATTGGTTTCCGGCCGGTAAAATCTGTTAACGGTTTTCGTGGTCTAGCCACATTTTGAATGGCCACAATTCGGGCAGGTCATACAGCCTTCGATCATCTGCATGCCAAACTGACCGCAGCTAGGGCAAGCCGGGCCACGATGTTCGGGCAAGTTAACCACTTGCGCTCTTGGGTCTTCTTTCAAACCCATCCCTTCACCTTCGATAAAGCCAATTGATACAAGGTGGCGTTCGATCACACCTCCAATGGCCGCGAGGATCGATGGCACGTATTTGCCCTGCACCCAGGCACCTCCACGAGGATCAAAGACAGCCTTCAGTTCCTCGACCACAAACGAAACATCACCTCCGCGACGGAATACGGCCGAGATCATCCGCGTCAAAGCCACTGTCCAAGCGAAGTGTTCCATATTCTTGGAATTTATAAAAACTTCAAAGGGTTGGCGGCGTCCACCGTGGATGATGTCGTTGACCGTAATGTAGATCGCGTGTTCGCTGTCTGGCCATTTCAGCTTGTAGGTCGAGCCTTCAAGTGCCTGCGGGCGATCCAGCGGTTCCGCGATGTAAATCACGTCACCATGCGGTGTCGTCGGAGCGTCATCGCCGCGTGCAATCACTTCAGGTGCAGCCGGTTTTTCTTCT
>RCMY010001582.1_pt1 | contig 21552 bp, 18 predicted proteins | sample 2041341 | NCBI WGS metagenome assembly RCMY01 (sample SAMN09708234, study PRJNA481090) | Marine sediment metagenome, whole genome shotgun sequencing project.
AGCGTCCCTGCTAGGGAAGGTCCCGAAAATTCTCCCTCTATTCAGGCCTCTGTAGCTTCGATTAGTCTTATTTAAGTGCCATTCCACTCATAGTAATGTAAGTGCAGTAGAGTCGATGACATGGCTTATGGTAGCTGGCGCCCGTATGTATCGGTTGCCCAACAACGGGCAAAAGCGCAACGGGAAATGAATAAGCTACGCAAACAAGGCGTCGACGTTTGTCCCATTGAAATTGAAGGCCGAAAAATTGCTCACACGTTTTGGGGCAAGGCATGGTGCGACCACCTGGAGACATTCAGTGACTACGCCAATCGCCTGCCGCGCGGCAAGCGCTATGTGCGCAACGGGTCGGTATGCCACATAGAAACCAACACCGGCGAGATCAACGCCATCGTCAGCGGCTCGGAGTTGTATGCAGTCAAGATAGCAATCAAACCCTTATCTGGCCCGCGTTGGCAGGCGATCAAAAAGCAAAGTATGGGCCAAATAGGCTCCATCCTGGAGTTGCTGGAGGGTAGGCTGTCTGATAATGTTATGGACGTTGTCACGCATCCCGAAACAGGCCTGTTTCCTCAGCCCAGGGAGATACAACTTCACTGTAACTGCCCCGACTGGGCTGACCTGTGTAAACATCTTGCTGCCGTGCTATATGGCGTGGGCACCCTGCTCGACAAGCAGCCAGAGCTCCTGTTCAGTCTACGCGGCGTCGATCACGAAGCGCTGATCGACACCGAGATAACGCTACCCACAGGCACCGGTAAACGGCGGCGACTCGATAGCGACATTGGCGATGTGTTTGGCATCGACGTTGACGTCAGTGATCATCGTCCTGCTCATCAACGTGACAAAAAAACCGCGACCCGCAACAAATCCATGCCAAAAAAGAAGGCTGCCAATAGCCCTCCTGGCCCGCGCGAAGCCGGTCAATCCAAAAGAAAAAAACCGTTTAATCCGACCAGTGCAAGCGTGTCTCGCCTGCGTCAGCGCTTGGGGTTGAACAGCGCACAGTTTGCACAACTCCTGGGTGTCAGTCACAGCTGCATTACGCGGTGGGAAAACCAGGGCGGACGCCTGACATTGCGAGAGCGTTCAAAGCAAGCGCTCGCGCTAGCTGCTGATTTGGAAAAGTCGGAGGCATGGAAAAAGCTGGGGTTGTAGGCATCTAATACGCGCCTCACGGACTGAATTTTAAACACTTAGCCACAGAGCTTTTTGACGAGGGTGGATTGCTGTACGGTTCGCCTGCCCAGCGACAGCATGATTTTGACGATGTTCTCCCACTCGGATTGGATCAACTTCCAGTTAATCGGTTTGGCACGAGAAAGCACCTCACCTGCATCGAAGCTGACTCTGAATTCTGCCAGAAAACGTTTCTTGAATACTGCATAGCGTGGCGTCGGGCGTTTTGGCTCGTTTTTCAGTGTGCTCCAACCAAAACCATTCGTGCTTGTGCTGGCTTTAAGAATATCGGTAACGCACTGGCGGCTCTCTGCATCTAAAAGTCTATAGAGTTGATCATAGTGCCGGGTATTTACCTCGGCTCTGGCCGTTTGGCATATTCGCTCAAGTACACTAAATACTGGCAGCTCGTAGCGTTCCTTCACCAAATATTCCAGCGTAACATTGATAATATCCGGTAGTGCTTCTGTCCGTTTGTAATGGCGTAATGCAAACTGCTGATTTTTCCGAGTCGGCGTGTAGGTATCCCCCAGTTCGTCTTGCGTGATATCAGACTTAATCCGCGGATAGGCTGTTTGCTAAATGGCCGCCATCGATTCATTTCTTCTCTGATAACGATATGGAATAAGCGACATCATTTCTACCGGTTTCAGTAAATCTTGCGAACATTGGTAGGGGATTCACTGGATAAGTCGAAACTCAATCATTTCACGCCTGGTTCTTTATATATTCCCCAGAACACCTCCGGCAATATGCAAACCAAAGGAGTGGGTTACGGATGATTAGTCGTGGAATGCTGGCATCGGTAATCGCCCGGTCATGGTTCTGTTAAACCAGAAGTGCATAAACGAGGGGGATGACGTCCATTTTCAAACATCGCGTTACCTCGGTCACTCACGTCCTGTGAAAAGAGTTTCCGAACTGAAACGGTTATTCTTCGAGCATACTGCGCAGCATCCAGGCATTTTTTTCATGAATTTTCATACGCTGCGTTAACAGATCCGCGCTTGGCTCGTCATTCGCCGCATCAACTACGGCGAAGATTCCTCGGGCGGTGCGCACGATGGTTTCCTGCCCCTCAACGAGATTGGCAATCATTTGCCTGGCACTGGGAATATCATCCTCTTCCGCGATGTCGGTCAGTGCTGCATACGCTTTGTAAGAACCTGGCGCAGGCATATCCAGCGCACGGATGCGCTCTGCAATTTCATCCACCGCTGCCTACGCTCGGCTCAACACCTGTTCCAGTTTGGCTTCCAGCGCATGCGACAGCGAAGTTTTGTTGCGCAGTCCAGCATTGATCGCCGGCTACATGACACAACCACCATCCACATTAATCGCTTGCCCCGTCACATGGTCAGAAACGGCTAGAAACATCACCGCAGTGGCCATATCTTCTTCTGTTTGCGGCACGCCCTGCGGAATAAATGCATCGACATTACGCTGATAGCTGTCCTCTTCGCTCTCGCCCGGCTCGGCGAAATCCTGTCTGAGCATCTGCCACATGGCGGTGCCGACGATGCCGGGGCAAATCGCGTTGACCGTGATGTTGTCTTTGATCAACTCTCTGGCAAGTGCCTGGGTAAAACCGAGCACCGCGAATTTTGAGGCGCTGTAGTGCGCCAGCCCGGCATAGCCCTGCTTGCCGGCGATCGATGAAATATTAATGATCTTGCCGCCACCCTGGATCAGCATTTGTTTTGCTGCTGCCTGGTTCATCAGAAACGTGCCTTTAGCATTGGTCGTCATGATGGAATCCCAGTCGTCTTGTGTGAGTTCAACGACTGGCTTGCTGGTGATAATGCCGGCACAGTGGACCAGCAGATCAACTCGACCGTAGGCCTGAACCGTTTTCTTGATCAGCATATCAACCTGCGCCTGATCGGTCACGTCGGCCTCGATAGCCGACGCTTCTCCACCCAATTCGCTGAGGTCGGCCGCAACCTCCTGGGCTGCGGTGAAGCCACCGAGATTTTTCGTCCGGTACTGGTTGCTCACAGTTCGAACGCTATCAATACCATTGACCACGACGGTAGCGCCCTCGCTGTGTAGCCGTTTGGCAATGCCTTTACCGATACCCGTGCCACCACCGGTAACGATTGCAACCTTGTCCGCTAACTGTGTCATGCATTTCTCCCAACAGATTTTATAGAAGGCGGTACTATCAGCCATAGTTTGCGGCGCGTAAATTAGGGGTAGTACCTAAATGAGCTAGGTGTGTCCACAGCAGGAGGAGGCAGACTGTGAAATCACCAGGTAACATAGTTAGCGACACACGACAACACGGGTTCTAAGTACTACCCGCAGACACATGCAGGACAGCCCTAGTAGTAGCCGTTGCAAACAACCGTTATTATCCCTACTTCACTCCAACAACTAACACACAAATAGTTTAAACGTGACACTCAAAAAGACCCTGTATATTGCCGGCTGCGCTCTCATCACGCTATTCACAGCGGCGCAGGCCCTTGCCGAAACGCTGGAAGACGCGTGGGCGGTGGCGCTGGCTTCAGACCAGCACCTGCAAGCGGTGCGCACTGAAACTGTAGCTGCCAGCGAGCAACGCGCCGCCGCAAAAGCCAATCGAATGCCAAAGCTTGAATTCGACAGCACCTTCACGCAGCTAGACAGCACGCCGGCGCTCGACCTTGGTGCCTTGTCCTCGCTGTTGCCGATCGGGTCTGCCGAGGTGTTCAGCAATGACAATTACGTCACCGCTGGCGCGATCTTTTCAATACCCCTGTATACCAGCGGTCTGATCAGCAGCGCTATCGATGCGAGCGACGCCGCTTTCGAAGCGAATCAGGCGCAGGAAGCCGCCACTGTCCAGGATGTAAAACTCGCCGTGGCAGAAACATTCGTGACGGTGTTACGCGCCCGGCGCGCAGTGGAAGTCGCCACCCGCAATGTGGCCAGCTTGAAGGCGCACGCGCGCGACGTGAATAACCTGTACCGCAAAGATCTAGTACCACGCAACGACCTGCTGGCGGTGCAAGTCTCGCGCGCCGACGCGGAACAAAAAGCACTGCAGGCCAGCAATGGTCTCGACCTCGCCAGCGCGGCTTACAATCGGGCGCTGGCGCGGCCATTGCAGGCCGCCGTTGACATTGAAGAAGTGATGCCATCGCTTGCTGCCGAACTGACGTCCAGCGATAGCCAGGCCTTATTCGATATTGCCCGGGCGGAGCGCACGGAGCTGCGGGCATTGAGCGAGCAAGCCAACGCCTTGCAACATCAAGCAAAAGCGCAACGTGCCCAAACCAAACCACAGATTGGTGCCAGCGCCGGTTATCTCTATCAGGAAAACGAAATACTTGACGATGACGATATCTGGTCGGCCGGCATCGGTGTGCGCTGGACACCCTTCGATGGCGGCCGCACGCGGCATAAAGCTAAGCGCCTCACACTGCAGGCCCAGGCCGTTATCGAGCAACGCGCCAATGCCGAAAGCCTGATACAGCTGCAAGTGCGGCAGACCTGGCTGGATGTCGGTGAAACGCAAAAACGGCTGGCCGTTACCGAGCAAGCCATTGACCAGGCCGATGAAAATCTACGCGTCGCGAAAAATCGCTACCAGAACGGCATCGGCACGAATACCGAAGTGCTGGATGCGGAAACACTGCGCACGGCAACTCAATCGAACCACAACAATGCGCGCTACGACGTGGCGCTGGCGCGCGTGCGGCTGGCGCGTGCGGTGGGGCTGCTGTAGTGGTATTGTCTGTAACTCTGTTGGAGCAACAATGAAAATGAAAAAAGTCGCTGCTGTATTTGCCGTGCTAGTGGCAGTCGCAGCAGTCTACTGGGCCTATGCCGCGTTTGTACGGGTGGAACCGCTACCCGAGGGTTTAATCCAGGCAAATGGACGGATGGAGGGTGATCAGGTCATTGTCTCCAGCAAATACCCCGGTCGTGTCGCCGAGTTTTACGTCAATGAAGGCGACAGCGTCAGTGCCGGACAAAAACTCGCACAACTCGACGACAAGGAAATTAAAACCAAGGTACGCCAGGCCGACCAAGGAGTGAGCGCGCTGCAGCATGAAGTTGAAGCGGTCAGAAGTAACTTTGCGCAAGCCCAACGCGATGCCAAACGCTTCGAGGACTTACTGGCCGAAGGCACGGCGACAAAACGTGAGAGCGAAGAAGCCCAACTCGCCTTAGACGTGGCCCGACAAAAGCTGGAGGCCGCGCGCAGCCAGTTGCGTGGCGCCAAAGCGGCAGACGATGAGGCAGGAATCGTTCGCGATGAGATGACACTGTTCGCGCCGTCGGCTGGCGTGGTGACTAATCGCTTGCAAGAAGTGGGCGCCGTGGTGGCAGCCGGTTCCCCTTTGTTAAGCCTGGTCAATCTGGACGCGCTCTATCTCAAGGTGTACGTTCCGGAAAAGCAAATTGGCAAACTGCGGCTGCACCTGCCCGCCAAAATCTATACCGACGCGTTTCCCGATACGCCGTTTGACGCCAGTGTGGGCTTTATCGCCTCGCGTGCCGAATTCACGCCGAAGGAAGTGCAAACCCCCGATGAGCGCGTCAAGCTGGTCTACGCCGTGAAACTCAATTTGAAAAATAATCCCGATCAGCGTTTGACACCGGGTATTCCTGCCGATGCGGTCATTCGCTGGGATGACAACGTAGCATGGGCCAAACCGCGGTGGTGATGATGGGCTGGGGCAAATTAACATGAACAGCTCAGTCACGGCTGCTACTACCGAACCCTCTCGCGCCGATGCGCAACAGGCCGCTGTTGTGCGCATCAGCGATTTTGCCAAACGCTACAAAAAAGTGGAGGCGCTAAAAGGCGTTAGCCTGACCGTTCAAGGTGGCGAGATCTATGGCCTGATCGGCCCGGACGGCGCCGGCAAAAGCAGTCTGATGAAAGCCATAGCCGGCGTGCTGACGTTTGATCGCGGCACAGTCGAAGTGTTCGACATCGTGATCGATTCGGACGCGGCGGCCGAAAAAGTCAAGCAGCGCATCGGCTTTATGCCGCAAGGGCTAGGCCTCAACCTGTATCCCGATTTGTCTATCGATGAGAACATAGACTTCTTTGCGCGTTTGCGGCTGGTGCCGGAAGACGCACTCAAGGAACGCAAGCAACGCCTGCTGGAGATGACGCGGCTGGATGAGTTTCGTGACCGGCCTATGAAGAACCTGTCCGGCGGTATGAAGCAAAAGCTGGGCCTCATCTGCACCCTGATCCACGAACCCGAGCTGGTGATTCTGGATGAACCGACCACCGGCGTCGACCCGGTATCGCGGCGTGATTTCTGGGCGATTTTGGCCAGGCTATTGAGCGAGCGCGGCATCACCGCGCTGGTATCCACCGCCTATATGGATGAAGCCTCGCGCTTTCATCGCGCAGCTCTTTTATATCAGGGCCAGGTGCTTGCCGACGGTGAATCGGATGAGATCGCTGCCTTGGTGAAAGGGGCGCTAGTCACCGTTGCGGTGACTCCACAGACGGAGGCGCTTGGCCGCCTGCAGCAACAGTTTCCGCAAGTCGAAGCGGTCGGCCCGCGCATCCGGGTGTTTGTCGACGAGCAGACGCCGGCGCAGGCCAAAGAGTGCGTTGCCAATGCGCTGCAAGGCTTACAGGTCGACGGCGTCGATGCAGTTGAGCCCGAACTGGAAGATGTGTTTGTTGCCAAGCTGCGCCACGAAGGGGTGACCGTTGAGCAGATGACGCAGTTTGATGCAAACGTCAGCAAGCTTGACACAAGCACCAGCAACCTTGAGGAAAGCGGGTTGGCCATCGAAGCGCAGCAGCTAAGCAAGCAGTTTGGCGATTTTCGCGCCGTCGACGCGATCAGCTTCACGGTGCCGCGCGGCGAAATATTCGGCTTGCTTGGCGCCAACGGCGCGGGCAAGACCACCGCCATCAAAATGCTCACCGGCATTCTCAAACCCAGTGCAGGAACCGGCCAGGTTGCCGGTGCCGATATGCGCAGCGCCGGCAACGTGATCAAGCGCCGCATAGGCTATATGTCGCAGGCATTTTCCTTGTATCTGGATTTGACCGTGCGCGAAAACATCCGTCTGTTTGCCGGCATCTACGGCCTGGATGCAACCACGCTGCGCGAACGGCTGCGCTGGATAGTCGATATCGCCGGCCTTGGCGGCTTCGAAGATGCGCCTGCGGGCAGTTTACCGATGGGCCTGCGGCAACGGCTGGCGCTGGGCTGCGCGCTGGTGCACCGGCCGCAGATTCTGTTTCTGGATGAACCCACCTCCGGCGTCGACCCGCTCGGCCGGCGCCGCTTCTGGGACATTCTATTTCGTCTGTCGCGCGACACCGGCGTGACGATTCTGATCACCACCCACTATATGAGCGAAGCCGAACACTGCGACCATCTCGCCATCATGTACGCCGGACGTATCTTTGCGGACGACTCACCGGCCGCTTTGAAACAACAACTCACTGTAGACGCCGGCGAGCTACTGGAACTGCACGCCGACCAGCCGCTGCAGGCCTTGGAACTACTCAAGCAGGCGGATTTCGAAGGGGTTGCCCTGTTCGGCAAGCGTGTGCATCTGTTGACCAGAGATAGCGCCGCAGCGACCCGGCAGATTGAAAACCTGTTCAAACAGCATAACGTCACGTTGCTAAGCAGCGGCGTGCGCCCATTGACCATGGAAGACGTCTTCGTCTACCGCGTGCTGGAACTGGAACGCAAACAGCAAGCCGGCAAACAGAGGGCGGCATGAACAGACGACGCATTCTGGCAGTCGTGGTGAAGGAGTGGCGCGAGATTATTCGCGACCGCTTATTCCTGGTGTTAGCCTTCGTCGTACCGGCGATGTTAATGCTGCTGTTTGGTTACGGCCTGTCGCTGGACGTGGAAAAACTACCCCTGGCCATCGTTGACTACGACAACAGCGCGCAAAGCCGCGACTACGCCTACCGTTTTATCGACTCGCGTTATTTTGATTTCAAGGGTTATACGCGTAACGAAGACCTGCTGGCGCGCCAGCTTTCTACTAACAAACTGCGCGCCTATGTCGTTATCCCCGAGCATTTCGAACGCGACTTGCTGGCCGGTCGACCGGCAGCAGTGCAAACAATGCTCGACGGTACTTTCCCCGCGCGCACGGCAACCGCCAAGGGTTATATTATTGCGATTAACGCCGCGTATTCAGCCGAACTGCTCGGTGCCTACCTGAGCAAAAGCGCAGGCATCAACCCCGTGCAAGCACAACAGATGTTGCAGCCGGTTAAGCTGGACGTACGCTACCTTTACAACCAAAGCCTGCTCAGCGTGTGGTCTATCGCGCCGAAACTGATCATGGTGATCTTAATGATCGCGCCACCGTTTTTGACTGCGCTGGGCATCGTCAAGGAAAAAGAAAGGGGCTCGATCTATAACATCTACGCATCAACCGTTAGCCGCGCCGAATTTCTGACCGGTAAAATTCTGCCCTATATCGGCATCTCCATGATCAATGCCGTTATCCTCTGGCTGCTGGCGGCGTTTCTGTTTGGCGCGCCGTTCAAGGGCGACTTCCTGTTCTTTTTGTTAGCCACCTTGATCTACGTAACCTGCACCACCGGTATTGGTTTAGTTGTTTCAACGCTGGTGTCGACCCAGGTCGCTGCCATGGTGCTGACCGCCATCGTCACCGTGGTGCCGGCCGCGCTCTATTCCGGCGTGTTGATTCCAATCCCTTCCATGGAGGGGCAAGCGCAAGTGCTTGCGCACCTGCTGCCTGCCATGTATTACGCCGATATTGTAACCGGCAGTTTTTTGAAGGGTATCGGCATTGTCGCACTATGGCGCGACGTTGCCGTGTTGACACTATACGCCTGTGTGCTGTTCGCGGCCGGGTTCTTTCTTTTTCGCAAGCGACCCAACGCATGAACAACAGGTTTTCCCTATGCCCGCTCTAACAGTTTGGCTACGCCGGCTGCGGGTGCTGACCAGCAAGGAGTTGCTGCAGTTCAGCCGTGATTTCGTGCTGGTTTTCTTCACCGTGTATGCGTTCACGGTCGATGTTTACCTGGCGGGCTCCGGCATGAAGCTGTCATTAAATAACGCGGCGACCGTCGTTTTTGACGGTGACCGCAGCCAGGCATCACGCGAGCTGGTCAGCCGTTTTCGCGAACCCTATTTTAACCAAACAGGCCAGCTCGGCAGCGCGCAGGACAGCGTCGCAGTGCTGGACAGCGGCAAGGCCATGGTCGCGCTGGATATACCACAGCATTTCGAACGACAACTATTGCGCGGCGAGCCCACGTCGGTGCAAATGCAGATCGACACCACTAACACGGTGCTGGGCTTGCTGGCCAGCAGTTACGGCGAGCAAATTGTCGGCCGCTATGGTTTGGAAGTAGCGCTGGAAAGGCTGAACCGGGCGGGTGGTAGCCTGAGCAGCGCACCGTCAATTATTGACCAACACCGCGTCTGGTTTAACCCGAACCAAAGCGACGCCTGGTTTATGTCGATTTCGGAGCTATTGACCGTGATCACCTTGTTCTCCTTAATGCTCCCCGCCGCGGCTATGGTGCGCGAGAAGGAACGCGGCACTATTGAACAGCTGTTAGTGTCTCCATTGAGCCCTATGCAAGTGATGCTGCCGAAGGTGCTGTCGATGACCCTGGTCATTCTGGCGCTAACGGCGTTGTGTCTCTTCCTGGTAGTACGCGGCGTGTTCGCCGTTCCCTTCGAAGGTAGCCTGCTATTGTTCTTCGTCATTACCGCGTTATACGTGTTTACTACTGCCGGGCTGGGTCTTGCCATCGCCACCTTTGCGCGCAATATGGCGCAGGCCGGCATGCTGGTTATTTTGTTTATCGCGCCGATGATTTTTCTATCCGGCGCGTTCACGCCACCGGAAGCCATGCCCGCTTTCATCCGCCTGTTGATGCTGCTGTCGCCGCTGCACTATTTTATCGATGCCACTTACGGGATTATGCTGAAGGGTGCCGGGGTGAATATGTTATTGCCGCAGTTGCTGGGCATGAGTGTACTTGGAGCGCTTAATTTTGGGCTGGGGTTATGGCGCTTCAGGCGGCAGTTTGAATAGCGTGACGCGTTAGTCAACCAGGTTTAACAAGATCCTTGCCGACGCGCACCGATGTGCCATCAAGCAGCTGTAACTCACCCGCCTTGTTCTCGTTATCTGCTCAAAAGTTCGGCAGCAATTCGGCCAATCTTTCCATCAGAAAGGCGTTGATCAGCGGCTTTTCAAGCACGTCGGTCGCACCAAGTCGCAGCGCCTGGTGGCTTATGTCGTCGCTGGCGCTGTTGTTCAGTACGATCACGGGGAGCTCGCAACCTTGTGCGCGCAACCGTCGCAACATCGCCAGGCCGCTCAAGCCGGGAAGACAGGCCTCAACCAATAAACAGCCATGCTTGATATCCCCGGTGGGGAATGCTTGCAGGAAGTTGTTCGCGTCTGGAAAATACCGAACGTGAATACCGTAGGTACCGAGTAGTGTTGTCAACGCCTCGCCGATTCCCTCGTCAGGATCAATAACGTAGACGATAGTGTGATGTTGCAACGAATTATCCCGTGCTGCGTTCGCGATACCTCAGTATGAGGCGCATCGGTCGTTAGCGGTAGTTAGGAGTACCCCGTAATTTAATGTGGTTGCAACGCAGCAATGTGGTCCGCCTGGGGTCAAGCGCCAGCTTCCTTTCTAGCTGGACTCCGGCGCTGTCGAGTCAATCTTGACCCGTATGAGTTGCGCAAGCGTGCTGCACTCCAGTTTCTTCATTACCTGCGAACGGTGTACCTCTACCGTTCGCTCGCTGATCCCGAGTTTCGAGCCAATTACCTTATTCATGTCGCCAGCGGCCACACCCTCGAAAACCTCTGTTTCGCGCTTGGTCAGGGTGGCGATTTTCTCTAACAATTGCTGCCGGTCCAGCATGTGTGTGCGTTTGCCCTGGTCAAGCGCAAGCGCCTCATTGACTCGCTCCAGCAGATCTTGCTCGCGAAACGGTTTACGAATAAAGTCCAGCGCCCCGCGCCGCATCGCTTCGACGGCCATCGGAATATCGCCGTGGCCGGTTATAAAGATGATCGGTAATTGGGATTTTTGTTCATTGAGGTGTTGTTGCAGGTCCAACCCGGTCATATGGGGCATGCGGATATCGAGCACCAGACAACCGCCCTTGCTGTGATCGTAGGATTTCAAAAACTCTAAAGCGGAGCTGTACAGCTCGCAGGGCTGTGCTACGGATTCGAATAGCAGGCTGAGGCCTTCACGAATACCTTCGTCATCATCGACAATAAATACGGATTGTTGTCGTCTAGTCATTCTGGTCACCTGTGTGCGCCGCGGGCAAAGCAAATGAGAAGGTTGCACCGCCGGCATCGTTGTTGTGAAACTGCAGTTGCCCGCCATGTGCGCTAATGATGGCGCGGCTGATCGACAAGCCCATACCCATGCCGGACTCCTTAGTCGTCTCAAACGGCTTGAAGAGCTCCTTTGCGACACCTTCGGAGACACCGCAGCCAGTGTCAACAACAGAGACCTCGACATCGCCATCAGCGCGCAGCCTGAGCTGCAGCTTGATCGTATTGCCACCGCGGCAATCTATACTTCGCATGGCCTCCATGCCGTTGCGCAGCAGGTTTAGCGCCACTTGTTGAATCTGCACCGCATCAACAGCAACCAATGGTAACGCCTCACCGGCTTCCACTTCGATCACTATGTCGTGGATACGTGCTTCCGCCTCTGCGAGTCTGACAACCTCCGTGATGAGTGCGATACAGTCACAATCTTCTCTTGCACTCTCACGTTGCTGTACCATGGTCCGCACGCGTTCGATAACCGCGCCCGCCCGCTGGGCGTGTTGGCTGAGCTTATCGAAAATGTCGGGCATCCGCTCGTAGCTACCCGCGTGCAGAAAGCGTTTTCCTGCTTGCGCGAATAGGGAGATTGCCGTGAGTGGCTGGTTGATTTCATGCGCAATCCCGGCAGTCATTTCGCCAAGCATGTTAAGGCGATCTACATGCGCAAGCTGCTCGCGATGGGTACGTGCTTCTGCCTCGGCTCGTCGCCTCGGTGTGAGATCTTCCACCAGACCCACGACGAGATCCAGCCGCCCGCTGGCGTCGTGCGTGACCGCATTCACTACTCGAACGTCGACGACGGCGCCGCCTTTTTGCACATAACGTTTATGCTGCGAGAACTGAACCTGCTGACCAGCCTGCACTTGTGTGGCGAGTGCCGCGCTCTCTACGCGGTCATCAACATGCGTGAGGTCATGAACCGTCATCGATTGGAGTTCCCTGCTGGTATACCCCGTGATGTCGCAAAAAGCACGATTGACACTCAGGAACGTTTCGTCGAATCGATAGGTGACGATGCCCATCGGCGCCTGCTCAATGATAATATCAAGCTGTTCATGTTGCCGGCGCAACGCATCTTCCGAAGCCTTCTGCTCGGAAAGGTCACGTGCAATGCCGACAAAACAGCGACTACCGTCGATTAGAATCTCGCTTACTGAAAATTGTACCGCTATGCAGGAACCATCCTTGCGCTGCAACGTGAGTTCCCGGCGGACGCCGAATGTATCGAAGTAGTTGCTGAGGTGATGATCGTCTTCTTTGCCAGGGGCGTCGCGCAATAGTATGCTAACGTGCTTGCCGATCACTTCGCTCGCGGAATAGCCTAGCAGGTTCTCAAACGCTTTGTTGACCGTCTCAATTTGACCTCGCGCAGTGATTGTCATGATGCTGTCGAGCGCGGTGTTCAAAATTGCCTTGGAATATGTTTCCGAGCGTGTGAGTGCTGATTCGGATCGTTGCAGCGCCTCCTGCTGCTGTTTGGCTGCCGTGATATCTGTGATGTATCCATCAATTAGCAACCCTTGTTCGTCCGAACCCACCGCGCGACCGCGTTCCGACACCCACTTGGTGGCGTCGGATCGCGTCACAATACGATATTCAACCTCGAAGGGCTCATGCTGGTATAGCGCTGCTTGTACTGCGTGCCAGACACCGGCCCGATCCTCGGGATGGATGATGTCAGCCCAGCACGGGCTGCCGTCAATCAATTGTTTCGGTGCGTAGCCACAAAGAGATTCAGACCCTGCGCTCACAAACTGCATTGACCAGTGCCGGTTATTTTGGCACCGATACGCCATGCCTGGAAGATTGGCTAGCAACGTTGCCGAGAAGTCGATGGGTTCCATCACTTGTGTGGATACATGGGTTTGCGTGGCGGGAACTAGGGACTTCGCTACAAGCCTGTTGTACGAAAGCTCGGATGGTGGTGACTTATGCTGCATACAACGAAATAGCACAGATGCGCGGTTGGCGTTTTTAATTGATCAACGTTTTTGCAGGCAGATTGTAACCCGATTGGCGCAACGCTGCAGGTGAATATTGCAGCTCGTTTGCCCGGCCTGCAAGACGCGCTATCAATAGTCAGCGTAGTCAAACGGCGAAGAAATCGCGTACGCCGCTCATGAGTAACTGCGCTCCAATGGCGACTAGCAGCAAACCCATGAAGCGCAAGAAGACACGTTGGCCGCGGCGGGTCAGCACTTGCTGCAAACGAGTGGCGACAAGCAGAGTGGCACACAGCAACAGCGCCAGTATAAAGGCCGCCGCGATGACCTCCGTAACGCCTTGCCAGCCCGGTTCTGCAGCGGTCAGAGTAATCGCCGTGGTAATAGCGCCCGGACCGGCAATAAGCGGCATGGCTAACGGAACCAATGAAGGGTCGTCACCACCGCTGTGACCGGGATCGTGCTGTACCTGGGTTGGTTGGCCACGCGTCATCTCAAGGCCCATCAAACCAATGACGAGGCCGCCGGCGGCCTGCAAAGCCGCCACCGACAGACCGAAGAAGCTAAGTATGGCACTGCCGGTCAGGCTGGCGATCGCAAGAATCGCAAATACCGCGGCACTGGTACGCCACGCAATCCGGCGCCGGTCCGCCGCCTCGCTGTCGCCGACCAGGGAGAGAAAAACCGGGGCTGCGCCAATCGGGTTGGCGATGGCAAACAATGATGCCAGCGCCTGGATAAAATGGTCCATACAAGTCAGGGCTCAGCGTGTACGAGTAACGAATTCGGTCAACATATCGACGTCATATACCCGCAGGGCAAGCTTATCAGTCAGATTAGTCATGCTTGAATTTACTGCTCATTTTATTGATAACTATTGCCGGTATTGTAACGCGTTTGGCTGCGATGCGTGCTGTGGATTACCACAAGTTGAAGAGATGATTGCGTAGCCAGACTTGAACACCGGAGTTGAGCGGCTCCGAGCCACCGCAAAAAATGATGTATTTCGTCCCTAGTGGTACCACGTATATGATAAGTGGAATCCCCGATTGTAAGACAACAACTTTAGCCGGAAACTAAGAACCCATCAATTACACTATACGGGAACAAGCATGACCGGTAATTCAGCGATCACTAATGAAGCAGACAAACTGACAACAGACACCGAAATCAACGGTCAGCAAGTACGTATAAGGCCCATCAATGATCAAGATCTGCTGCGAGAAAAGAACTTTGTGGAACATCTGTCGCCGTTAAGCCAGCATTTTCGTTTTCTTGGCGGGGTTGGGCATCTGTCAGAGGCGGCCCTGAAGAGTTTTTGCGAAATCGATTATGACAGCAAAATGGGATTCATCGCGACCATCGATATAAACGGAGAAGAGCAAGAGATAGGTGTGAGCCGCTACGCAGTCGATAACGACGGTGACTGCGAATGTGCCGTGACGGTAGCCGATGAGTGGCAACATCACGGTCTGGGTCGGCTGCTGATGAATAGACTGATTGAGTTTGCGCGTAATCAAGGTAAGGAAGGCATCTATTCCCTGGATTCAGCCAATAATTCGCATATGCGCAAGCTGGCGAAAGACCTCGGCATGAGTGCTAAACGTGACGCGGGAGATGCGACGCTGGTGAAGTATGAGCTGCAGCTTTAGCAGCGACAAGTGACACCACCGACACCGCGCAAATTTTCGAGTAACAATCCAGCACTTTTAAATTTGATATTGATTCATTTCTACACCGCCCGCGGATGCCTGTTGACGCTTTGTCGTAGCTACACATGATCAATTGTAGCTAGCAACGCTTTTCACACCAACGTCCAGACATAACGCATTGGGAATCCGCTGAGTACGATTGGCCTGCTCCCACACGATCGAAAGGTAAACATCGCGATGACTGCTTTGGCTAGCCAAATTAGTAACCTGGATTTCAAGACCACGCCTATTAGCGAAGTTGAGGATGCGCTTGCCAGCGATGCAGCGCAGGGGCTCTCCAATGCGGAAGCACGCGTGCGGCTTGATCGTTTCGGGCCCAATGTGCTCGAGGAAAAACCGGTTAATCTTTGGCTAAAAGTCCTCGCCTATTTCTGGGGACCCATACCCTGGATGATCGAAGCCGCTGCATTGTTATCGGTCATCGTCCGGCATTGGGCCGATTTTGCGATCATCGTCGTCATGCTGATCATCAATGCCGGCGTGGGTTTTTTGCAGGAGTACAAGGCAGGCAATGCGATTGCCTTACTGAAAAACAAACTGGCGCTAAAGGCGCGTGTGTTACGTGAGGGACAATGGCAGAACATCGCGGCCGGCGAGTTGGTACCGGGTGATATTGTACTGATTCAACTCGGCAATATCATTCCGGCCGATGTCAAGCTGATCGAGGGCTCGTACCTGAGTGTCGATCAGTCGGCACTAACGGGCGAGTCGCTACCAGTGGATATGAAAACGGGCGACGTGGCCTACTCCGGATCGATCGCGCGGCAGGGCGAGATGCGGGGCATCGTGGTCGCGACCGGAATGGCTACCTTTTTCGGCAAAACCGCGGGGCTGGTCGAGGGCGCCTCAAGCGAATCGCATTTCCAGCGCGCGGTGGTGCGCATTGGTAACTTTTTGATCCTGGTCACTCTGGTACTGGTGGCCTTGATTTTAACGGTCGCTTTGTTTCGGCACGATCCGCTACTCGAAACCGTGCAGTTCGCCTTGATCCTGACTGTCGCCGCTATCCCCGTAGCGCTGCCGGCAGTATTGTCGGTGACCATGGCCGCCGGCGCACAGCGACTGGCACGCATGAAGGCTATTGTCTCGCGGCTGGTCGCCATTGAGGAAATGGCGGGTATGGATGTGTTGTGCAGCGACAAGACCGGCACACTCACTAAAAATGAGTTGACGCTTGGCGAACCGGCGCTGTTCCAGGCACGGGATGTGAGTGAATTAATGCTGTGCTCAGCGCTGGCATCGCGTGCCGAGGCTAATGATCCCATTGACGCGGCGGTGTTTGCCGGTCTGGCTGAGAGGGGGGATAAGGCCCTGTTAACAGCCTATCGTATACTCGACTTCCAACCTTTTGATCCTGTTGGCAAACATACGCAAGCACAAGTAGAAAAAGACGGCCAGCGCTTCGAGGTCGTCAAAGGCGCGCCGCAAGTGATTCTGAAACTGGCGCAAGCGGACAGCGCGTTGCAGGCAGCGGTGGCAGAGAAAGTAGACGCCCTGGCTGAGGACGGCTACCGTACCCTCGGCGTGGCCAGCAACGATGCAAGCGGCGCCTGGCGCTTCCTTGGCTTGTTACCGCTGTTCGATCCACCCCGCGATGATTCCGCCGCTACCATCGACGCCGCGCGGCGCAACGGCATAGAGGTTAAAATGGTCACGGGCGATCATACCGCGATCGCCCAACAGATTGCGTCACGTCTGCATCTGGGGCAGTCCATCCTGCCCGCCGATAGCGTATTCTGCAACAAAGCGCCTATCGAGGAGCAAGCAGCCATCCAGGCCGCAGGCGGTTTTGCCGAGGTCTTTCCGGAACACAAATTCAAAATCGTCAAGGCGCTACAGGCCGAAAATCATATCGTTGGCATGACCGGTGATGGGGTCAACGACGCGCCTGCCTTAAAACAAGCCGATATCGGCATCGCGGTCAGCGGCGCCACCGATGCGGCGCGTGCAGCCGCCGACGTAGTGCTGACCGCACCGGGCCTTGGCGTGATCACGCAGGCCATCGAAGAGGCACGACGTATCTTCGAGCGCATGAACAGCTACGCCATTTATCGAATCAGCGAGACGGTGCGCATTCTACTGTTTATGACGCTGACGATTCTGGTGTTTAACTTTTATCCGGTCACCGCCATCATGATCATTCTGCTGGCGTTACTCAACGACTTCCCGATCATGATGATCGCCTACGACAACGCCGCCAGCGCCAGCGCTCCGGTGCGCTGGAATATGCAACGAGTACTCATACTGGCTAGCGTACTGGGCATCCTCGGAGTGTTTTCAAGTTTTGGCATGTTCTGGATTGCGGAGGAATATCTTGCCCTTCCACGCGATACCACCCAAACCCTGATCTTTCTCAAGTTATTGGTGGCTGGCCACCTGACGATCTACATAACCCGCAACAACGGCTTCTTTTGGCAGCGTCCATGGCCCAGTTGGTCTTTGTTTCTGACCTGCGAAGCAACCCAGGTAGTGGGCACTCTGGCGGCGGTCTACGGCTGGTTCGTGACGCCGATTGGCTGGGGCTATGCGCTTCTCGTGTGGGGTTACGCGTTGTTATGGTTTGTCGTCAACAACGTGGTCAAGGTAATGGTGTTACGCGGTTTTAACAATCATGCCGCCCATTTGCACCGTATTGAAAGCCATGTTCAACACGCTTGATAGAAGAGGAGTCTAGCTCATGCCCAATGCCAAACAAACAGCACTCGTATTACAAGGCGGTGGCGCGCTCGGCGCTTATGAATTCGGTGTGATTAAGGCGCTCTATGAGCAAGCTGATTTCAGCCCAGCGATTGTCACCGGCGTGTCCATCGGCGCGCTGAATGCTGCCGTGCTGGTCGGCGGGCGCAGCGGACCTGTGGAGACGCTGGGCAAGATGTGGCAGGACTTGTCCTTGCCGGATATTCCTTTCGTACCCGACGTTGTCGAAGAAAGCATGGCGGCACTGGGTAACGAGGCAATGTATAGCATCAACCCGGCCTACGTCGTTGCACCCTTTCTGGCAACCAGCGTCTATGACACCATGCCGCTGCGTCGTTCGATCGAGCGATGGGTGGATTTTGACAAACTCAACCGCAGCCCAACCTACGTCGCCGTCACCGCCGTCAATATCGCCACCGGCGAGTTGGAAACATTCGACAATCGACAAGGGCTCACGATCGACCATCTGCTGGCCAGTTCAAGTCTGCCGCCGTCTTTTCCTATCACCCGCATCAATGGCGCTGCCTACTGGGACGGTGGGCTGGTGTCAAATGCACCGCTAGGCTTCGCCATCAATACCCTTGAAAAACTCGAGCCGCAGACTGGCGACGTCGAGACTGAGCTTATTGTTGTTGATCTATTCCGCAACGAAGCCAGCGTGCCAGGCACTCTGATCGATGTGATGTGGCGCAGTTTCGAAATCATGTTCTCCAGCAAGCTAAAACACGACCTGAAAATATTCCGCAAAATCAATGCCTACATTGAGCTACTGGAGGAGGTCAGCGAGGCGATTCCCGAAAACAGCCCGGCACGTCAACACCCGGGTTTCAAAGCGCTGACCCGCTACCGGAAAATTGACCGCCTGACAGTCATCGACAACGGCGACACTGAAGACCAGGGCGGTCCCGCCGATTTTACGCGATCGGCGATTACGCGCCGTATTGAACGCGGCTATCAGGACGCCAAAGCGCAATGCTCGATAGCGTAAACGCACCCATACTTTTAAACCTGTTTATATAGAGGTAATCGACATGACGACCGAACCCGCAAAGCTTTTTAACTATCCTGAAGTCGGCGTACCGTTCTTCTGGCCGCTGGGTATCGCTACCCAGCTTACTGAAGCGACGCTCAAACTGACGCATAAGAACCTCGAGTTCCTGCGTGAGGTTGAGGAAACGCAGATCGAACGACCCAAACCAGTCTGGGCGACGCAGAACACCACTGAGTTAAGCCTGCATACCTTAAACCTGAGAAATTTTTCTCAATCAGCAGACGGCATACCCACCCTGGTTCTCCCTCCCTACGCCGGCCACACGTCGCAGATCGCCGATTTCTACCAGGGCCAAAGTCTGGTGGAAGCTCTGCTATCGCATGGTATCCCCCGCGTCTATGTCACGGAATGGCTCAGCGCCACCGACAGTATGAAAGATTACGACATTGATAATTACCTTGCCGAACTCAATGTCTGTGTCGCCGATCTTGGCGGCAAGGTTAATCTCATCGGGCTTTGCCAGGGAGGTTGGATTGCAACCATGTATGCGGCGCGCTACCCACGTAATATTCAAACATTAACGTTAGCAGGCGCACCCATCGATACGGATGCGGGTTCGGGTCCCATTAAAGACAATGCCCATGAGTATCCGTTGAGCTTCTTTGAAGGGTTGGTGAAAGTGGGCGGCGGTCTCTTGCAAGGAAAATTCATGCTGCAGGGTTTCAAGAACATGCACCCGGAAAAACAATATGTAGACAAATTTACCGAACTCTATGCGCATATTGACGAGCCGCACTACGTGCAGCGGTTCGAGCGCTTTGAGAGCTGGTACGAAAACACGGTGAACTTGCCCGGGCGCTGGTACTTGCAGGCGATCAAGGAACTGTTCAAGGAAAACCGCCTGGCAAAAGGCGAGTTCGTCGGACTCGGCAAGCGGCTGAGCCTGCAAGCTATCGACTGTCCAGTATATTTGCTGGCGGGTGATCGCGATGACATTACGCCCAAAGAGCAAGTATTCAACGCCGGGAAATATCTCGGCACTGGCAAAGACGACATAATTAAAGATCTTGCCGAGGGAGGACATATCGGACTGTTTATGGGCAAAAAAGCGATTGATAACAACTGGAGTAAAATTGCCGCCTGGATCCTGGCTCATTGAATTGATCACACACCTACGCCAGCCAAACAAAACTTGTGGGCAGAATCGCCCCGGAACACACCATGGAATACATTGAAAACCGTACCTTCGACGAAATACAGATCGGTGATTCCGCGACTCTCAAACGGCGTCTCACCATGGCAGATATCAAGCTATTTGCCGTTATGTCCGGCGACGTCAATCCGTCGCATGTGGATGAAGACTATGCGAAAAGCAGCCCATTTCACGAGGTCATCGCCCATGGCTTGTGGGCCGGCGCGCTGATATCGACAGTACTCGGTACTCAGCTGCCCGGTCCCGGTACACTCTATCTCAATCAAAGCCTGAGCTTTCGCCGACCGGTGGGACTGGGTGATGTTGTGACGGTTACCGTCAAGGTGACGGAAAAAGACCCGGAAAAACACCGTCTGACACTGGATTGCCGCTGTATCAATCAGGAAGGTAAAACCGTTATCAGCGGTGCCGCCAAGGTGATGGCGCCGACCGAGAAGGTGAAGCGACCCCGCTGGGCGCTACCGGATGTTCATCTCGCCGAACGCTTCCATCTGCACCGCTTGATGGAAGCCGCCACACAATACGCACCGTTGCGTACCGCTGTGGTGCACCCGGTGGACAAGACGTCTCTTATCGGCGCGGTGGCTGCCGCCGAGCAGGGATTGATCGAGCCGATACTGATTGGCCCGGAACAAAAAATTCGCGCCGTTGCCGAGGCGGAACAGATTGATATTGCGCCGTATATGCTGGTGGATACTCTGCATAGCCACGCCGCTGCCGAGAAGGCCGTGGCGCTTGCACGCACGGGCGAGGTAGACGCGCTGATGAAGGGTAGTCTGCATACCGATGAGTTATTGAACGCCGTGATCGCCAAGGCAACAGGACTGTGCACCGAACGGCGCATCAGCCATGTGTTTGCGTTTGACGTACCCACCTACGCCCAGCCTTTGTTCATTACCGATGCCGCGATCAACATCAACCCAAGCCTGGAGCACAAGCGCGACATTACCCAGAACGCCATTGACCTTGCCCATGCGCTGAGAATCGAACAACCGAAGGTTGCAGTGCTGTCGGCGGTAGAGACGGTCACCACGGGCATACAATCGACCCTTGATGCGGCGGCGCTGTGTAAAATGGCCGACCGCGGTCAGATTACTGGCGGGATAATCGATGGTCCTTTGGCGTTCGACAATGCGGTGTCGGCAGAGGCGGCCGCCATCAAGGGGATTGTATCCCCGGTTGCAGGACAAGCGGATATTCTGTTAGTGCCCGATCTGGTAGCCGGCAACATGCTGGCCAAACAACTCGAATATCTGGGTGGCGCAGAGAGTGCGGGCATTGTGCTCGGCGCGCGCGTGCCAATCATCCTCACCAGTCGCGCCGATGACACGATCAGCCGGTTGGCATCGTGCGCATTGGCCGTCATGCTATTCCAGCGTCAGCGCGAGGCATTAGTATGAAAGGTGATGTGCTGGTACTGAACAGCGGCTCGTCGAGTATAAAATTTGGTCTCTATGCCGGCGATGACGTGGCACTGCCGCTGCTCGGTCATGGACAGATCGAGGGTATCAATGCGGT
>RCMY010001583.1_pt1 | contig 21543 bp, 23 predicted proteins | sample 2041341 | NCBI WGS metagenome assembly RCMY01 (sample SAMN09708234, study PRJNA481090) | Marine sediment metagenome, whole genome shotgun sequencing project.
AGCAGGTACTGCATCACGATCCCGCCACCCATGCTCCAGCCCACGAGGTGCACAGGGCCCGTCTGGAGTTCATCGAGGACGGAGGAGACGTCGTCGGAGAAGTCCCGCAGACCCCGGGTGGCGTCAACGGGAAGGGTCTCGGATCCACCGAAGCCCCGCAGATCAACGGCGAGGGCGCGGACATCCGGCGGCAGCGCCAGCATGAGTGGCTGGAAGAACAACGAGGAGGACACGTTGCCGTGCACGAAGACGACGGTCGCGCACGGGCGCTCCTGCTCGGAGGGACGCTCCAGCACCTGCGCCTTCAAGCGGGAAGTTGCGACGAGGGAGACGGTGATGCCGTCGAGGATCAGGTTCATGTCAGCTCCAGTGCTGGGTCGAGGATCAGGGGTGCTGCGGTAGCGGCTCGGACGTCGACCATGGTGACGCCGTGGGCGAGTTCGACCAGGACGAGGCCGTTCTCGGTGACGTCGATGACGGCCAGATCAGTGATGATCCGGTTCACGACGCCTCGGCCGGTCAGGGGGAGGCTGCATTCCTCGACGATCTTGGCGGATCCGTCGATGCCGAGGTCGCCCACCTGCGCCTGACGGAGTGCCTCGATCAGTGCCATGGGAATCCCCACAGGCCGAAGCCGCCGACGGCGATACGCGAGCCCGGCGTGACCACCGACACTGCCTCCGTGGCCGAATCAACCACCTTGTCGATACTCATTCAGATGACCTCCTTGTACGCCGCCAGGGCCACGTGTTCCTCAATGACCGGGGCCACCTGGGACGCGCCGCCCTGCCCCAGCACGATCGTGTAGTGATTGACGTCCCTCAGTTCTCTGAACGAGACCTCGGGAAACTCCCCGGCGAGCCGCAGGATCTCGGCGTCCGGATACAGCGGCGGTACCTGGTCTCCCAGGCCGCGGGGTGCGCGCAGGAACTCGATGGGCAGCGTGCACCCGGACAAGGCTTCGCGGTACCCGTCGGCGCCGTCGAGTTCCAGCGAGTTCTCGGCAACAGCGTCGGGGTTGGAGGAGGCAGAAAAATGGGGGGCGTCGCCCTCCAGGTCGTAGTTGACGTAGCCCTCAATGGTGTCGTTCCAGTACGGGCCGAGCGCTGGGTGGGAGCGCCAGAACTCCACGTACTCGGCACGAGTGGTGAATGTCATGGACAGACGGCTCAGGGCAGGTCCCAACACGAGTGCGGCGACGTCCTCGGGAGCCACCCCCGGTGGTGGTGCGATGGGGAGCCCGCCGTCGATCAGTACCAGTGAGGCAATCCGCTCAGGAGCGATCTCTGCGAGCCGGACGGCAACGAAGGCCCCCATCGAATGGCCCGCCACCACGACGCGCTCCAACCCCAGGCGCTCGATCACAGATTGCATGTCCAATGCGTGGGTCCGCAGATCGCAGGGGCCGGGCAGGTTGTTGCTGCGCCCACGACCGCGCAGGTCACATGCCACCACACGCGTCCCCAGTTGCTCAGCCACCAGCGGCCAACTCATGTGCGAGGCGGTGATGCCATGAATGGCCAGAACCGGCGACGAATCCTCGGAGCCTTCAGGCGTCCAGAGGCCACCGACCAGTTCACCACCCCGGACGGGCACACGCAGGCTCGTGTAGGTGGTCATCGAGCCTCGGGGATGCCGTGGATGCGGGCCTGGTCTGCGATCTGCTTCTGCACCAACGGCGTGTTCACATACGCCGGGTTGAGGCAGTTGCTGGTGACGCCCAAGAGATCGGTCATTGCGGTTCTCCTTCTTGTGACGGCTGCGGGGGAGGATTCTTGGTCGAGTGGGCATCGGGGCGTCCGAGTGCGCGCCCGATGAAGAGCATCATCTGCTCGAAAACCTCTTCGGGTACCTCGGTGGTGCCGCTCGCAAGGGGGTCCGAATCCTCGCCGGCGTCACCGTCGGGCCAGAGAACCCAGCGCATGCCGATCATCTCGCCGACGCCCATGAGTGCCCAGGCAGCGACGGTGGGATCGATATCGCCGATCTCACCGGCGTCCCCGGCCTGCTTCAGGCCTTCGATGTAGCCGTCGACGATGCGCCCGTAGTGGAGCCTGAGCGCGCCGGGGGAAACCAGTTCGGCCTCACGGACGACGCGGTAGAGCGAGGGGTGATCAGCGGTGAAGCGGAAGAACGCGCGGAAGCCGGCACGCTCGGCCTCGATGCGGTTGGGAGCCGCACGGGAGGCCTCACTCATGGCCCGCCGCACGCGCCGGTTGAGGTCCTCGACGAGTTGCTCGAACAGGTCAAGTTTGGTCTCGAAATAGAGATAGAACGTGCCCTGGCCGATTCCCGCATGCTCGGTGATGCGTGACACGGAGGCCTCGCTGTAGCCGTTGCGCGCGAAAACCACCTCGGCGGCGCTGAGGATGCGCTGCCGCGTCTCTCGCCCCTTGGCGGTGCGCGGTGCGTGACTCATTGGGAAGTCCCTGACGTCTCGCACTCATTGACCCAGGACTTCAGCAGATGACGCCGCAGCACTTTGCTGCTGGCGGAACGGGGGATTGCCGCTACGAACCGGAACTGGGATGGCACCTTGTAGCGGGCGAGACTCCGCGATGCATGGGCGCGCAGGTCCTCGTCGTCCGTGGTGGCGCCACGACGCACGACGATCCAGGCCACCCCCACTTCACCCCAGCGTTGGTCCGCGACACCGACGACCGCCACGTCGGCCACGGCTGGATGCTGCGCCAGGACGCTCTCAACTTCGGCGGGAGCAATGCTCTCGCCGCCCGAGATGAAGATGTCCCCGAGCCGGTCCACGATCGTGTAGAAACCTTCTGCGTCCCTGTCCACCATGTCGCCGGTGTGCAACCACCCGCCGCGTAGAGCGAGGCGGGATGCCTCGGGGTCCCGGAAGTAGCCGGCGAAAACTCCGGGCCCTCTCACGAGTAGCTCGCCGCGCGCGGCACCGTCGAGGAGCTCGCCCGTGACCGGATCCGCGAGAGCGACGTCGACGTGTGGGTACGGCTTCCCGGCCGAGCCCAGCCGTCGGCGGGCGTCCTCATTGGCGAGGCACAGAACGTTGGGGGAGGCCTCCGTGAGGCCGTAGCCCTGCGTGAGCGCGACACCTCGGGCGTGCCAGGCGCGCAACAGCGGCGCGGGCATGGGGGCACCGCCCACGATCGCGTGCCGCAGCGTGGAAAGATCCGCCTGCTCGAAGTCTGGATGCTGGGAGAGGAAGAGGTAGTTGGTGGGCACACCCATCATGGTGGTGATGCCCCGCTCAGCGATGAGGTGCAGCACCCGCGCCGGATCGAAGGTGCGCTCCAGGACGACGGTGGCCCCCTGCCACCACGCCAGAAGGGGCTGGATGTTCCAGCCACCCACGTGATACTCCGGCATCATCGCCAGCACCACGTCATGCGAGGTGATCTCGGCAATCCGGGAGAGGGACACGTTGGTCCAGAAACAGTTGGCGTGGGTCAGTACGGCGCCCCGGGCTGTTCCGGTGGTGCCGGAGGTGAAGATGATCAGCAGCGGGTCATCGTCGCGAACATCCTGGCGCGCTGCTGCGTCCTTGGTGAAAGTGAGAGTGGGGATTTCGGCCTCCACCCCCTGGGATCCCAGACCCGTGGTGGGGATGGTGCGCGCCAGGCGCGTCGCGACGGAGCGGGAGAGGGTGCGGAACTCGTCCTCGACGAGGAGGATGGCGGGCTCGGCCACCACCAGTTGCTCGGCGAGTTCCCGCGGCGACAACCGCCAGGACAGTGGGACGAGAGCCGCGCCGGCCTTGGCGCAGGCAAAGAACACGACGACATGGTCAGAGCTGTTGCCGGTGATCGTGGCCACGCGGGAACCCACGCCGAGTCCGGCGCGGACGAAGGCCCGGGCCAGTGCAGTGGCCCGCCGATCAAGTTCTGCGTAGCTGATGCAGACGCCGCGATCATCAACCGCGACCCTGTCCGGTGTGGCCCGGGCACGATCGCTGGTCCAGCGCCCGAGGGTGTGGAGGCCGTCGGAATCCACGCTTGGTGACGTCAGGCGCGCGTGACTCAATGCTGCATCAGGCTGGCTCATCGGATGCCCCCTTGACCCCGGCCGGAGCCGGACGTTTCCTGTCACCGAGTCGCTTGCCGATCCCTGCGATCCCGCCGGGGAAGAACATCACGACGAGGATGAACAATGTTCCCAGAAGGAACAGCGGTTCGGACAGGGGTACCCGCAGGAAAGCGGGCAGTGAGTTCACCGCGTTGGAGCTGGCCAGTGCGGTGAGGCGCTGGTCCAGCAACGTGTAGATCATTCCCCCGACGATGGCTCCCCACCGCATACCCACGCCACCCAGAACCACGATGACCAGCAGCGTCAGCGTGAAATCGGCGGTGGCGACGCGGGGGGATGCGGTGCTCTGCAGGAGCAGATAGCCCATGCCCGCGATGGCCGCCAGCACACTGGCGACGGTGAAGACGAGCAGCTTGACGAGGTACGGGCGCAGTCCGAGGACTCGCACTCGGAGCTCGTTCTCGCGCCCGGCCGCGGCGACGTGGCCGGCGCGGGACTTCTCCAGCCACAGCGCCACCAGGTAGGCGATCACCAGAATCAGCAGCGCCACCCAGAAGAGGTTGCGGGTGTTGACCACACCCACGAGTGCGTCGGGAACGTGGGTGATGTCGAGGGCGAGACCCTCGTCGCCACCGGTCGTGCGTCCGGGATTGCGTCGGATCACCACGGATCCCGCCTGCGCAAAGGCAAGCGTCACCATGGCGAAGGAGATGCCTCCCACCCGCAGCGCGAGAGCTCCGGTGACGGTGGCGAGCACGAAGGCGAAGACCAGTGTGATCAACAGTGCAGCCAGGAAGATCACGGAGGAGGGAAGTGTGGCGGGGGCGAGCAGGTCCAGTGCGATGCCCAACCCGTAGGCGCCCGCCGCGAAGAACAGTGCGTGCCCGAAGGAGAGCATTCCCCCCACTCCGAAGATGATCCGATAGCTCAGCGCGAGGGCCGAGATCAACATGGCGTAGGCGAGCAGTTGCAGCGTGCCCGGCGTATAGGTGGGGCCGGGGAAGATCCCCGGAACGGAGATGTTCAACAGCGGCAGCATCGCGGTGAAGACCACGAGGACGACGCCGAGGACCAGCGGCAGCCAGCGCTTCACGGGACTCGGCGTGCTGGGCTCCGTCCCGGCGACGGGGTTTTCGACGGCAGTGCTCATGTCTTCTTTCCCATCAGTCCACGTGGGCGGATCAGCAGTACGGCGGCGAGCGCCAGTACGACGGCCAAGTCTCCGGTACCCCCCAGATAGAAGTTGGCGAACTGCTGGAGGAGTGCCACCAGCACCGACGCGATGGCCGCGCCTGAGAGCGATCCGAGGCCACCGATCACCGTCACAATGAAGGCGAAGATGAGCAGCGAGCCGCCCAGATGCGCCGAGACATAGCCGTAGTAGACGCTGGCGAGTACCCCACCGAGTCCTGCGGCGGCACCGCCGATGGCGAACACGAGGGTGAAGGCGCGACGGACGTCGATGCCGAGAGCCGTCACCATGGACCTGTTCTCCACGCCGGCCCGGATGATCAGGCCGTAGCGCGTCTTCTTGAGGAAGACGACGATGGCCACCAGAACCAGGACTGCGCATCCGATGAGCAGGAACCTGTCATTGGGGATGCGGGCGCCGAGGATCATCGTGGTCTGGCCGAGCAGCGCGGGCTTCGAGGTGTAGATGGGATCGGTGCCCCAGATGCCCTCGAAGAGTGCGACGCTGGCCAACGCAAGCCCCACGGTGACCAGCACCTGTTCAATGTGGCGTGTGTACAGCGGACGGATGAGGAAGAACTCCGTCGCGGCAGCGACCACCATGCCCACCAATGCTCCGAGCGCCATGGAGGCGATCAGTGCTCCCCAGGAGCCATCGCCGATGCGGCGCGAGAGTTCGAATCCGGCGAAGGCGCCGATGGTCAGGAAGGAGCCGTGGGCGAAGTTCAGCACACCCATCAGCCCGTAGATGAGAGAGAGGCCGGCGGCCACGAGGAAGTAGAGCGCTCCGAGACCCAGGCCGGTCACGAGCAGCAGGATGACGGTGCTCATGCGTGCCGTCCCGAGGTGCTGACGCCCAGGAAGCGGTGCAGTTCCGCCTCATCGTTGACGATGGAGTCGGCGTCGCCGCTGTGGACGACGCGGCCGCCCTCGATGACGATGACCCGCTCTGCGAGCCTCCTGATCACCGGCACGTTCTGCTCCACGAGCAGGACGGGTACCGTCTGGGCGGCCACCTCCAGGGCGGCAGTCACCTCGGCGACGATGCGTGGGGCGAGTCCCTTGGTGGGTTCATCCACCATCAGCAGCCTGTTTTCGTTGATGAGGGCGCGGGCCAGCGAAACCATCTGCTGCTGCCCGCCGGAGAGGGTGCCGGCACGCTGGGCACGTCGCTGCACCAGATCGGGGAAAAGTTCTTCGACGAGCTGGCGCCTCGGAGAGCCATCGCGCTCGGCCAGGCGGAGATTCTCCTCCACCGAGAGCATGCTGAAGACTTCTCTGTCCTCGGGCACGTACCCGACGCCGTGTTGGACGATGCGGTGCGTGGGCAGGCCGTCAATCCGCATTCCGTCGAAGGTGACCTCGCCGGAGCGCTCGATCAGACCGAGGATGGCCTTGATGGTGCTTGTCTTGCCCACGCCGTTACGCCCGATGATGGCGGTGACGCCACGGGATGGGACGGAGAAGCTGACGTCTTCGACGACCTGCTGGCCACCAATCCGGCCGCTCAGGTGGGAGACGGTCAGGATGTTGTCCGTCCCGCCACTCTCCGTCACAGGATTCTCTGTCACAGTGCATCTCCCAGGTAGGCGGATTGGACACGCTCGTCGGCCATCACGGCGTCGGGGGTGTCACAGGCGAGCAGTTCACCGTGGTGCATGACCGCCACCCGGTCCACCAGCCCCAGGACAACGTCCATGTGGTGCTCCACCATCAGCACGGTCCTGCCGCCGTGGTGGAGGCGACGGATGACGTCGCTGAGGGCGGGGACGTCACCGGAGGAGACGCCGGCCATGGGCTCGTCGAGAAGGATCACGGACGGCTCGGTGGCGAGCAGCATCGCGATTTCCAGCTTCCGTTTGTCGCCATGCGAGAGGGACCCGGCCTCGCTGTCGCAATGGTGCCCGAGATCCACCTCATCGAGGCGCTCCCTGGCGTCCGCCGTCGCCGCATCCCCGGGCCGTGGGAAGGCGAACAGCTTGGTTGCCCCTCCCAGCCGGGTCTGCGCCGCCAGCCTTACGTTCTCCAACACGCTCAACCCCGGGAAGAGGCTGGACGTCTGGAAGGTTCTGCCAATGCCCAGGCGGGCCCGACGATGGATCGGTTCCCGGGAGATGTCGCGCCCGGCAAGCCGGACCACGCCGTCGGTGGGTGCCATGACGCCGGAGATGACGTTGAACAGCGTCGTCTTGCCAGCACCATTGGGTCCGATCACGCCGAGCATCTCTCCGGTTGCGACGGTGAGATTCACGTCATGCAGGATGCGCGCACCGCCGATCTGGAGTCCGATGTGCTCGATGTCGAGAGCCGCCTGGGATGTCATGCAGTGATCACTCGCCCAGGGGCGGTGCGACGCTGTCGGCCTCGACCGTCTCGATGAGCTCCGGCTTCCAGGTGCCACCGTCATCAACGAGCTTGACCTGGAACATGGGCTGGATCACGGCGTGGTCCGCGCCACGGATGGTGATGGAACCCTTGACGGAATCGAAGGTAAAATCCTCGAGCGCGGCGATCATGCCGTCGACGGTGTCTCCACCCTCACGGATGGCCTGGACGATCATCTGCGCCGCGACGAAGCCGTCGGGGGAGAAGAGGTCAACAACCTTGCCGTCGGCCTCGAGGTGCTCCTTCATGGCCATGGCCGCGTCATTGTCCGTTGCGCCGTCGAAGTAGTGGTTCAGGAAGCTGATGTTGCCACTCGCGTCGCCGTAGGCGCCGTAGGTGGAGACATCGCCGAGTCCGGTGACCACAGGGGCTGCGTCGAAGACCTTCTGCTGCTCGAGCGCGGTCCACATGGCACCGGAGCTGGCACCTGCCCACGCGACGAAGATGAGGTCCGGAGCAGCGTCGTTGAGCTGCTGCGCGAAGGGCGTGAACTCGGTGGCATCCTCGGCCACCAGCACGGCCTCAACCTCGGCACCCTGGGCGCCGAGCACCGCTTCGACACCGGCGAGGTTGCCCTGGCCGAAGGCGTTGTCCTGGGCGAACACGACGACCTTCTTGCCATTGGCGTCGCCGATGAAGGTTCCGGCGGTCGCGACGTCCTGGTAGGTCTGGCGACCGGAGCGGAAGGTGTACTCGTTGATGCCGGTGATGGCGTCAGCGGCGGCAGGACCGGAGATGTAGAGCCCCTTATTCTGTGCCGCCTGCTCGGCGAGCGGCCCTGCGATACCGGAGGAGACAGTACCGGCGAGGATTTGATAGCCCTGACCGATCAGATCCTTGGCCTGGGTGACGGCCGTGTCCGGGTTGCCCTGGTCGTCGATCCACGTGATGTCCAGCTCACGGCCATCGACGGTGCCGGTGCCGTCCGTGGCGTAGTCAAGACCAGCTTCGAAGCCTGCAACGTAGGCCCCGCCGTACGCGGCGAGCGGCCCGGTCTGTGAGGTGATCATGCCCACGGATACCGGGGCGGCCTCGACAACGCTCTCGGTGGTGGTGGCGCCGGGCTCCGGGGTTTCTCCGGATCCGCTCCCAGTTTGTGGTGCGCAGCCGGTCATCACCAGTGCGGCGGCGGCGAAGATCGCCGGTGCCAGATACTTCTTGGTAGCACGCATGTGTACCTCCATGGTTGACTTCGATGTCAAACCTGACAGATGGTTCAGGTCTCAGGAAATGACAATATGCTGGGTCTGGCCGGAGCGCAAGCATCCCTCGGGGATCGTTACCCGACGGCAACAATGCGAGGCCCCGGGTTTGACCGGATTCGCCAGAGCACACGAATGCTTCCAACTGGAGATCAACAAGGCCTTCGCTGCGGTGGCGACCCACTCCATTCGTGACCTCAGTGGTGAAAACGGTGTTAGCTTGCTCCGTTTCCCAGTTCGCGGTCGCGGACTGCACCAGCTCAAGCTTTCCTTCCTCAATGGCGTTCATGAAGCCCTGCTTACGCTGCTCTGCGTTGGCCGCTCCTTGAACTCCCTCAATCACAACGACCTTGCCACCCTCACCAAGCTCCTCCGCGACGACCATGCCGACGGAAATCGTACGTTCAGCAAGACCTTGAAGTACGAGGTGAGGGACTGCGGCTAGTCGATTCAGACCTGCTCAGTGGGCAGTGATGATCGGCTGAGCAGCTGCCGGTGGGGGTGCGGAATCATCCGTATCCCCACCGGCAGCTGTTTCTTCATCGATGCTTTATGTGACAGGCATCGATGCCGACCACCTCAGGGTCTAGCCTCGATCCGGGATGAATGGTCGGTCAGCCAATCCCGCGACGTTTGAGTTCGAGGAGGGGACACATGTTCGACGGAGTGATCGGCATGGTGGCCATCTCCGTCGCTTTTGTCCTCGGGCTGTACCTGGTTCATCGCGTCTCCGCCATCGCGGCCAGCCCTCTCGAGGTGCTGCCCTTCCAGTCCGGGTGGCTGCCCTCGGAGCATGCGCTATCCCGTTACCACGTGCGCTGGTACCCCGCGACGCTGCTGTTCCTGGCCTTCGACGTGGAGATGCTCTTCATGTACCCCTGGGCCGTCGTCGTGGCCAGGGAGGGTGCGGGAGCGGTGCTCGAGATGTTCCTGTTCCTCGGCGCGCTGTTTGTGGCGGTGTTCTGGGCGTGGCGCGAGGGGGCGCTCCGATGGGTCTGAGGAGTGCGCTGGCAAGGCTGGCAGCCCGGCATGCCCATGTTCTGGTGGTGGAAACTCCCGGAGGATGGAGGACGAAGGCTGCCGTGGAGAGGGCGGTCCTCGCCAGGGGGTGGAGCCTGGCGCTCTCTCCCGCAGAGGCTGACGTCCTGGCGGTCTGCGGTGAGAACCAATCTGACGTCGCAGGAGCCGTTGGACAGGTATGGAACCAGCTGCCCGGACCGCGTGCAAGGGTCGACGTATCTGCCCGCGACGACGTGTCTGACCTCCTGGACGATGCGCATGATCGGCTGCTGGACACCGCGGGCCACAAGCGCGACGCACTGGAACGCTGGTCTGCCTCCGATCTCCTCGACGAAGGGGACGCTGACGGGGGCAGCATGGACATGGACGACGGCGACATGGATATGGACATGGACGACGGAATGAACATGGACGACGGAATGAACATGGCGCCCGGCGGTATCGCGCTCGCCGAGGGTGGTGAGGATCGGGACGGCCTGGAGATGGATGTCTTGCACCTGCTGTTGGGGCCCGTTCTGCAGTACTGGCCGGCCGGACTGGTGATGCACTGCACGCTGCAGGGCGATGTCATCGTTGACGCCAATGCCGAGGTCATGGGTGGTGGCGTGGTCGCAGCGTCACAGGCGACTCAGGCGTTCAAGGCGGCGCGGAGCGTCGACAACCTGGTCTCACTCCTTGCACTGGCGGGCTGGGACGATGCCGCGTCGCAAGCTCGAGTCATCAGGGATGAACTGCTGGATGGAAGTCCCGCGCAAGCTGAGCGACTTTTCACACTGTTGCAGCATCGGCTCCGTCGCTCGCGCATGCTCCGCTGGTCACTGCGCGGCGTTCGTCCGGTGGACCCTGCCGACACACAGATGGAAGGGATGTCGTCACGGCTTGCAGGGGACGTCCAGGATCGTCTGCTCGCGATGCTCGACAGGATCAACGGCTTGCTCGGCGGCGAGGCAGAGCCCGCCGGGGAGAATCCCTCATCCGAACAGATCGCCAGGTTGGTGGTGGGCCTTGACCTCGCGACAGCCCGGCTCGTCGTCGCCAGCCTTGACCTCCACGCAGTGACGAGCAGCGCGAAGCAGGAGGAGAGCCGTGCCCGGTGAACCTCTCATCACGGTCGCCCCGGTGTGGGCCATCGTGGCGTTCCTCATCCTGGGCACGCTCGCACTCGCCGCCCGGATGTTCGACGGCGCGCTCGCGGCTCGCGCCAATGGCAGCCCGGTTGTTGTGTCGCGACCCTTCGGGGAGGCTGCTCGCCTCATGCAGCAGCGACGTCGGGTCACCGTCGAATCCGACAGACTGCTGTGGCGGATCGGCGGTGCTGGACTACTGGTGGTGGCCGCGCTCATGGTCACTGTGGTGCCGCTCGGCCGGTGGACTCTTTTCGACCTTGACGTGGGTGTGGTGTGGTTCAACGCCATGGACGTGATGGTGTGGGCGCTCATCTGGTTGACGGGCTGGGGCGCCAATTCGGCGCATTCAATGGTGGGCGGATACCGCTTCCTCGCCCATGGCCTGGGCTATGAACTGCCGCTGATGTTTGCCCTGGTGAGTCCGGCCGTCGCGGCGGGCAGCCTCAATCTCGGTCGGGTCGTAGGGGCCCAGGACGGGCTGTGGTTCGTGGTCTGGATGCCTGTTGCGTTCCTCATCTATCTCATCGGTGTGCTCGGCTTCTCCGTGTGGGGGCCGTTCTCGCCAGCACTCGGCACGGACATCGCGGGCGGCGCGCAGGCTGAGCTGTCAGGCGTGGACAGGCTGCTTTTCAATGCTGGGCGCTACGCCCTCCTGGTGGCCGGCGCCGCCTTTGCGGTGCCCATGTTCCTGGGCGGGGGAGCCGGGCCCCTGTTGCCCGAGTGGGCGTGGACGCTGCTCAAGACAGTTGCGGTGCTCGGCGTGCTCGTCTGGTTGCGCAGAAAGATGCCCGCCACCCGCCCGGACACGTTCATGGAAATGGGTTGGCTGGTGTTGCTGCCAGCCGCTCTTTTGCAAGTGTTCGTGGTGTCCATCGTCGTCGTGGCGAGGGGGTAGAGCATGGTCATCGCATTCACGATCCTGGGCCTGGTGGCCGTCCTCAGTGGCGCCGCGGTCTTCTGGGTGGACTCCATGGCCCGGGCGACCTATGCGCTGGCTCTTTCCTTCGTCGCCGTCGGCGTGCAGGTGCTGTTCCTGTCCCAGAACTACGTGGGCGTGGTGACCATCCTCATGATGGTGATGGAGATGGCGATCATGGCCGTGTACATGGTCATGTTCATGGGGATGAATCCCGCGCTGATGCCCATGAGCATGGTGCACAGCAAGACGGCGGCGCTCGCCGTCGCCATCGTGACGTTCCTCGCACTGACCACCGGCATCCTGCTCATCGACTGGCCGAGCCGACGCGGCGCGCCCGACGTGGACGTCACGGCCGCCCTCGGTGAGGCGCTGATGGGTAGCAAGATGCTCGTGATGGCGGTGATCAGCCCCGTCATGGTCGCCACCATCGTGGCGGGCATCAGCCTGGCCCATCACCGCACCCGCTACGACCGCTTCGGTGACGACCTCTCTTCTCGCCCCGCCCGCGACCCCCAGCCGGGGGGTGTGGGCCGATGACGTTGGAACTGACACTCATTCTCGCGGCAGCGATCTTCGCCGTCGGGCTCTACGGTGCCATCTCCCAGCAGGTGGTGGTGATGGTGATGATGGGCCTGGAGCTCATGATCAACGCCCTGATTCTGGCTGCCGCCGGCTTCTGGTGGTTCCTTGCGCCGACGCCCACCGGGCAGGTGTTGCTCTTGGTGATATTGGCCGTCATGACGCTGGAAATGGCCATGGGTTTCGCCATCGCGACGCTGCTGCACCGCGTCCGCAACTCCGACATGACCGACATGGCAACGGACCTGGCGGGTTGAGGTTCATGACTGAGACCGCCCTGTGGATGATGGTGCTGCTCCCCGCCGTGGTGGGGGGCGTGCTGGCACTGTCGCGACAGGATCGCGCTGCCACAGCCATCTCGCTGGTCACCGCCACCTTCACGGCGATCCTGTCCGTGGTGGTGGCGCTGACCGGCCCGGAGGTGTCGGTGCCGTTCGTGGCCGGAGCTGAGTTCGCGCTGGGTGTCGACGCCCTCTCGGCCCTGGTGGTGCCGACGGTGGCCGTGGTGACCCTGCTGTCGCTTCTCTTCGCGGCCGGGGACATCCGCGAGTCCCGAGCGCGCTTCCACGGGCTCATGCTGCTGTTCTCCTCCGCCGCGCTGGTGACAGCGACGGCGCAGAGCATTCCGACCCTCCTCATGGCCTGGGAGGTTATGGGAGCGATGTCGTTCGCCCTGATCGGGTTCTGGTGGCGGAACGAACACTCCGTCGCCTCCGGCACGGTCGCTTTCCTGACCACCCGAGCCGCAGACCTCGGCATCTATCTTGCCGCAGGAGCCGCCCTGGCAGGTGGGGCCGGTCTGGTGCTCGGGGACCTGGCCACCAGCAGCACCGGCTGGCGGCACGTCATCGCCGCCGGGATTCTGGTGGCGGCCCTGGGTAAGGCGGCCCAACTGCCATTCTCCTTCTGGCTCTCGCGTGCCATGGAGGGCCCCAGCCCGGTCAGCGCTCTGCTGCACTCGGCCGCGATGGTCGCGATGGGTGGCTACCTCCTGCTGCGCACCGAAGGACTGCTGGCGTCCACGGGCTGGGCCGGTCCGACGGCGGCCTGGATCGGAGCCATCACAGCACTGGTCATGGGGGCGGTCGCCGTCGCACAGCGCGATCTGAAGCAACTGCTCGCCGCCTCCACCTCGGCCCAGTTGGGCTTCGTGGTGATGGGGGCCGGTCTGGCATCAGTCACCGGCGGAGCCGCCCATCTCGTGGCCCACGCGTCCACCAAGGCGCTGCTGTTCCTTGCCGCCGGGGCGTGGCTCTCAGCGCTCGGCACCAAGCAATTCGCCGGGCTGAAGGGTGCTGCCCGACGGTGGCCCCTCGTGGGCTGGACCGCGACGGTGGGCGCCCTCTCGCTCGCGGGGGTTGCGCCGCTGGCTCTGTGGGCCACCAAGGACGCGGTCCTTGCATCAGCCCTCGAGCAGTCCTGGCCGCTGTACGTCGTGGGACTGGCTGCCGCAGCGATGTCGGCGGCCTATGCAGGAAAGGTCCTCATCGTGGTGTGGCGGCGGGTGCCCGCTTCTCAACGCAGCGAGGTGGAGGGTCATCTAGACGAGGAGCAGCGGGGGACCCGTCACGTTGGGCTGGCCGAGAAGGCGCCGCTGCTGGTGCTGGCCCTCGGCGCGGCCGTCCTGGGAGTTCTGGCACTGCCGCCGTTCAGCAACGCGGTGGCACGATCGTTGGGTGACCGGCCCCCGGGATCCACACCGATCGAACTGGCGGTGTCCGGGGCCATTGCCGTGGTCGTGCTGCTTCTGGTGTGGTGGCGTGGCGTTCCGGAGCCCCGGTGGGCGCTCGACTGGCTGTATCTGGAGCACGCCGTCCAGGCGGTCGTCCTGCGCCCCACCCTGGCACTTGCGGAACGCTGTGCCCGCTTCGACGACGATGTGCTCGACGGAGCCGTTCTGGCCATCGCCCGGGTTGGGGCGCAGACAGCATCACGAGCGGCTCGCTTCGACGATCATGTGCTTGACGCGGGCGTCTACGCGACGTCGCGAGGTGTGCTCGATCTGGCCGAGCGCAGCGCCGCTGCAGACGACCACTGGCTCGACGGTTCAGTGGAGAGGGTTGCGGCAGCCGTGCGCTCGTTGGGGCGATTCGCCAGACGTCCACAGAGTGGCCAGGTGCACCAGTACTACATTCAGGCCGTCGCGGTTCTCGCGGTCGGCGTCCTTCTTCTCCTTGTGGTGAGGTGACTGTGCTCAGTCTGATCGTGTTCCTGCCCCTGGTGGCGTCCCTGGTTCTGGTGGCGCTGCCCTTTCTGGGCGACGTCGTCGCCCGCTGGCTGTGGGTGGCAGTCGCTGCCGTGGAGGTCCTCCTGCTGCTCGCCGTGTGGCAGGAGTTCCAGACGCCGGCGGTGGGCGCCCTCGCGTTCGAGGAGCGGGTGCCCTGGATCCCGGGGGTCAACAGCAGCTACCACGTGGGCGTCGACGGGCTGTCCCTGCCACTGCTCGCCATGACGGCCGTCATCTTCCTGGCCTGCGCCGTGTACGGGCTGAGGGAGAGGGACCGCCCGCGCCTGCATGCGGCCCTGTTCCTGTTCCTGCAGAGCGTCAGCATGGGGCTCTTCGTCTCAGCAGACCTCATCCTGTTCTTCCTGTTCTTCGACCTCTCCATCGTCGGCATGTACTTCATCATCGCCGGGTGGGGACACGGCAACAACGCACGCTCTGCCATGAAGTTCTTCCTGTACACCTTCCTCGGATCGCTGGCACTGCTCGTGGGCTTCATCGGCCTCTACGTGGCTGCCGACCCCCACACCTTCGACATGGTGGAACTGACGGCCCAGCTGCCTCTGACGGGGTCGCCCATCACGGGCGGACTGGTGCTGGCGGCGATCCTGCTCGGACTGGCAGTCAAGACTCCGACGGTGCCATTCCACACCTGGCTGCCGCCCGCCCACACCGACGCACCCTCGGGCGGATCGGCCGTCCTGGCCGGAGTGCTCCTCAAGATGGGAACCTATGGCTTCCTGCGCATCGCCATGCCGATGCTGCCCGAAGCCTGGCGGGCGTGGGCCTGGGTGATCATCGCCGTCGGCGTCATCTCCGTGATCTACGGGGCGCTCGTGGCCCTTGCCCAGACCAATGTCAAGCGCATGATCGCCTACACGTCGGTGAACCACATGGGCTACATCGTCATGGCGGTGGGCGCAGCCGGTCTCGTGGCCGGCGATTCCGGGGAGGCCCGCTCCATCGCCGTCACGGGCGCCGTGACCCAGATGGTGAGCCATGGGCTGATCACCGCGGCGCTGTTCCTGCTCGCCGGTGTGTTGCGGGACCGCGCGGGCACCTATGCGATGGATGAGTTTGGTGGGCTGGCGGCACCTGCGCCACGCTTCGCGGCCCTCTTCGCGGTCGGTGCCTTCGCCTCCCTGGGGCTCCCGGGTTTCTCGGGCTTCATCGCCGAGTTCCAGATCTTCACGGGCAGCATCGCCACCGCCCCGGTGACCGCCGTCGCGCTGGTGGGGATCCTGATCACCGCAGCCCTCTTCCTGCGGGCGCTCCAGCGCATCTTCACGGGTGAGACCCGGGGCCAGTCCGTGGGCTTCGCGGATCTGCACGGTGCCGAGTGGATGTCCATCGGTCCGCTGCTGCTGCTGTCCCTGGCCATCGGCATCCTGCCGCGCTTCCTCCTCGACGTCATCGAGCCGGCCGCCGCGATACTGGTCCAGCTCGTGGGGAGGTAATTCAACATCATGCAGCCGTTGCTGCTGCTTCCCGAGATCCTGCTCTTCGTGGGCGGCCTCGCGGTGCTGCTCACCGGGTCCTTCCTGCCGAGGCAACGGCAGTGGGTGACGCGCATCATCGCCGCGACGGCGCTCGTGGCCGCTGCGCTCGCCGCCGGGATCGCGATGCCCGGACCGGCACAGTTCGCATTCGAGGGCGCCTTCACCATCGACGTCGCAACGGGCGCCGCGCGGATCATCGCCTGTCTGGGAACGTTGATTGTGCTGGCGCTTGCATCCGACGAGATCGCCGGCACGGCCAGGGAGAGTGAGACCTACGCCCTCCTGCTGTTCTCCACCACCGGCGCTCTGGTCCTGGCTGGAGCGCACGACCTGCTCGTGGTGGCCGTCGGCTTCCTGCTCGCGAGCATTCCCTTTTACGGCCTCATCGGCATTGCGCTGACCCGTCGGGGTGCTGAGGCGGCCATGAAGACGTATCTTCTGGGTGCGTTGTTCGGCATCGTTCTGCTGGGCGGGATCGTCGTCTTGTACGGGGTGAGCGGAACCACGAATCACGCTGAGCTCGCAGAGCTGTTGACCGAAGCGCCCGCCGGCGCCGTCGCTGTGGGAGGGCTGGCCGTCGTGGCGGGACTGCTCTTCAAGGCCGGGGGAGTGCCCGGGCACTTCTGGGTGCCGGACGCGGCTGAGGGCTCTGGTGGTGCCGTGGCTGCTTTCGTCACGACGGTGCCCAAGATCGGCGCAATGGTTGCCATCTACCGGATCGTCGACCTGCTGCCTGATTCCCTCGCCTGGCCCCTGCTCGTGGCGGTGCTGGCGACCGCGAGCATGACGCTGGGTAACCTGGCCGCCTACTGGCAGAGTGACCCGCGGCGCCTGCTCGGCTGGTCCACCGTGAGCCAGGTGGGATACATGCTCGTGCCGGTCGCGGTGGCCGGGATTGTGGACTCGGCGCTACCCGCATTGCTGGTGTACCTGGCCGGGTACACCGTGACCAACCTTGCGGCGTTCGCGATCACCACTGCTTTCCCGCGTCATCGCACCCTCGACTCCTACCGCGGAATGGGGCGAGCCCACCCGTGGCTGGGGGCCGCCCTCGTCGTCGCCCTGCTGGGCCTCGTCGGAACACCGCCCACCGCCGTCTTCACGGGCAAACTGTTGACCACAATCGCGGTGTGGGACGGTGGACTCGCGTGGCTGGCGGTGGTCGTCTTCCTCAATTCACTGGCCAGTCTCTTCTACTATCTGCGCTGGATCGCGCCGGTCTACGGCAGCGGCGAGTCCATCCACACATCGGTGTTCGGCGCATCGACGCCGGCCCGGTGGTCGGCCATCACCGCGATTGCCGCCGCGGGACTGAGCGTGGTGATGGGCGTGGGGGTGGGACTGATCTGGGCGGCCCTTTCCTGACGCTCCATCATTGCCACCCGCTCCTACAGGATTGTTCCGAACGACGCCGACCAGTTCCGCAACTGGGCGACGATGACGTCCCAGATCCCTGTGACCATGGACAGGCCGACCGTCAGCATCAGCACCCCGCCCGCCACCTGTACTCCACGTTGGTGACGCATGAGCCAGCCCAGGTGGGGGCTCAGCTTCGTGAAGGCGGCGGCGAAAGCCAGGAAGGGCAGTCCGAGTCCGAGTGCGTAGAAGAAGGCCAGCGCGGCCCCCTTGACGGCTGAGCCCTCCGTCATGGCGAGCGTCAACACCACCGACAGCGTCGGGCCGATGCATGGTGTCCACCCCAGGCCGAAGGCCAACCCCAGCAGGGGAGAGGCGGCGACGCCCATGCGGGGCATCATCGACAACCTGAGTTGCGGTGGCATGGGCAACCAGCCGATGAAGCCTGCTCCCAGGATGATGATGAAGAAGCCAGCCAGCACGGTGATCAGGCGTTGGTGTTGCAGGAGCAGCCCGCCCAATCCGCCAAACAGTGCTCCGGTGAGGACGAAGACGGCAGCGAAGCCGAGCACGAATCCGATGGTGCCGAGCACCAGTGATCGGCGGCTTCCGGTGCCCTCAGTGATCTGTGTGGCGCCGAGTCCGGAGGCGTACGACAGATACCCGGGCAGCAGGGGGAGAACGCAGGGGGAGGCGAAGGACACCACGCCAGCCAGTACGGCCAGGGGTATGGCCAGCAGGAGCGATGTGCCGAGGGCCTGGCTGATCCAACTCTCCAGCAGGATCATTCGGCCGCCCGTACGTCCTCCACCACACCCACCAGCGTGGTGGTGGTGATCTCACCGAGCATCCGGGCGGCGACCCTGCCGGATTCATCGATAACTATGGTGCTGGGGATGGCGTTGGGCGGGACCTGCCCGAAGCCGAGGAGCAGCGAGCCGTCAGGGTCGTAGAAGCTTGGATAGGGGAGCTCAAAGGCGCGTTCGAATGCCTGTGCGGGGACAGGATCGAGGTCCCGTGTGTTGATGCCGATGAGCTGCACGTCGGGCATTTGCTCCGCGGCGGCCACCAGTGCCGGCGCCTCCGAGCGGCATGGGGCACACCAGGACCCCCACACGTTGAGCACGATGACCTGGCCGGAGTAGTCGGCGGTGGACAACGGCTCGCCATCCAGCGTCGTGCCGACGAGTTCCGGGGCCATCTCGCGCTCGTCCAGCGGAACCACCGACACAGAACCGTCGCCAGTCACGAACCCGATGCCGTTGTCCCCGTCGGCCGTCCCACTGGGGGAGGAACAGGCCGTGACCAGGAGAACAATGACGACGAGAACCGCGGTGCGGTACCTGATCATGCGTCAGCTCCACGTCGCCGGTCCAGGACGCTCGGGCGCCGTCGGCCGAGTGCATCCGGACTCGGTTGAGCCGCGATCTGCCGCGGATCGCTTGCAGCGGACGCAGTCCTGGCCGCCAAGGGCAGCGTCAGCGTGAAGGCGGCGCCCAGCTTCTCACCGGGACTGGTCGCGGTGAGTGAGCCGCCATGTGCGATGGCCAGGCCGCGGGAGATGGTGAGACCGATCCCGGCACCTGCGGCGTCCCGCGATCGGGCCAGGTCCGCTCGGTAGAACCGTTCGAAGACGTGGTCCAGCTGTTCGAGGGTGAGGCCGTCACCGTTGTCGGTGACGGAGATGATGGCGGAGCCGCCATGTCTCCTCCCATGGACGTCTACGTTCCCGCCCGGAGGAGTGTGACGCAGTGCGTTGTCCAACAGGTTCCCCAAGATCTGGGCGATGCGTTGTGGGTCGACCAGGACGGGTATCTGCTCGGATCGCTGATCAAGAGTGACGCCCTTGGCCTGGTATCGGCCGCGGGCCGTGGCGACGGCGAGCTTCACCAGGTCGCTGATGTCCACGGGTTCCGGGACGAGGCTGAGGCGGCCCTCCTCGGCGCGGGAGACGGCGTCCAGATCGCGGGCGATCCGCTGGAGCCGTTCGGCCTGGAGTAGTAGGAGGTGTTGGGTCTCCTCGTTCCACGGGGTGATGCCATCCGCGAGTGCTTCCAGTAGTGCAGTCAGGGTGGCTATGGGGGTACGCACCTCGTGGGCGACGTCGGAGAGGAGGCGCCGCCTCGTTTCCTCTGTCGCGTCCAGTCGACGCGCCATGTCGTTGAAGGCCTTTCCCACGCCGTCCAGTTCGGAGCTGAAGCCCGCTTTCGGCACCCGTGCCGCATAATCGCCGGTGGACACGTGGCTGGCCGCGGAGGTGAGCTGTTCAAGGGGCCGCCGCAACCGCTTGGTGTCGTACCAGGAGACAAGGAGCGCCAAAACCAGGGCAACCATGAACCCGACCGCGAGCGAGGCCACCCCGGCGTCGGTGAAAGCACGTTCGATGTGCGGTAACTCTGCAGCGTCAATCTGGCGCCCGACCTGCAACAAGTGGCCATGGAAGAGCGGGGGACCGACGATGCTGGCCACCAGAGCAGCAGTGGCAATGCTCGCGACCAGCACCATTGCCTGTGTGAGGAACATCCTGGTGCCCCACGACATCCCGCCGCTGAGGCGGCCAAGACCCCTCGCTCGTGTCCCCTTGCCGGGCGTCTCGTGGCCGTGGGGAAGCTTCTTCCCTGGGTCGTCAACGCCGTTTCGCCATAGTCGAGTCACCATGGTCCGTATTGTCCCCGGCGGGTGGCGGATTGACGATGGCCGACCGGCTGTCTGCCGATATCTTGATCAAATCTTGGTTCTTTCAGGCGTCCGGAACCACGGTTCAGCCACCAGGCCACGGGTAGCCTGACAGGTGTGAAGCCCCTGTCGAGAGATCACTTGCCGCGCGCACTGGCCCTCGCCCTGGCGGTGTTGACGGGTCTGCTCCTGGGTGCCGGCTATGCGCCCATGGGGGTGTGGCCCGCGACCATCGTGGGCGTCGGGTTGTTCACGTGGCTCCTGTCGGGGCGGACGCCGTGGCAGGCAGCTGGCCTGGGTGTCGTGGCGGGCCTGGCCATGAATGTTCTCACCATCCACTGGATCGGTGTGCTGGGAGTACCGGTGGCCGTTGCGCTGGTGGCGTTCATGTCGCTGTGGAGCGCCCTGTTGGGCGTCATGGTGTCGTGGGTGACCCGGTTGGGCTTGTGGGTGCTGTGGGTTCCCTGTGCCTGGGTGGCTGTGGAGTTGGCCGCCGGGCGTGTCCCCTTTGGGGGCTTCCCCTGGCTCCGGCTGGCCTTCACCAGTGTGGATCAGCCCGTGTCCGGATGGTTGCCATGGGTGGGTGCGACTGGTGTTTCGTTCCTTTTGGCCCTGGTCGCCCAGCTGGGGCTCTTGGCGGTCCGGGACCGTCGTCACCGCGTGCGAGCAATCGCTGTCGCTCTTGCCGTCATCGTGGTGGGGGGCTCACTGAAACTGCTTCCTCAGGCCACGCCGGAACAGCAGGTGACGGTGGGGGTGGTGCAGGGCAATGTGAACCGCTACCTGCACGGCACCCCGTACTACGCGCAGTCCGTCACCGACAACATGCTGAGCGAGACCATCTTCCTGCTGGCATCCAATCGGGCCGCGGGGGAGGCTCCGCTGGATTTCGTGCTGTGGCCCGAGAATGCCACCGACGTCGACCCTCTGGTGGAGCCGGAAACCCGACGCCTGGTGGAGACCGCTGTGGCGCTGACGGGGGCGCCCATCTTCGTGGGAGCCGTCATGGACGGTCCGGATCCCGAAACGACCCGCCAGACCGCTGGCATCTGGTGGCATCCGGACACGGGGCCGGGGGATCGCTACAACAAGCGCAACCTGGTGCCGTTCGGTGAGTACATCCCGTTCCGTGACTTCCTCCTGCCCCGCCTGCCGGTGCTCCAGCAGATCGGTAGACAGTCCATTGCGGGCACCGAACCGGGAGTGTTGGCTGCACCCACGGAGGCCTATGAGTACCTGCAGGTGGGGGACATCATCTGCTTCGAACTCGCGTGGGACGACTCGGTGTACGACACCGTCCGAGGCGGAGCTGACATCATCGTCTCCCAGAGCAACACCAACACCTACGGCGGCACCTTCGAGG
>RCMY010001584.1_pt1 | contig 21542 bp, 25 predicted proteins | sample 2041341 | NCBI WGS metagenome assembly RCMY01 (sample SAMN09708234, study PRJNA481090) | Marine sediment metagenome, whole genome shotgun sequencing project.
AGATCATTAGAGTAAAAACCAAAAATTGATGTTTTACCGCAAATTCATTAGGTTACATGACTACCAACAACTAACGCTAACATAGCCAATATTAACTATAAATTGGAGTATAACTACTATGGAGAATCAAGTTAAATTCATGATTGTTGGTGTTGGCATGTTCTTGTCAGCACTTGCATGGGCAGAACCGCCAGCGACACCAACGTTATATGTTTCCCCAGATGGGCCGCAAGTTCATTTTTATTGGGATGAGGTGCCTGGCGCTGAAAATTATACTATGCTTGCATCTGACCTTGCTAGTGGTGCTCTTTTTGGTGAATTTAATATGGGCAACTCAGGCCGAATCAGTGCGACGCTACCAGCAGGAAGCAGCTTCTTTGTTTCTGTCCGTGCAGAAAATACAGATGGTTCTAGCGCCTATTCAATTCCACGCCAACTCGTTGTTTCGGCTGATGCCAGTACACCTAGCGTAGAGCAGGTGATTCAAAACTATGCAGGTAATGTGATCTACAATACCTATCGTGATTTGGCGGATCGTGCAGAAAAGCTCAATGCTGCGGTAGTTAAATTACGAATTGAAACAAATGACATTAATCTTTCGACAGCTCAGCAACAGTGGGTTAATACGCGACGCCCCTGGGAACAATCAGAAGCATTTTTATTCGGCCCGGTTGGCGACGAGTTATTAGACCCGGCGATGGATAGCTGGCCTGTGAATGCAACTGATTTACAGAATGTACTGGATGGTGATACAGCATTAACCGTTGAAACAGCGAGTGTATTTGGTGATAATTTGAAAGGTTTCCATGTTATAGAATATTTGTTATTTGGAACAGGTGGCAATAAGACAAGTGCAGAATTCACAGAAAGAGAATTAATGTACTTAGGCGCAGTGACAAATGTATTGGCTAATGATACCCAAAGATTAGCGCAAGGCTGGAATCCAAATGATGGTAATTTTCTTGCAGAATTTGCTCAGGCGGGTATCGGTAGTACGACATACACGAGTCAAACTGCAGCACTCCAAGAAATGATTGAGGGCATGATTGGCATTGCTGGTGAATTAGCCAGTGTGAAGCTTGAAGACCCAACAAGACTGAGAGATGCCACAATGGTTGAATCACAATTTAGCTTTAATTCACGCGCCGATTTTATGGATAATGTCCGCTCAATTCGTAACGCCTATACCGGAAATTATTTATTATCTGAAGGGCCCGGTTTAAATGCTTTAGTGAAGTCAGTTAACCCTGCTTTGGATGAAACAATCAATAGCCAGATTGAAGCAGCTATTGCAGCGATTAATGCGATTCCTCAACCATTTGCTGAAGCAATTTTGTCAAGTCCCGCCGATGTACAGACAGCTGTAGAGGCAGTAAATGCGCTCCTAATAACATTGTCGAATGAATTGTCACCTTTAGCAAAATAAGCAATTGAGAATCCGAATTTCCCATTAAATCTTTTTAATGGGAAACTCTAAATGAAGATTTTTATCTGAAAGTTTCTTAATTAGTCGTCTCTGGTAAAACTCTAGCCTGGATGTTGCATCAGTACATTAGATCTTAGTCTAAAACCTTTATGTCTTCTGACTTTAAGACATTTAGGTGAAGTACAGTTTGTACCAAGGCCTCACTTGCTTGTTTTTAACTTGCTCTGTTCTGAATTAAACGCACATTCTTCCTATACCGCAGAATAACTGCGACTCCAGTCACAAACACGATTAACTCAAAACTGATCGTCATTTAAATTCCAGCAACTGATGCAATACCCAGGCTAGCAGGAGATCGTCCAGGAAAGCACACTAAAATAATAGTTGTCAGCTTACAGGTATCAGACTGGTGCACTTTTATTCCGCGATAACCGCAAAAATCAGCGCGCTTCAGTGGTATCATTATCACTCCGCTATTTATATAAAACGGTGGTGTTTGGTATGAGAGCAGTGCAATTAACGGAAAGTGTTGGGTTTTTGATCCATTTAGGTTGTTTTCGCAAGACACTTGTATTGTTATCTGTTTTTTTATTGTCATATTTAGATTGATTCAAATATACTGTCGCTTGTAGCTACTATCAAGTTTCCCCTGATCGTTCCAAAATATAATCGAAAATATTTGTTGCGCAGAAAGAATAGATTGGTTTCTTCTTTTATATGGTATGGCCACGCATACGATTCGGTGATTATTAACAGTGACATTTTGAATAAAGTCTTCCTTAAAAGCCATAAATCCTGTTCGCTAACTTTTCGTTCTTGAAAATTAATATAATCTATAAAAACGGGAGTCTTTATGTTTACTGGGATTATTGAGGCAGTAGGCAAAATAAAACAAGTAAAAACCCTTCAAGACAAAAGAAATAATGGTTTGTGTCTGGACATTGCATCTGGCAGCTTGAGTTTGTGTGATGTTGCTATCGGAGATAGCATTGCTGTAAATGGTGTGTGTCTAACCGTAACTAGTTTAGTTGATGACGGTTTTTTGGTTGATGTTTCACGGGAAACATTAAATTGTTCATATATTTTAGATAAAATAGGTGCGCAAGTTAATTTGGAGAAGGCCATGCGACTATCTGATAGACTTGGTGGCCATTTAGTTAGCGGTCATGTTGATAGCGTAGGTGAGGTTGTTAGATTTGAGCCAATTGGTGAAAGTTATTTGCTTGCTATTAGAGCGCCGGATGTATTATTAAAATTTATTGCCAATAAGGGTTCAATTACGGTTAATGGAGTGAGTTTGACGGTCAACCGAATTGTAGATGACACGTTTTTTATAAATTTAATTCCACATACATTGGCCGCAACCACTTTAAATGAGCTGATGCCGGGTTTAAAAGTAAATCTTGAAGCAGACATGCTGGCACGTTATGTTGCACGCTTGTTAAATGTTTCAACTTAATCGGAATTAGCTCAAAATATGATTATCAGTCCTATTCAAGATATCATCGCCGACTTAAAAAAAGGCAAGATGGTTATTCTAGTTGATGAAGAAGATCGTGAGAACGAGGGAGATCTAGTTCTAGCAGCTGATTTTATTACTTCAGAAGCTATTAATTTTATGGCAAAGCATGGTCGTGGTTTGATCTGCCTTACATTGACTGAAGAACGTTGCCAACAATTGAACTTGCCATTGATGGTGTCAGCTAATCGATCCCCTTTGGGTACAAATTTTACGCTTTCTATCGAGGCGGCTAGTGGAGTAACAACTGGCATTTCTGCTGCTGACCGTGCTAGAACGGTTCAAGCAGCAGTTAAGTCAGGCGCAAAACCCGAAGATATTATCCAGCCAGGACATATTTTCCCACTTATGGCGCAAAAAGGTGGGGTGTTAGTACGTGCAGGTCATACAGAAGCTGGGTGCGATTTGGCGGGTATGGCTGGTGTGACACCGGCTTCTGTCATTTGCGAAATCCTGAAAGATGATGGCAGCATGGCACGTTTGCCCGATTTAATTGAATTTGCAGCGATGCATCAACTAAAAATTGGAGCAATTGCCGATTTAATAGAATATCGGAGTTTGACGGAAAGCCTAGTAAGGCGAGCGGCAGAACGTACGATACAAACAACCCAAGGTGAATTCAAGCTGGTTGCTTATTTAGATAAGATGGCAAGCACCACACATCTCGCGCTGGTAAAAGGTGAAATTACACCCGATACAGAAACATTTGTCCGTGTCCACGAACCCTTATCTGTTATAGATTTGCTGGATATGAATGATAAAACACACTCTTGGAGTATCAATGATGCCATGCGTGTCATTGCCGAGGCGGAACAGGGTGTTGTTGTATTACTGCACCGTAAGGAAAATTCGGAAGAATTAATTGATCGTGTTAAGTTAACCGAAAAGCCTTTTGAGGGCACTAGTAAAGCAGATTTACGAGATCATGGTATTGGTGCACAGATTTTGAAAGATTTAAACGTTGGTAAAATGAGGGTATTGGCTACGCCTATAAAGATGCCGAGTGTGACGGGCTTTGGCCTTGAGGTCACAGGTTATGTCGAACGTTAATGGTCGAGACTTATATGTTTGGTTGGAGTATTTACAGGAGAAAAAATGGCTTACTATGACAATATTCATGAAATAGAGACGAATCTTGATGGTTCAGAACTACATATTGGCATTATCATGAGTCGTTTTAATATTGATATTGGAGAAGGGTTGCTTGGCGCTTGCACTGAAGAACTAAAAAATCTTGGAGTACTGGAAGCGCACATCCTATTGTCCACAGTTCCTGGCGCATTAGAAATCCCAATTGCATTGCAAAAAATGGCATTGTCGGATCAGTTTGATGCGTTAATAGCTTTGGGCGCCGTCGTGAGAGGTGATACGTATCATTTTGAAGTGGTTTCTAATGAATCAACGAGCGGTTTGACAGCGGTACAGCTAGATCTGGGCATTCCAATTGCCAATGGGATTTTAACAACAGAGACAGCGGATCAAGCAATTGCTCGTATGAGCCAAAAGGGGACTGATGTTGCACGAACAGCAGTAGAAATGGCTAATCTCCTTTTAAGACTAGATGATACTCCTGAATGAAAGACAGTTCACACGCAACAACATCCGCGTCAAAGATAAAGATGCCGCCAAAGCCTAAAAGCAAGCGCCGCCGCTCGCGTGAACTTGTTTTGCAGGGCGTATATCAATGGCGAACAGTGGGTGGCAAAACAGAACTTATTGAAAATCAACTGCGTGAATCAGATTTATTCTCGAAAATTGATGAAAAATTCTTTATTATATTATTTCGTGGTGTGCTGAAAGATGCAGCTATACTAGAAAAACATATTCAACCGTTTCTTGACCGTCCTTTAAAAGACCTTAGTCCGGTAGAGATTTCTATTCTGCTAGTGAGCACTTATGAGTTGGTTAACTTTATTGAAACACCTTATCGCGCAATAATTAATGAAGCAATTGAGTTAGCGAGAAGTTTCGGTGGTACCGATGGCTATAAATATGTCAATGGTGTTTTAGACAAACTTGCCGTGGCGTTACGTACTGCCGAAGTTCAATCAAGCCCCTCTAGAAAATAGAAAATTCTGTTTGCATGGTGGATGATACAATTTCATGTATTTTTCAACCTATCTAAGCCATATAATCTTGTCGTGTTATCTGAATTCGAAATTATTCGTCATTATTTTTCTCAAGCTTCACCAACTGCAGAGTTGGGTGTCGGTGATGACGCTGCAATAATTTCACTTCCATTTGGTAAAGAATTCGTTGTCTCAACAGACACATTGGTATCTGGTCAACATTTCTTAGCAGATACTGACCCGCTTAAGCTTGGGCACAAGTCATTGGCAGTTAATCTTTCGGACATGGCTGCAATGGGTGCTACACCACGTTGGGCAATGCTTGCGATTACACTACCAAAGCAATTAATTAAAGAAAATAGCCAATGGATAGGTGAATTTGCTAAGGGTTTTTATACGCTTGCACAGGAATATCATGTTGCGCTTATTGGGGGCGACACAACGAGTGGGCCTCTTAATATCTGCGTGCAGATTATGGGTGAGGTTGACCAAGGAAAGGCACTGCTACGTAGCAATGCGCAATCGAATGATGATATTTGGATATCTGGTTTTTTGGGGGATGCAGCTTTGGTATTAGCCCATCAACAACAGCGCATTAAGCTGCAGTCAGTTGAAGTAGAACAGTGTTTGCCGGCATTATTGACACCAATACCTAGAATTGAATTAGGGCAACAATTGATTAACTATGCAAATAGTGCTATTGATATTTCAGACGGGCTATTGGCTGATTTAGGCCATATTTTAGATCGTTCAGATGTGGGGGCAATTATAAATATTAATGCAATTGCTTGTTCTGGCGTTTTGCAAAATTATTTGCCTCATCCGGAAGTAATTAACTGTCTGCTTGCTGGTGGTGATGATTATGAGCTATGTTTTACGGCTTCGACAATTAATCGACTTGAGATCGAACGTCTTTCGTCTGAATTATCAATTCCATTAACCCGCATAGGAAAAATAACAGCTATAAAAGGATTAAAGGTGTTGGACTCAGATGGCAGCGAATTAACGCAGGAGAATAAAGGATATGAGCATTTCTATACCTGAAGCTAACATTGAATCATCGAATAATTTTGTTCCCAAAAAACCAAATTGGTCATTTGTTTCTAGTCGTTTATCTCATTTTATTGCATTTGGAGGTGGATTTGGCTTAAGTCGTTTCGCGCCGGGAACAATGGGTACATTACTTGCATTTCCCTTATATTGGTTTTTTAATCACTATTTTGAGCCAATAGTTTTTTTATTGTTTATTGATATTTTATTTATTTGGGGAATTTATGTTTGTGGTGTAACTGGAAAAGTTCTGGGTGTCCATGACCATGGCGGTATGGTATGGGATGAAACAGTTGCTTTTCTATTAATTTTATTTTTTATTCCAGATAATTGGGTGTGGCAACTTGCGGCATTTGGCCTATTTCGTTTCTTTGACATCGTTAAACCACAGCCTATTAAATATTATGACAATAAGCTGCGTAGTGGTTTTGGTGTGATGTTTGATGACCTGATAGCTGCATTTTATACATTATTATGTTTGGCTGCCTGGAAAGCCTATGTTTTGGGTGATGGTTATATTTAACCTAGATTCCTCAGTTGTACGTATCCAAGTGTGTGGTTTATGGGTACGTAGCAGAGTCACCCATTGGGTGCGCACTTCAAAAACCGTTCGCGCTAACAAACATGCGTCTTTCCGGCAACAAATAAGCAGTCAATTGAGGAATTTAGGTTTAAGCCGACATGAATCTGATAGATGAGCAGAAACTTGAGCAGCTTGCCAAAGAACTCGGAGAGATTCTAATTCAACGAGGTTTTATGTTGGTTAGCGCAGAGTCGTGTACTGGCGGATGGATTGGTCAAACAGTAACAAGCATACCGGGGAGTTCCAAATGGTATGAGCGGGGGTTCATCACTTACAGCAATAATTCAAAAAGCGAAATGTTAGGCGTTAGTCATCGCTCACTGGAAAAATTTGGCGCTGTTTCCGAACAAATAGCCACTGAAATGGCTGCTGGTGCGATTTCTAGTAGTCGTGCACAGATTAGTATTGCCGTGACTGGGATCGCCGGCCCTGGCGGCGCTACGAAGGGCAAACCTGTCGGCATGATTTGTCACAGTTGGGCAATCAAAGATGGGTTGGCGAGAACGGCGGCTTGCCTTTTAGAAGGTGACCGAGAGTCAATAAGAAAACAAGCTGTTGCAATTGCACTGCAAGGGGCGATCAATCTGTTACTTGATGCGCCCTTTGCAACTGTTTAAGCAATTACTGCTTTTTTAAAGGCTATTGCATTTTAGATAAAACTCTTGCAACGGTTTCACCCATTAATGATGGGGTAGGGCAAATGGTGACGCCTAGGTCTTGTAAAATGGCTACTTTTTCAGCGGCGCTTTCACCCGCTGAAGAAATGATTGCGCCGGCATGTCCCATACGTCGACCTTCTGGTGCTGTTAAACCCGCGATGTAAGCAATGAGTGGTTTACTCATGTTTTCCTTAGCGAATTTTCCTGCCTCTACTTCCAGAGGGCCGCCAATTTCTCCAATCATGAGTGCTATTTTCGTTTCTGGATCTTGTTCTAGTTTTTCTAAGACATCACGATGGGAACTACCAATAATTGGATCGCCACCAATACCAACGGAAGTAGAAATACCAATACCTAACATTCTCATTTGATCCGCAGCTTCATAACCCAGTGTTCCTGAGCGACCAACAACACCGATATTCCCTTGTATATAAATATGACCAGGCATGATACCCAGCATTGAACGTCCTGGGCTAATGGTGCCTGAACAATTAGGGCCTGTTAGCATCATTCTTTCGTTATCAGGAAAACGGCGCAGGAAATTCTTAACCGTCATCATGTCTTGTGTTGGAATACCATCTGTAATTGATACACAATATCGAATACCTGCGTCGGCAGCTTCCATGATGGAGTCGGCAGCAAATGCAGGCGGAACAAAAACAATACTCGCTTCAGCCCCAACTCGTTGCACAGCTTCTTTAACGGTATTGAAAACCGGCAATCCTAAATGTTTTTGCCCGCCCTTACCCGGTGTAACGCCACCAACCACATTGGATCCGTAGTCAATCATTTCTTGTGCATGAAATGTTCCAATCTTGCCGGTAAAGCCTTGAACAATAATGCGTGTTTTTTCGTCTATTAATGTAGCCACTTTATGCTCCCTCGCTTGTCTGTGCAATGACCTCATTGCGAGCTTTAACGACCTTTTCAGCCGCATCTGCTAATGTATCTGCTGTAATAATGGGTAAGCCACTGTCCGCAATAATGCGGCGCCCCTCTTCTACATTGGTGCCAGACAAACGTACAACTAATGGCAATTTCATGTCGATATTTTTAACCGCTTGAACAACACCCTCAGCTATCCAGTCGCATCGATTAATCCCTGCAAATATATTAACCAACATGGCTTTAACGCCTTGGTCAGCTAAGACTAAACGAAATGCTTTTTCAGTGCGTTCGGCGGAGGCACCACCGCCCACATCCAAGAAATTAGCCGGTTCTCCGCCTGCAAGTTTAATCATATCCATGGTGGCCATCGCTAAACCTGCGCCATTAATCATACAGCCGATATCACCATCGAGACCCACGTAACTTAACCCAGCCTCTGCGGCCGCTACCTCACGTGAATCAACTTGTTTGTTATCACGTAATTCTGCAATTTTACGGCGTCGAAACAACGCATTCTCATCGAAGTCCATTTTTGCATCTAGAGCAATGAGTTCGTTGCTCTCAGTAACAACGAGTGGGTTGATTTCAACTGTATTGGCATCAAGATCACGCAGCGCACGATAACAACCCTTGATGGTCTTGACCGCATGGTTTAATAATGTTTTGTCTAAACCAAGAGCAAATGCCATTTTACGCGCTTGAAAATCTTGCAAGCCGACAGCAGGTTCGATATATATTTTCTTAATTGCGCCGGGGTCTGTTTTTGCAAGCGCTTCAATATCCATACCACCTTGAGCGGAGCCAATCATAATGACACGTTCAGTGCCACGGTCTATCATAAATGACAGATATAATTCTTTTGCTATTTTTGAACCAGCTTCTACATATAATCTCGAGCAGACCTTTCCAGCAGGGCCAGACTGGTGAGTAACGAGTTTTTTACCTAATAACGCTTCAGCAGCAGCTTCGACTTCATTATGTGATTTACATATTTTAATACCACCGGCTTTACCACGTGCACCTGAATGGATTTGTGCTTTGACAACCCAAGTATCCCCATCAATTTCTCTGGCACGTTGTACCGCTTCTTCAGTATTGAATGCTAGGCCTCCCTCAGCAATCTTGACGCCATATTCGGCCAAGATCTCTTTTGCTTGATATTCATGAATATTCAACGTGTTTTCCTCTTCTATTTCAAAAGTTCTTAAGGAGTTACAGGTTCCTTAATGTCAGTATGACGGTTTATAAATTGTTACTATCGATATACGCGCTCTTTTTTAATTTACGCGGATAAAGAAAAGGCCGCTTAGCGCGGCCTTAAACTCTAATCTCTATTGGCTATTTTTGGCGGCAATAGCCTCTGCGACTTTCACCACATTGTTTGCCATTCTTTCCGAGGCTGCATCAATTAATCGACCATCTAATGCAGCTGCACCTTTACCTTGCGCAGCAGCTTCCTTGAGTGAAGCCAGAATACGTTTAGCTTTTTCAACTTCGGCAGGTGGTGGTGAAAATACTTCATTAGCAAGTGCAACCTGGCTTGGGTGTATGGCCCATTTCCCCTCACAGCCTAATGCGGCTGCACGCTTTGCCGCGTGTTTATAGCCTTCAGGATCCTTGATGTCTCCAAATGGGCCGTCAATTGGACGTAAGCCAAATGCTCTACACGCAACTGTCATGCGACTGATTGCAGCATGCCATTGGTCGCCCGGGTAGTCAGGATTTAAACCGCCAATATTTGTTGTTCTAGCGCGGTTGCTTGCTGCATAATCAGCGACACCAAAGTGCAGTGCTTCTAGACGTCCTGAAGCACCATTACGAGCAATGTCTTCAACATTAGCCATGCCTAGTGCGGTTTCGATTAACGACTCCAGACCAATTTTATTTTTCAGGCCTTGTTGCATTTCAAGTTGATTGACCATGGCTTCAACCATGTAAACATCTGAATAAACGCCCACTTTAGGAATCAGTAATGTATCAATTTTATGGCCTGCTTGTTCTACTAGGTCAACCACGTCACGCACCATGAATTGTGTATCAAGGCCGTTAATTCGTACTGATACAGTAATGCCATTTCCTTTCCAATCTAGGTCATTAATAGCTTGAATAACATTCTTTCGCGCTTGGATTTTATCGTCTGGTGCAACAGCATCTTCTAGATCTAGAAAAACAAAGTCTACGCCACTTTTTAGCGCTTTTTCAAACATCTCAGGGCTGGAACCAGGAACCGCCAATTCACAGCGTTGTACCCGTTGAATATCGTTTTCGTATAGCGTGTGACTCATTGTCTCTCCAAAAATTTATAAATTGTTTAGCAGTAACCTGGATGGTAAGCAGTGAGAAGTATTTTAGGTTCGTGTATTACACGCTGCTGTTTAAGCGCAAAATACCGATGGTATACATCTTTTAAAGCGCAGACTCATTCTTTGGTTATATCGTGTGTATTATTGAGCGTTTTGTGATGTTTACGGGTAGATGGCTTCGTATGCATCCGCTGCAGTTGTTATGTTGCGATAGCGCGCAATCCAAGATAATGGAATAGAAGCCACCATATTTTCTTGTTTTGCTTGATAAGCCGCTACAATTGCACCAAGAATTATACCACGACCACAGCTATCCCCACCGGCTCGGATATTTGACTTTATTGCTGTTTTGTAGTCGTCCGTATGTTGGGCAATATGAAAAACAGTCGGTAAGCCTTCTATAACGTGACAAGCAGAGCCAAATTTTTCTGCGACAGTAATGCTATCTAGTGATTTGTAGTTAAGCGAGGCTTCTAATAAGGGGTTAAGTTTTTCTCCGGCGTTTGGTAAGACATTTGCCAGTGCTTTTCCCATTGTTTCCCCATTTAGTACTGTGAATAGTAAGCTAGCAGTACATTGTGCGGCTGAAATAGCAACATTATTATTATTTGTAATGCTGACAACTTCTTCGACTAATTTTAGCAAATCGCTTTGCGTTCCTTGATGCGTTGCTACAAGCACAGGGATGGTAGCTAGTGCGGCAAACTGGTCGTCATCGGCGCCCGATTTGGCTGGGTACTCTTTGGGTTCAAGTGGTAATAACTTGCGTAATGTTAAGCGAGTGGGTGAATCAATGTAGCCAATATACCTGCCACCAGGGCCAAAATGCGCACAAAATTCTGCTTGATACTCAACACGCTTAAATTTTCCGTGCTTAGCCATATGTTGAAGCATTAATAAACATATTTCCCCATACCCGGAAGAGTCGCCAGCTGATTTATTGGGGTGTGCAAAGAAACCTTTTGTGTCAGCATAGTTTGTTGCGTCAGGCTGTAAAAAGACGATTCCCTTACTTGATTCGATTTGTGCGATTCGTGCCGGATCATAGAGCCAGTGCAGACCAAGTGCTGCGGCGTCAGAAACAAGCGCTCCTAATATGGCGGCCATATTAGGATTCAATTTTATATTTGAATTCATTAGAGTTGTTCGTTAATTCGTTGATTAATTATTGTATTAATACGCTATGTAATCAAATCTCAACTTCAGGTGGAATTTTCCTTGCTTCGTCTTCAAGCATGACAGGTATCCCATCTTTAATTTGAAAAGCTATTCGGTCAGGCTTACATATTAATTCGTTGTCTGCTTTTTTGTATAAAAGAGGCCCTTTGCATAAGGGACATACTAAAATATCGAGTAGTTTTGGGTCCATAATTTTCCTTGTTACAGTTGTGCTTGCATCGTATTTATAGTGCTTATTAGTTGGTTGTTATAGTTTTGATAAAATGCCATCTAATTGCTCTAGGCTCGTATAATGAATGACTAAACTGCCAGCCCCCTTTTTTTTCTGTTTGATTACTACTTGTGCGCCTATTCTTTCGGATATGTTTTCTTGTAGCCGTAGTAAATCTTGATCTTGTTTTTCTACCTCCTTATTTGTAGGCACTTCAATACGATTAACCAATTTCTCCGTCTCTCGGACAGATAATTGCTTGTGTGCAATCAGATTTGCAATTTCAATTTGTTGAACGGGTGAAAGCGACAGTAATGCACGCCCATGTCCCATATCGATTTGTCCTTGCATCATCATTTTTTGAACGGGTGCAGATAGATTGAGTAATCGTAGCAAATTGGATATCGTGCTACGTGAACTACCAAGAGCTACGCCTGCAGTCTGATGCGTTAAATTGAATTCTTTAATGAGGCGTTGAATGCCAAGTGCTTCTTCTAATGGATTTAAATCTTCACGTTGAATATTCTCAATGAGTGACATAGCGAGTGCTGATTCATCTGCAACTTCACGAATCAGAACTGGTACTTCTGTTAGCCCTGCAATCTGCGCTGCTCTCCAGCGCCGCTCTCCAGCTATAATTTCGTAACGCCCGTCAGTGACTGGGCGAACAAGTATAGGTTGCATGACACCTTGCGCCTTAATGGATTCGGCCAATTCAGTTAATGAGGCCTGATCCATGCTGGTACGTGGCTGGTATTTACCTGGTTGCAGGAGATCTATAGCTAGCTTTTGTAGTATTTCTTCTAGCGTATTGCCATCATTATTGCTCGATAGTAAAGCATCTAGGCCTCTTCCAAGTCCTTTTAATTTAGCCATTTTCCACCATTTCGTTAATTCAAATAATTAAGTGATCGCGGTGCTTCTTGTCATGTAGGGGCTTCTAGTATTTCTTTAGCAAGCGCTTGATATGCTAATGAACCCTTGGACATGCTGTCATGATACATAACTGCCTTACCAAAACTGGGTGCTTCTGCAAGTCGAATATTTCTTGGAATAACGGTTTGATATAGCTTATTACCAAAATGTTGTTGCAGTTGATCAGAGACTTGTTGTGCCAGTATATTTCTCGGGTCAAACATCGTGCGTAATAATCCTTCAATTCTTAGTGAAGGGTTAAATGTTGAGCGGACCTTTTTTATCGTATTTACTAAGTCACTCAGCCCTTCTAGTGCGTAATATTCGCATTGCATGGGGATCATCACTGAATGCGCGGCACACAGGCCATTGAGCGTTAGTAGATTAAGCGCAGGCGGGCAATCCATAAGTATATAATCATATTCCCCTTGCACGTCCTTTAATGATTCTTTTAGTCGCGTTTCGCGCATATTGAGATCGACCATCTCGATTTCAGCACCAGCAAGATCACGGTTCGCGGGTATTAAATCATATTTGCCGTTTGTTGCAATGATTCTAACCGCTGAAATTTTTTTACTGCCAAGTAGTGTGTGATAGACGGTACTTGTTAGCGTGCTTTTTTCTACACCACTGCCCATTGTCGCATTACCTTGCGGGTCTAAATCTATTAACAATACGCGCCGACCTGCCGCAGCTAAGCTAGCTGCTAAATTAATGCTGGTTGTTGTTTTTCCAACACCGCCCTTTTGATTTGTTATTGCGAATATCTTTGTCAAGATTATTACTCCTGAAGCAATATCATGTTAGAAATAACAAACTGTATACGCCATGTTTATTACGATTGTTTTACTATGATCAAATGTCGTTCGGCATTAAGTCTGGGTACTGATAAAGGCACAATTCTATCGACACTATACCCATCTGGTAGATTGTTTATTTCTTGTTTTACAATACTGGCCTTCATTGCGACATATCGAGAGTTTTGCCTTTCATTGCCACCTAGATGTGCTGACATAATAATAAATTCATTTAGGCTTGATAGCGCACGTGAGATGATGGTGTTAAATTGAGTATTTGTGTGATAATTTTCTGCTCGATCGGCAATTATTTTAATATTGCCCAACTCTAATTCAATTTTGGCTTGCTGTTGAAAAGCCGTTTTCTTTTTATTACTTTCGATTAATGTCACCTGCCAATCTGGTTTCATAATGGCTATGGGTATTCCAGGTAATCCCGCGCCACTGCCAATATCCGCTATTTTCGTACCTGCAATATGTGGTAGTACGGCTAGACTATCGATGATGTGATGTGTGAGCATGGTTTCTGAGTTGCGTATTGCTGTTAGGTTATACACCTCATTCCATTTTTGTATGAGTGCTAGGTATTTTAATAATTTAGTTTCTAATTTTGTTGTCTCAATACTGGGATTATATCCTAGTGCATGCATTCCCTCAGATAATTGAGTGTGTAATGTCATGCGCTTTGTTTTTTATTATTAAAGCCGCGTTTTATATGCACCAGTAACAATGAAATTGTTGCGGGTGTTACACCGGATATGCGGTTCGCCTGACCTATGGTCTGAGGTTTTTGTAGATTCAGTTTTTGTACGGCTTCGTTTGATAGGCCTTGTACGTCGTTATAATCAATTTGTTGTGGTAATTTTGTATGCTCATATTGCGATTGGCGGGCGATTTCTTCCTGCTGTCGTTGGATGTACCCGTGATATTTCACTTGAATTTCTACTTGCTCCGCCACTTTTACATCAGATACAGGGGCGCCTGCTACAGAAAGTTTCATCAGTTCTTGATAATTTACATTGGGTCGCCTAAGTAATTCGCTGAGTGTATATTCATGCTCTACTGATTTACCGAGCAACTGCGATGCTTCAACATCCGATATGTTTGCAGGCGTTACATTGATGGAATCTAATCGCTTTAATTCAAGGTTGATTGAATCCCTCTTCTTGGTAAATGCATTCCATCGGTCATGACCTATTAGTCCAAGATCATGTCCTATTTCTGTTAAGCGCAAATCTGCGTTATCTTCTCTAAGTTGTAAACGGTATTCTGCGCGACTGGTGAACATGCGATATGGTTCTGTTACACCGCGAGTGATAAGGTCGTCTACTAGAACGCCTAGGTAAGCTTCATTTCTACCTGGACACCATGATTCTTTGTTCTGCACTTGTAGTCCAGCATTGATCCCTGCTAACAGTCCTTGTGCCGCAGCTTCTTCGTAGCCTGTTGTGCCATTTATTTGCCCTGCGAAATATAGCCCTTTGACGGCCTTATTTTCTAATGAATGCTTTAAATTACGTGGGTCAAAGTAGTCATATTCGATAGCATACCCTGGACGTGTTATATGTGCTTTCTCCAGGCCTTGTATGGTATGTATTAATTGGGCCTGAATGTTATAAGGCAGGCTAGTAGATATTCCGTTGGGATAGACTTCATGTGTTTGAAGGCCTTCAGGTTCTAAAAATATTGAATGCGAAGATCTATTCGCAAATCTTGTAACCTTATCTTCTATCGATGGGCAGTATCTTGGCCCGACTCCTCCAATAACGCCATTAAATAATGGAGATTGATCAATGTTCTGTTTAATAATGTCGTGTGTTTGTTCATTTGTTTGTGTTATCCAGCAACAGCGCTGTTCCGGGTGGTGGCCTGTTTTCCCCGTAAAAGAGAATACCGGCGTTGGATTGTCTCCCGGCTGTATTTTAATTTTTGTGTAATCTATGCTTCTGCCGTCTATTCGCGGTGGCGTTCCTGTTTTTAAGCGCCCCGCTGGGAATTTCATTTCACGTAGTTTTTGAGCGAGTATATTTGATGGCGGATCACCTGCGCGACCACCTTGAAATTGTGTTTTGCCTATATGAGCTAACCCAGCTAAGAAAGTGCCAACTGTTAAAATTATTGCCTGAGCATAAAACTTTATATTGAGCTGCGTTACTACGCCGATGACTTTATCTCCATCTATCAACATGTCATCAACACCTTGCTGCATGATAGATAGATTTTGTTGGTTTTCTATTTTACTTCTGATTGCTTGGCGGTAAAGAGATCTATCGGTTTGTGCTCTGGTTGCTCTAACTGCAGGTCCTTTGCTCGAATTTAGCATTCTGAATTGAATGCCCGAATAATCTGTTGCGGTTGCCATTACGCCGCCAAGCGCATCAATTTCCTTAACAAGATGCCCTTTTCCTATGCCGCCTATTGAGGGGTTACATGACATTTGGCCAATTGTTTCAATATTTTGTGTCAGCAATAGTGTTTTGCATCCCATTCTTGCGGATGCTAATGCAGCTTCTGTACCTGCGTGTCCGCCACCGATAACAATGACATCAAATTCAAAATCGTTTTTCATCTAATTTCATTTAGCTTAGTTTTCATTTTGCTATTTTATTTCATTATGGAATGAATATGTATATCTTTTGACTTGTTTCACGTGAAACCTTTAAGTTTTAAATGATCATTTGCCGATGCAAAAGCTTGAAAAGATCTCTCCGAGTAGATCGTCCGATGTAAATTCTCCCGTAATGGCACTAAGGTTCTTTTGTGCGGCACGAAGCTCATCAGCAATTAGTTCTAATTGATAGCCGTTAGCAACGAGATCTTTTGCGTTATCTATGTTTTCTTTTGCATCTGCTAGCGCAGACATATGTCTTTGACGAGCCATGAATAGCCCTTCATCATTATTACTTGAATGCCAACCTATTGCATCTAATAATTTCTGATGTAAGTTTGGTATGCCTTCACCAGTTTTGGCTGAAAGATGAATGGTGGATATACGCTCAGCTTGTGAGTCTCTGGGCGGAGTCGGAAGCAGGTCAATTTTGTTGACAACATTAATTCTTGGGAGTTTGGCGGGTAATTTATCTAGTATTTGACGATCTAAATTGGCATTGTCTGTGTCGATATCACTAATGAAGAGCATGATGTCTGCTTTCTCTAGTGCCGCATAAGTTCGAGCAATGCCACTTTTTTCAATAATATCGTCTGTTTGGCGTAACCCAGCGGTATCTGTAATATGAAATGGAATGCCGCTGATTTGGATTGTACGTTGAATTGTGTCTCGAGTTGTTCCAGGAATGTCCGTTACAATGGCAATATCTTCTTCCGCAAGTTGGTTTATTAAACTTGATTTTCCGACATTAGGCTCACCAACAAGCACTAGATTTACGCCTTCCCGGAGTAAACTGCCCTGTTTAGATGATGTGAACACGCGTTCTAGTTCGTTTTGTATTGTCGCCAATTGTGCTTCAACTTCCTCCGCATTAAGAAACTCTGTTTCTTCTTCTGGAAAGTCTAGCGTGGCTTCAATCAAGATACGCAAGCTAGTAATTGTTTCAACTAATGAATGAATGGTTGCGGAAAACTCTCCTTGTAACGAGCGAATGGCACATCGAGCAGCGTGCTCTGTTGTTGCATTGATAATATCGGCAACGCCCTCCGCCTGAACAAGATCTAACTTATTATTTAAGAAAGCCCTGAGTGTAAATTCTCCAGGTTGGGCTAATCTGGCGCCCGCATTAAGGCAGCGTGAAAGTAATAGATTCATTACAGCAGAACCACCATGGCCATGTAGTTCTAATACATCTTCACCAGTATATGAATGAGGTGATGGGAAATATAATGTTATACCTTGGTCGATAACATTACCATTTTTCGCATAGAATTGACTAAGTTGAGCGACTCGCTGCTTCGGAAAAACACCGGTGATGGTGTAGGCTAGAGATTTTAGATCTTTTCCTGAAATGCGAATGATACCGATTCCACCGTTACCAGGAGGCGTAGCAATTGCCGCAATAATATCATGGTTTTCCATAATAGTCAGCTCGAATATATCATAAGTATATGAATTAACGAGATATTTATTAACTTTGCGGTGTGGTGAATAAAAAAAGGGTGAAATAGTTTAAAGTTGGTGTCTATAAAGTGACAGACAGACGCTTTAAACATTTCTCCCTTTTAAATCCGTAAGATAAATACTCAAAAGCAAATTATCTATTGGTGCGGAATAACAAGATGCTATTTTTTCTTACCTTTAGTTTTTGACTTGCCTTTAGCTTTTTCCTCGCCTTTTACTTTCTTTGATGCTTTTGCTTTAGGCTTGCTAGGCTTCTTTTCCTCTTGTTTTTTTGTTGGCGCATCGTCTTCAGGTTCTTGGTCTGAAGGAGCAGGAAGTTCTAGTTGCTCAGAGTCATCATCATTTTCTTCTTCTTCTGACTTGTCAGCAATTTTTTTAGTTTTTCCTTTAGGCTTAACCTTTGGTTTATCCTTTTCTTCTTGTGCTGCTTTAAGCTCAAACATCCTAGTAATTTGCCATTGTTGTGCAATAGAAAGAATGTTGTTACACAAAGAATAAAGTACTAATCCCGACGGGAAGAAGAAGAAGAAGATACTGAATGCTACTGGCATGATCTTCATTATCTTAGCTTGTAATGGGTCTGCTGGCACAGGACTAAGTTTGGACTGTATCCACATAGAAATACCCATTAACAATGGTAGAACATAATATGGGTCAGGAACTGACATGTCTGTAATCCATAATGCTAATGGCGCATTACGCAATTCAACCGCAGCGAGTAATGTCCAGAAGAGCGCAATAAACACGGGTATTTGGACCAATATAGGCAAACAACCACCCATTGGGTTTATTTTTTCTTCCTTATAAAACTCCATCATTGCTTGGTGCATGCGTTGACGGTCACTACTATATTGCTCACGGATGCGTTGTAACTTAGGCGTTACGATGCGTAATTTAGCCATTGAGCGATATCCCGCTGCTGACAATGGGAAGAATATAAGTTTGACTGTTAATGTCAGTAGAATAATTGCAATACCCCAGTTGCCAACGTAGGAGTGGTAGAACGAAAGTAACCAGAATAGAGGTTTAGCTATTATAGTTAGCCAGCCATAGTCTACAGTCAGATCAAGTCCTGGCGATAATTCTGCGAGTTTATCCTGTTCTTGAGGACCAGAATATAATGGCATAGATACACTCGTGGTTTGACCGGGCGCTATGAAACCAACTGGCGAAATAATGCCCGCGGTGTAATGATTCTCAGCGAGTTTCTTTGCATAATATTCTCTAGGCGTTTGCTGCTCAGGTAACAAAGCTGTGACAAAATAATGTTCAAGCATCGCAATCCAACCATTATCAGCATTGGTTGGGTATTCAGCATCGTTTTTATCTAGATCAGAAAATTTGATTTTCTGAAACTTTTCTTCCTCGGTATATACGGCCGCACCGAGATAAGAGGCCATCATCATTGATGCGCCTTTAGGCGGTGAGTTTCCATCACGTAACAGTTGGAAATAAGAGAATGGTTGAATCGAAGATTCACTATGATTCGTTATCTCAAACGCGATATCAATAACATAACTATCACGATGGAATGTAAAGACTTTAGCGACCTCAATTCCACCAATCTCAGGGGCTAAAAGACGAACAACAATTTTGTCCTCACCGGGGCCTAATTCATAATTATAGACGTTCGACGATACAGTAAAATGTGTTTTGTGGCTGGGTAAGTCATCACCAATTAAACCGGCTTGAGCAATACTAATGTTTGTCGCATTACTTTGCAGCAAGTTATATGGCTGTTGTTTATTCTCTCTAGAGGGATGCTCAAGTAAGCCTAGTTGGCGTATATCACCACCTGCCGTGTCTATTTCAACATTAACAAGGTCTGTCGTTACAAGTATTTTCTCACCTTCTTCAAGTAAGCGAGGTGTTAATGATGGTGCTACGCCTTCTATACCTGTTGGAGCTGAGCCATGAGATGTAACGAGTTCGTCCCCGGGCACTGGAAGTGCTTCATGACGAGACCCCGTGGATTCACTAGAAGTAATCGTTTCAGCCGCTGTTATTGGTGCCGTGGATTGTATGTCTTTTTGCCATGCATCCCATAGAAACAACAATGAAGTCGATAAAATAATAATCAATACAAGTTTTTTTGTTTCCATTTTTAACTCTGGTCAGGTTGATTTTTTCTGACAACTACCCTTTAAATTTAGGTGTATATAATTTATGAGATCTAAAATATCTTTAAAGTTTTAGTCTATTTTTAAATCAAGAATGCGGCAATAAACTTTAGGGCACCGGCTCGTAACCACCTCGACTCCATGGGTTGCAACGTAAAATACGCCATGAAGCCAGTGCCATTCCTTTAAAAAAGCCGTGTTTTGCTAATGCTTCGCGAGCATATTGCGAACAGGTTGGACTAAATCGACAGGAAGGCGCCAAATAAGGGCTGATACAATATTGATAAAACTTGATGAAAAGGATGACTAGTCGTGACATTGCTGTAATTTTAGCATTAATTTTTTTACTTCATCAGTCAGACAGGCCGTATTAGTTTTAATAATCGGCCGTTTTAGGCGAACTACCCAGTCCATTGTTTTAGTCTCTTGATCCTGCTGATTCATACGAAATGCTTCTCGTAATATACGTTTTACCTTGTTGCGTACAACCGCACGCCGCGTAATTTTCTTTGCAACTATTAAACCCAGCCGCGAATATCCTAAGTTATTTGGCTTGGCGTGTATCTGTAGAAAATTACCTGTCACATTGTTTCGGAAACACATAACAGCAGAAAATTCATCTGCATGATGCAACCGGCGTTTTTTTGGCAAGGAGTAAATAAATTTCTTTAGTGAAACTGGTGTTCTGTCCGGTTAAGCTTAGTCAGTACCTAAACGGGTGCGTCCTTTTGCTCGGCGCGCTCTAATAATAGCGGCGCCGCTACGTGTCCTCATGCGCACGAGGAAGCCATGAGTACGTTTTCTGCGGATAACAGACGGCTGATAAGTACGTTTCATTTTTCTCTCTCAAATCTTAAAATTCAGTGAATAGAACCGCGTATTACAACCCGTTATGGGGTCTTGTGTCAACTTTATTTTGTGTGTTTTATAGAAGCCAGTACTTGTTTATGAGCTTTTCTAATTTATACGAGCTAAATAACATTGTGGAAAATAAGCAGGTTGCAATTTATCCTGAGCACAATTACACTGCATCAGAAATAAAAAGGAACAACTTCGTGCCGGAATTGGCTACGGAGAATGTGTCCCAATAAGAGAATAGTGCTCAAGTTTTTTGATGGAAGGAGGTTACGTGATTAATAATCCAGCAATTATAGATAATAGAGATTCTGACCGCCGTGCGGCCATGCCTTTTTTTTGTAAATATCAATTGGGTATTAAATCAGGGCAACGCTTGTTTGATCGTCGAGACAGTAAAAAAAGAAGTGGCGCTGCTTATGTTGACCGCTATTCATGGCGCGTGGTTTTGTGTGTCATCGGCATTATGATATTAAGTGCGATGGACGCTTTTTTTACGCTTAATATTTTAGCTAAAGGTGGTGAAGAGCTAAATATATTTATGGCCGTACTCATTGAAGATAATATATCGAAGTTTGTCGGTATTAAACTGGCGCTGACGGCATTAGCATTATTACTTTTAACTATACATCATAATGTTAAATTAACAGCGCGTTTCCGCGTGAGGCATTTGCAATATATAGTTTTGACGGGTTATGCGACATTAATTGGCTATGAGTTGCACTTGCTAGAACTCGCTGCGATGGCTTAGCCTTAGCAATTGTATAAATAAACCGAAGGAAAATAATGACTGATAACGAGCAAAAAATAACAATTGATGGAACAGAGTATTTATTATCAGCATTGAGTGATGAAGCAAAATCGCAAATTACCAATTTGAAATTTGTCGAGAATGA
>RCMY010001587.1_pt1 | contig 21534 bp, 18 predicted proteins | sample 2041341 | NCBI WGS metagenome assembly RCMY01 (sample SAMN09708234, study PRJNA481090) | Marine sediment metagenome, whole genome shotgun sequencing project.
CAGGTCTCCGGCCGCTCCGACGCCTCGTTCGAGCAGTACCGCCGACTCGACCTCTACTACGTCGACAACTGGTCGCTGGCCCACGATCTCCGCGTGATCGCGAAGACACTGTGGGTCGTCCTGACCATGAAGGGCGCCAGCTGACATGGTCGGTATTTCGACCAGGCGTCGGGTCGTTTCGGTCGTCCGCGTGTGTGCGGTGCTCGCGATCGGCCTCGCCGTCGTCGGGTGTTCGTCCGACGACGACGCTGCCGACAGCGCATCCGACAGCAAGTTGACCGTAGCGGCGACGACGATTTCGAGCGATGAGACGATGTCACCTGTCGACTCCACCAATGCGCCGCGCTTCGATGATTCGAGCCACACCCCTCCAACGGACGACGCCTCCGACGAGGCCAAGAGCGATCCCGTAATCACGACGACACCACCGGCAACCAGTGTCGTGGCGGGTGAGGGTGCCAGTGATGAGCTGAGGCCAGTAGCGCCAGTTCCAGTGCCGGGCCCGACAGTTGCCGGTGAGCTTGAAGAGGAAGCTAATTTCGGCAATGGCGTGAGCGCATCGATCGTCGAAGTGGAGGCTGTTGAAGTCGAGGGGAGACTCCCGGGCGAACGTAGTGGTCCTGGTGTCCTCGTGACGGTCGCAGTCGACAACGACTCCGCTGAAACAATCTCGCTCGACTTCGTCATTGTTGACCTCGTTCGCCGCGACGGCGCCTCGGCGATCCCGGTCGAAATGACCGAACGCGTCGCTCTTGCAGGAGAGCTTGCGGCTGGACAGTCAGCGGCCGGGAAATATCAGTTCTTTATCCCAGCAGATCAACGTCCGTCGGCCACGATCATTGTCAGCTACGCGGTCGGAATGCCGACCGCGCTCTTCACGGGGGACCTTCCAAGTGCATAGTCGTCACATTTTCAATTACAGAGGGAGCGTCAGCACCTCTCAGAGTATTGCGAGCAAAGGAAACTCAATGTCAAACACGCCACACGCAAGTCGTCGGACGGTTCGGCGAATCGTTGGGTCGCTGACAGCGGCCGCTCTGGCAGTACCGGTGCTCCTCCTGTCGTCGTCGCCGGTTGCGGCGTTCGACGTGTCACCGGTGGCATCGCCCGACTCCTTGCACGTGACAGCGGACCCGTTGCCGACGGTGCAAATCAATGGAGTTGTATGGGACCAGGTGATCCTTGGCGACACGGTGTACGCGGTCGGCGAGTTCTCCCAAGCGCGCCCCGCTGGTAGCCCGCTGGGGGTGAACGAGACTCCGCGCTCAAACGTTCTTGCATACGATCTCATCACCGGAGAGCTGATCACCCAGTTCGTGGCGAACACCAACGCGGAAGTGAAGGCGATCACTGCGTCAGTTGACGGCTCGCGCCTGTACATCGGCGGTCTCTTCACCAACGTGAACGGAAGAAATCGGTATCGCGTTGCGGCGCTGGACCCAACAACGGGCGCCGTCATCACCTCGTTCAATGCGGCGACGAACTACGTCGTGCACGATCTTGCGGTCAATGACACGACGTTGTATCTGGGCGGTAAGTTCGCCAACGCAGGCGGAGCAGCACGTCTCAACGTTGCGGCGTTCGACGCCACGACGGGGGCGGTCTTGCCCTGGGCGCCACTTCCTGACGACAGGGTGACCGCAATTGCCCTGAGCCCCGACGGAGATCGCGTGTTTCTGGGTGGCATGTTCGGCGAGGTTAACGGCGAAGTCCGGCGTGGTCTCGCTGCCATCGACGCGGCGACGGGAGATGTGTTGCCGTGGGTTCCGAACGACCATTTCTGGGCCATCGGCCCGAATGCGCGATTCACGGCTCTGCGAGTTGCGAACGGGGCTGTCTACGGCAGTGGATCGACCTACGGGCGCAACAGCGGCAACTTGGAGGGAATTTTCAAGGCCGATCTCGAGACCGGTGAGATCGAATGGGTCGAGGATTGTCACGGTGACACCTACCAGTTCGAACTGATCAACGGCTATGTGTACCAGGCCGCACACTCTCACTTCTGTGGCAACATCGGTGGTCAAGTCCAGACTGACGGAGCGAACACGCAATGGGGCGAGAACATGCGTCATGCGTTCTCCTTCAAGGATGAAGCGTCAGGGCAGATCCGGCGTGACAACTGGAGCTACCACAACCTCGAAGGGTACCCTTCACCATCGCTGACCAGTTGGGAGACCAGGTGGCAGGTCGGCGACTACACAGGCCTCAGTCAAGCAGCGTGGTCGGTGACGGGTAACAGCCAGTACGTCGTGTACGGAGGGGAGTTCCCGAGCGTCAACAACAGGCAGCAACAGGGTCTCGTGCGCTTCGCTGTTCGCTCGATCGCACCGAACAAAGAGGGGCCTCGCGTCTTTGCTGCCGACTTCCAGTTGAACGTGGTCTCGCCTGCGCCGGGCGAAGTTCGCATCTCGTTCCCTGCCAACCAGGACCGGGACGACCACGCGTTGACTTACGACCTGCTTCGAAACGGCTCGGTGGTGCAGACACAGGTCGCCGAATCGACATTCTGGGATCATCCGACGCTGGTGTTCTTCGAGTCAGGGCTCACGCCCGGCCAGGTGGCCAACTACCGCGTTCGAGCTTCCGACTCCACAGGAAACTCGGTTCTGAGCAACATCTACCCGGTGACCGTCGCGACGAGTGGCTCGCCCAGCCCGTACGTCGATCAGGTCGTTGAGGACGGAGCGAACATCTACTGGCGTCTCGGAGATACGCCCGGCTCTTCGACAGCAGCAGACTCAGCTGCGCTGAGCACCGGCGGTGCCAACGAGATGGAGTTCGGTCGCCCGGGAGCGATCGTGGGCGACCCGGATTCGGCAGCCAGAACGACTGGCCCCAACTCCCGGGTGGTGCAACCAGACTTCATTGCACAGTCTGGGCCCGAGAGGAACCCGGCGCATGACGAGTTCTCTATCGAGATCTGGTTCAACACGACCACCAACGTGGGCGGGCGGTTGCTCGGATTCGGCGACAGGGACGATAGGACCTCAAGCAGCAATTCACGCGATCGGCATCTCTACCTCACTGATGATGGCAGCGTCGCCTTTGGAGTGCGAACTCGGGCAGAAGGAACCGGAGTGACCTCCTCGCGCGAACGTCGTGCGATCCAATCGGGTGGCGGTTTCAACGATGGCGCCTGGCACCATGCCGTAGCGGTGTTGGACGGCAACGGCATGCGGCTCTACGTCGATGGGACCCTGGAGTCGAGCCGTAGCGACGTAAACAGCGGCCATGGGTACTACGGCTACTGGCGTGTCGGCGGCGACGGCACGAGCGGTTTTGCGGGTGCACCGAGTTCGGATTGGCTGGACGGAGATCTCGACGAGGCAGCCGTCTATTACCACGCTCTGACCCCGCAGCAGATTCAAAATCATTGGATTCTCAGCGGCCGGGCCGGCAATGTGGCGCCGACGGCGTCGTTCTCGTGGGTGGCGTCTGATCTGGATGTCGACTTCGATGGTTCTGGGTCGACTGATTTGGATGGTTCGATCGTGTCGTATGCGTGGACGTTTGGTGATGGGGCGATGTCGAGTGTTGAGTCGCCGTCTCATACGTACGCTGCTGCGGACACCTACAACGTGACGTTGACGGTGACCGACGACGAGGGCGCGACCGGTGTGTCGTCTCAGCAGGTGACGGTGGTCGAGCCTGGTTCTGGTGTCGTGTTCGCTTCGGATGGTTTCGAACGTGCTGTCGGTGCCGGTTTCGGTTCGGCTGACGTCGGCGGAGCGTGGACGACATTGGGGAATGCCTCGTGGTATTCGGTTGACGGTCAGGGTGTACATGCGCTGGCGGATGCTGGCCGGACCCGTGAGTCGTATCTGTCTGGTGTTGCTGCGGGTGATGTGACGGCGATGGTGGATGTTTCGTTCGATCGGGTTCCGACTGGTGGGGGTATGTATTCCTCGCTGGTGGTCCGACAGTCGGGGAGTTCGGCGTACCGGGCTCGTGTGCGGTCGACGGCGACGAGTACGGCGCTGTATCTGATCCAGGTGGCGAATGGTTCGCAGACAACGTTGTCGGCGACGAGCGTGCCCGGGTTGGTGTACAACGATGGTGATGTGTTGCGGATCAAGTTGGAAGCGGTTGGTAGTGATCCGACGACGGTGTCTGCGAAGGTGTGGAAAGTCGGGACGTCGGAGCCGGTGGACTGGCAGTTGTCGGTGACGAACTCGACTCCGGCGCTCCAGGGCGCCGGCGGTGTGGGGATGCACACGTATCTGTCGGCATCGGCGACGGCCCCTGATGCTGCCCGCTACGACAACCTCCTCGTCACCTGGCCCTAGATGGAGTCTGACGTCACCGACAGCCCGCCTGCCGCGCTGGTTCGGCCTATGTCGGTCGCCGGCCCCGGCTGATGAGGACAGCTGAGGCCGACGAGGTCACCACTGGTGTGGTCGTCGCAGTGCTGACGTACCATCGGCCCGACGACCTCGGCGAGGTGCTCCCCCCGTTTGTGGGGGACCTCGCCCCGGGCGAGGTGCCCCCATGGTTGGGGGGGCCCCTCGCCGAGGCCGACACGGACGCGTCCGTGTTGGTCATCGACAACGATGTACATCCGAGCGCCTGGCATGTCGTCGAGGCGATCTCCGAGGTTCGGTACGCTCACGAGCCCCGGCCGGGCATCGCCGCGGCCCGGAACCGGGCATTGGACGAGGCCGGCGCGGAGCGCCTGTTGATATTCCTGGACGACGACGAACGCCCCGAGCCGGGTTGGCTCGATGCGCTCGTGAACGCGTGGCGGAGCGGTCACCCGGCGGCCGTGGCGGGTCCGGTGGTGTCCGCATTTTCGGAGCAGCCCGAATCCTGGATCGAAGCCGGTGGCTACTTTCGTCGTCGCCGGCATCGGACGGGTGCGGAGGTTCCGGTCGCAGCGACGAACAACCTCCTGCTCGACCTCGATCAGGTCCGGTCGTTCGGCATCCGATTCGACGAGCGATTCGGGATCAGCGGTGGTTCCGATACCTACTTCACGCGTCAGTTGGTGCGATCAGGCGGTCGGATCGTCTGGTGCGACGAAGCGGTCGTGGTCGACCTTGTCCCACCCGATCGGCTCACCCGTGAGTGGGTGCTGCGACGCGCTGAGAGGATGGGCAACTCGGGAAGCCGCGCTGCAGTGCTGTCCGCCCGGCCGGGTGTCGAGCGCTGGACCACGCGTGCTCGGCTCGTGGCGCGGGGCGTCGTGCGGGTCGTCGGGGGAGGAGGCCGCCTGCTCGGGGGCGCTCTGCTTCGCGATGAGCGACACCACGCTCGCGGATATCGGACGCTCAGCCGTGGCCGAGGAATGGTGACGGGAGCGCTGGGTGGGGTCGTCGTCGAGTACGGCCGGGGTGAGTTCGAAGCTCCCGGAGCGGGGGAGTGATGCCCGCAGATCAATCCGGCTCGCTCGAGGGGCTGGCCGTCGTGGTGGTCAACTACCAGAGCCACCAGTTGATCGAGGAGAACCTCGGTTTGCTCGACCGCGCCGAAGGGGTCCGATTCGTGGTCGTCGACGCCTTCTCGACGAAGGACGAACGGGAAGCGACACGCAACATGTGTGGGCACCACGCTTGGGACTTCGTTGCGATGGAGGACAATCGTGGGTTCGGTGCCGGAGCGAACGCCGGAGTCGACCGAGCGATGCAGCTCGGGAGCCGGTCATTGCTCCTGCTGAACCCTGACGCTCGGATCGACGAGCCCGGTGTTCGCCGGTTGACAAGGCAGGCACTCGCCGAGCCATTGAGTCTGGTGTGTCCTCGCATCGAGCGACCCGATGGCGCGACGTGGTTCGCCGGTGCCGTCGTCGATCGTACGGACGGCGTTCCCGGGCGCCGGCCGAACGCGGACGTCGCGATCCCCTGGGTTACGGGAGCATGTCTCGCGATGTCGGTCGAGACGTGGCGAAGCCTGGGTGGCTTCGACGACAAGTACTTCATGTACTGGGAGGACATCGACCTCAGCTATCGGTGCACCTCAGCGGGAGGGCGCCTCATCGTCGCCGAGGAGGTGACGGTTGTCCACGAGGTCGGGGCTACCCAGGGTGCCAGCAAGTCGCCGTTGTACGTCCGCTTCTGTTGCCGGAACCGGCTCGTTTTCGCGGCCAAGCACCTCGAGCGCGTCGAGAAGCTTCGATGGATCCTCATGACCCCGAGGTCGTCCTGGCTGATCGCCAGGAGAGGCCGAGGTCGACGGGATCTGTTGACCTCGCCGAGGATCCTCGGCGCGATGTTCGCAGGCAGTCTGGCCGGCGTTCGCGCCGTGGTCGTCAGTCTGGTCCGCTGACGGCCGACCAGCGAACCGGGCGCCTCGAACGACCCCGTTCGGCGCTGATCGCGGGGGAGGTCTCCCCCCGATCGAGGTCTTCGCGGGCGAGGAGGGTGACACCGAGGGCGAAGCACGCATCGGGCCAGTTGGTGAAGATCGGCCCGAACGCGAGGTGCCACATCGCTAGAACGACGGCGAGCGCAACGATCGGTGGGCACCGTCGTTCCGCCAGGAGCACGCTGATCGTCCGGATCAGCGCGAACGCCACGATCGCAGCGAGTGCGACTCCGACCACGCCGTAGCTGACCCAGAGATCTGCGGTGATTGAGTGCAGCCGGAACCGGCCACCCAGCATGTAGTTCGTGAGGTAACCGCCGGGTTGCGCGTTGATCGAGTCGAACCCCGACTTTGCCACGGCATAGTCGCGAGCATCGGGGACCACGCCCAGGCCGTAACCCCACGGGCGTTCACTCGCCAGGGCGCGTGTGGCGGTCCATTCGGGACGGCCACTCGTGATCAGCGATCCCGACGATTCGATCTGACTGATCGTGCGTTGCTGTGCTTCGACGCCGAGGTAGCCCTGTGTCAGTAGCCGTGTCGCGACCGTGTACGTTGCTGCACCGGCTCCGACCAACAGCAGCGCCGGGTACCAACGTCGTGTCCGCGCCGCCGGATCGGTCGGTCGGGTCTGCCAGAGACACAGCGACGCGGCGATCGTGCAAAATGCGAAGAAGCTCCGCCCACGATCGAGTGCGGTGACCACGCCGATCGCCAACAGCGCTCCAGCAGCGGGGAGTTGCTGGCGGTACCGACCCAACCAGCCGACCACGATGATGGCGACGGGTGAAGCAAGGTGATACTTCCAGCTCCGAGTCGAGTTCAGAACTGCGTCGGCGAGCATGCCCGTTCCGAAGACCACCGCAACAACGTGGAGCGGGAAGTGTGAGCGACCCCAGACCAGCGCCAGCATGATGGCGAGGCCACCGAGGATGATCAGGATGGACGACCGCTGGACCGACGGGTCCACGACGTGATGGGACTTGGCAAGTTCCGCGAGGACGAATCCGGCGACGATCGTCGCCGCGGCGAGGCCAAGGATGGCGCGGACGAACTGCGTTTGAGCGACGATCGGCCACCACATCGGTGCGACGCAGGTCATGGCGACGAGAGTGGCAGGGATGCCGCCGGGGCCGGTGAGGTTGAAACCTGCCAGTGCGATCGTCGTGAGCACCAGGAGCTGCGTCGGAACGTCAGAATGAGCGCCGATCTGGTCGGCCGGAGAGCCCGGTGTTCGCCGCGCCGACGTCTCAATCATCGGAATCGATTCGAGGTACCCTGCATGGCAATGGGTCCTCGGGAGCAGCACACGGCCCTGAGAGTTCTGCAGTCGTTTCGGCCGGGGCCGGCGACGAATCCATATCTGCTCCAGCTCCTTCGTTCTCTCGAGGAGTCTGCCACGGTCGAGACGTTCTCGTGGCGAATCGCCGTCTCAGGGCGCTACGACATTCTGCACGTGCATTGGCCCGATGTTCTCGTTCGAGGGCGTACGCGGTGGCGTTCCGCGGCCAGAACCACGCTATTCGCGTTGGTGCTTGTCGTGGCCCGGGTGCGCCGCCGGGCGATCGTCCGAACGCTGCACAACGTCGAACCTCATGAACGCCTCGGTTGGGCCGGGCGGCGGGTCGTGAAGTTGTGCGATCGATGGACGACGGTATGGATCACACTGACATCGACCGCGACCCCGCCAGGACTCGGCGTGCGTATCCCACACGGACACTACCGAGACTGGTACGACGTGGACGACGCTGTGCGCCCCGAGCCGGGGCGAGCGGTGTTCTTCGGCCACATTCGGCCGTACAAGGGCGTCGACGCGCTCCTGCAGGCGGCCGCAGCAGTCGCGGTCGAGCCGTTCTCTCTCCGTCTCGTCGGCCGCCCCGTCGACGCCGGCGTCGTCGCGGAGATCGAGGCGGTGTCGGCCGTCGACGACCGGATCACCGCCCGGCTGGAGTACGTTCCCGACGCCGAGCTCGCTCGCGAGATCGCCGAAGCGTCCCTCGTCGTCCTGCCCTATCGATCGATGGTGAATTCGGGGGCTGCGTTGCTGGCCCTGTCGCTGGCGCGTCCAGTGCTCGTGCCATCGACGCCGAGCACCCTTGAGTTGCAGCACGAGGTTGGCGATCGATGGGTGATGCTGTACGAGGGGGTGCTGACCTCATCGATCATCTCGGACGCGTTGGAGCGCGCGACGTCCGTGGTCGGGACTGCTCAGCCAGATCTGTCCCAGCGTGACTGGTCTCGCGGTGCGGAAGCGCATATGTCGGTGTACCGCCAAGCCGCGCACGCGGCCAGATAGAGTCGGATCGATGGTGGGTCCGAATACACGCTCCTTACCGCTCGTTCGATGAACCTGCGCCAGTACATCCGGGTCGTCTTCCGGTATCGCTACCTGTTGGTTGCAGGCCTGGTGCTCGGGCTGGTGGCCGGGGCGTTCAACGCGGCCAGTGGTGAGAAGTCGTACCGAGGTGGGGTGGCGTTCTTCGTCAGCTCGGCGGGGGAAGGAACGGTCGCCTCTGCAAACGCCGGCGATCAGTTCGCCCTGCGTCGCGTGAACTCTTACTTGGCGCTGATTCGAACCGACCGATTGGGTCAAATGATCATCGACGACACCGGCCTGGAACTCTCGAGCACCGCCGTGCGCAACAAGCTGTCCGGTCGCGCCGATCTGAACACCGTGCTCCTGACTGCGAGGGTCGACGATCCGGATCGCGAGCGAACGTTGATCATCACGGAGTCGCTGTCGCGCATGTTTCCCCGGTTGATCTCGGAGGTCGAACGCCCGGAAGGGGGCGACGAAACGGTGCGGCTCGAGGTCGTCTCCGGACCAGGCGTTCGGGTGGTCCCGGTGCAGACGAAGCGAATCCTCGCGGTATGGGGGCTCGCCAGCCTCATCCTCGCACTCGTGCTGGCGTTACTCCGTGAACTCACCGACAACCGACTCGCGTCGATCGACCAAGCAGTCGAGATCTCGAACGCGCCGCTCCTAGGATTGATCACCAGCGACCGCCACGCGCCGAACGCACCCCTCATCCTCGAAGACGCTCTCGGGTCCGTCCGCGCCGAAGAATACCGACAAGTTCGCACGAGTCTGCAGTACGTCGATACGCAGGACCGGGCGAAGGTGATCGTGGTGACGTCGTCCGTGCCCTCGGAGGGGAAGTCCGTGACAGCGGCGAACCTGGCGCTCGCCATCGCTCGCTCGGGTCAACGGGTTGTGCTGGTCGATGCTGACCTCCGAAAGCCGATGGTCGGCACGCTGTTCGGCCTGGAGCAGAGCGTCGGGTTCTCCGACGTCTTGCGCGGGCACGCCGCACTGGATGACGTTCTGCAATGGTGGGGGGAGTCCGAACTCGGCGTGCTTCCAGCCGGAGCGGAGACCTTCAACCCGTCCGAGTTGCTCGGCACCGTAGCGACCAAACGTGTCATCTCAAGTCTCCGCTTCCGCTTCGATACGGTGGTCATCGACAGTCCGCCGCTGGTGCCCGTCACCGATGCAGCCGTGCTGTCGACGGTCGCTGACGGTGTCGTCCTGATGGTCCGTCCTGACAAGGTGACCAAGGCACAGTTCCAACAAGCCCTCAGTCACCTTGATCGGGTGCACGCAACGTTGATCGGGCTGATCGGGTCGATGATGTCCGAGCGTTCGAGCGGGTACGCGAGCGCCTACACGTCGGGCGAGACGGTCGATCCGTCGGGAAACCACGTCAAGGAGCGCCAGCCCGCACGCAGCCACTCGGCGTCCGATTCGGGGCGGAAGTCGACGTTCGTCCTCGACGCAGCGCTTGGCGATGCAGAGGAGCGCCTCTCACGTGGACGGTCCCGGCGAGAATGAGGCATCCTGGAAAGACTCCGATGGGTCGATGAAGAAATCTCGGTCCTCCAACTCCGTCCTGTCAGTTCTCAAGGTCGTCTTCGTCCAGCATCGTGTTGCCGCCATTTGCCTGGCGAGTGGCGCCTTCGTATCTGCCCTAATCGAATCGACGATTCTGGCGATCGTCGCGCACGCCGCCACGGCCATGGTCAACGGCGATGAAGAAATCGCCGCATCGCTGGGTCCGGTCGGGCTCGACACCTCGCTCTCGACCGCGCTGGCGATCGCCGGGGGCCTCGCCCTGGCCCGACTTCTGCTGCAGTTGCCCCTCTCGTACCTCCCTGCACGCATCGCTGCCGACACCCAGGCGCAGATCAGGGATGGTCTGTTCGACGCGTACTCACGTGCTTCGTGGGCCGTTCAGAGTGAGGAGCGCGACGGCCATCTGCAGGAACTCCTCACCAGCCAGACGGTCCAGGCCACTCAATCGATGGTGTACGGCACAACGTTGGTCGTGGCCGGACTCACGTTCGCCACGCTCGTTCTCGCCGCGTTCGCGCTCGGTCCGGTCACGGCACTCCTCGTGCTGCTCGTCGCCATGTGCCTCTTCGGTTTGCTACGACCTATCGCCAAGCAAGGTCGCCGATACGCGGCGATGCTGTCGGCGGCGCAGCTCGACTACGCGAATGCGATCGGTGGCAGCGTCCGAATGGCTGAGGAGACCTACGCCTTCGGAACCGCAGCGAGCGAACGCGACCGGGTGCGTCATCACACGTACGTCTCGCGCGATCTCTTCCTCCGGATGCAGTTCGCGACGCGGCTGACCCAGGGGCTGTATCGCGGTCTGGTGATCTTCCTGCTGGTCGGCGGACTGGCCGTGCTGCACGCGATCGGCGCTGGTCAGATCGCATCGCTGGGAACGATCATCCTCATCCTCGTCAGGGCTTCGTCCTACGGGCAGACCACCCAGGTCACCTGGCAGGGGATTCACCAGGCGTGGCCCTATCTCGAGCGACTCACCATCACCGAAGAACGGTACCTCGACGGTCCGCCAGTCGAAGGCGACGAGTCGTACCCGGAGCACGCCACGCTCCGACTCGAGGACGTGTCGTTCGCGTACCACAGTGACCGTGAGACGGTGCTTGACGAGGTGAACCTCAGTATCGAACATGGTGACGTGGTCGGCATCGTCGGGCCGTCGGGTGCCGGCAAATCCACCTTGGTGCAGATGCTGCTGCGGATGCGGAACCCGACGACCGGTCGAATCCTGTTGGGCAACGTTCCTGTCGACCAGATCTCGCTGGCTGACTGGCGGCGTCATGTTGCCTACGTTCCCCAGGAGCCGAGACTCCTCGATGCCTCCGTACTGGACAACATCAGGTTCATGCGAGATATCGATCAGGCGACGATCGAGACCGCCGCCCGACAGGCTCACATCCACGACGCGATCATGGCGATGCCCGATGGCTACGACACGATGATCGGGCAACGCGTCGACGCCGTGTCCGGAGGGCAGCGTCAGCGCTTGTGTATCGCCCGCTCGCTCGCTGGCCGACCATCCGTGATGGTGCTCGATGAGCCCACGAGCGCGCTCGACATGGCGTCGGAAGCCGCGATCCAGCGGTCCCTTCTCGAACTCCGTGGAGAGTTGACAATGTTCATCGTGACCCACCGGGAGTCGATGCTCGAGATCTGCAATCGTGTCATCGAGGTCGACAGCGGTCGGGCGACGGTAGGTATGTCGATATGAGCAACGTCGCCTACCGAGGCGTGCTGGCCAGCCAGGTGCGAGCCGGTGTCAGTGAGGCCGTGGGGTCGGCCTCGCAGTGCGCAATCGTGATGTACCGTGACTCCCCGAACGTCGGTGATGCGGCCATCTGGCGCGCCCAAGAACAGGTGCTCTCGTCGCTGGGCGTCGAGATCGGATACGTAGCTGCGGGCCGACATTTCCGTCCCGAAACGCTTCGGCGGTGTGTCGCCGATGGTCCGATCCTCATCAGTGGCGGTGGCAGCCTCGGAACCACCTGGCCGAACTCTCACGCCTTCAAGGAACGGGTCATCAGCGAGTTTCCAGACCGTCGGGTCGTGATCCTCCCACAGAGTGCGAACTTCGACTCGGATGACGCGCTCAGCGAGTTCTCCGACGTGGTGGCGAGCCACCCCGACGTGACAATCATGGCTCGGGACACGCCGACGCTCGAGCGCCTGCAGGGTCTGGGCTGCACGCTCTCGCTCGTGCCGGACATGGTGTTCGCACTCGAGCATCCGTTGCTCGACGTCGACCGATCGCCACGCGAGGGACCGCGCCGCCTGCTGTGGCTGCTTCGTGAGGACGCGGAGGCCCCTGGCAACACGATAGATCCGGTGGAAGGCGAACGTCACGATTGGGCCGACGCTCGGATCATCCGACTGGCCCACGAACTCGATGTTCGACTCGACAAGACGCGTATCCCGGCGTTGCGACGCACTCGCCTCGCCAGTTGGAAGGCGGCGCGTCGAGTCGACGATGGACTTCGGATGTTGTCCGACTACGACATGGTCGTCACCGATCGCCTCCATGGGGCCCTGCTGTCGTTCCTCATGGGACTACCCTGCGTCGTTCTCGACAACAGTTGGGGCAAGGTGCACCGGTTCTGTCGCACGTGGTTCGAGACGACCGACTCGATCACGTTGGCGACCGACGTGCGCGAGGTCGATGAGGTGCTCGCGCGTTCGTGATCTGGGTCAGCTGTCCACCACCGTGCGCATGAGGCCGTAGACGGACTCGGCCCAGGCTCCCCAGTTGAGACGGGTCTCGTACTCGTCTCGAGCGGTTTGACGGAGTGCCTCCAGCCCACCGGGCGCAGCCAGGATCCGCTCGACGACGTCGGCGTACTCCGGGCCGCCGGCGGCCGAGGGCAGCAGATGGCCTGTGACGCCCTCTCGCACAGCGCCGGACACGCCGCCCGTGTCGGTCGCCAGCGAGGGCAGACCATACGCGGCAGCCTCGCAGAACACGATGCCATAGCACTCCTGACGGGTCGGGAGCACGAAGAAGTCTGCTGCCAGGTAGAAGTCGGCCATGCGGCGCCGGTCGGACGGGTCGTTCTTGTCGAGAAACGGTACGACGGTCATCTCGGGACGCAGGCTGCTATCCGGTGGACGGCAGCCGATCACAGTGAGTTCGGCCGCTCTGCCCCTGGCGTTCAGGTCGTCGAGGGCAGCGACCGCGATGTTCCCGCCCTTGCGAGCCCAGTCGACGCCGACGAAGAGCAACTGGATCGGGCCCGACGGTCGTTCGGCCAGCGCTGACTCCCGCTCGGGCGGTTCGACGTTCGCCCCGTACGGAACGACGTGGACCTTGGATGGATCGGCGCCGTAATGTTCGATCGCCGATTGCGCCACCCAATCCGTCGGATACACGATGAGGTCCGCTCGTTCGATCGTGCGTCGTTCGATCTCATCGGCTTGGCGTGCGGCTCGGGACGTGTTCACCGAGTACTTCGGGTAGTACCCGCGCATCAGCCGGTACGTGGCATCCGAGGAGTACACCACCGGCACATCGTCGTGGAAGGAACTCAACATAGCCGAACCCACAGGGCTGAACACCAGGTCGGGGCGCTCCTTGCTGATGGCTTCGGAGATCTGCTTGCCGAAGGATCGGGAGGCGGCGAGGGACTGGACCGGGAGCAGCGTCTTGGCGCCGAGTCGCCGACGGATCCCTTGGGCGTGTCGCCGGAGCGACAGTGCTTCCGTGCTCATCGGCCCGATGTAGTGGATCTCGCCTCCTGCTTGCGACAGCGCCTGAGCCATCTGATACGGGACCCCTGACCACGACCGGGCATCCCTGGCGTCCTGTCGAGTGGCGAACCCGATAGTCAGCGGGCGTGGGGACGTGACGGGAGGCTGCATGTTTCGCTCCTTCGGAGGCTCCAGGACCTGCCACGGGTCGCTCGTCCACTGGCGATCCACAGTGTACGAGCTGCCCAGGTCACGAGCGAATGAAACGGTGGCACGGCGCTCGATCCCAGCGAGAGTAGCCCGCCTGTTCGTTGGATCGGTGAGATTGCGAGTCGGTGAGGGCCGATCTTCACCCTCGTGCGACGCCGGGCCGACTACGCAGCTCAGCGGTGATAGTCGTTCGGATCTGCTCACGGTAGCGATCGCATGTGAAGCGCTCCTCGTAGACCTCGCGCGCCCGTTCGCCAGCCGCAGCGGCATCCGCTCGCCCGACGCTTCGGAGCACTGCTGCGAGCTCGCGATGGTCGCCGATGTCGTAGAGCCATCCTGTGGTCCCGTCGTCGACGATCTCGAGCGGTCCACCGGCGCGACTGGCCACCACCGGCCGCGACAGTGCAAACGCCTCGATTATCACCAGCCCGAACGGTTCGGGTTCGTCGGAGGGCAGCACGAGCACATCGGCATCGGCGATGTAGGGCGTCGCATCCGGAACCTCTCCCACAATCCGAACGGACTCCGGGTTGCCGACGATCCGTCTAACCAATTCTCGGACGTCGACGCCTTCGCCGACCGGCGGAGGGCCGCCGAGCACCGTGAGCGTTCCAGGGCAGTCGGCGTCGTTCCAGGCCCGCAGCAGGGTCTCGTGGCCCTTCCAGCGATTCCAGCGGCTGGCAACGACGTACCGAACGCCGTCAACTGGGTTCGCCGATGTCGCATGCTCCACGGGACGAATCGACCGATCATCGACGCAGTTGGGGATGACGACAGGAGCAGGTCTGACGAGCCGGCATCGGTCTGCGACCCCTTGCGAGATGGCGATACGGCTCGTCGTGGATCGAGCGAGCAGGCGCAGAACGTGGCGCTCGAACCCTGACCAACGCTCCTGCACGTGGACGATGCGATGCGGGACCCCGACGGATCGGGCGATCGGTGATGCCAGCAGACACGCGCTGGTTCCGCAGTACAACAGGTCGACATCGCCGGCTCGGAGGTCTCGTCGAAGCGAGCGGGCGGCGCGCCACATCCGCACCAGGCCGCCAGGGCGAAGGTACGCACGTCGCAGCACTGGGAGGTTCGCGTGACGCCAGTGGATGCCTCTTCGGCTGAGCTCTACGCAAAGGGGATGTGCGCCGTGAGGTACATCGTCCGGCAACCAGACCTCGACGCTGACTCCTCCGAGCGCTCGGATCGCCTCGAGGACGTGGAGCAGCATCCGATCGGCGCCGTAAAGTTCGTCCGATGGGTGGACGACGACGACGCTGAACTCGGGAGCGCACGACCGGTTGCTGACAGGCGCGCCGACGTCGTCGCCCGGACTGGTGCTGTCACGGGTCATCGTTGGTCAGCGACGGTTCTTCAGCGTGCCGCTTCCGAAGAACTTGTTCTTGGTCAGGACCAGACGGTTCCAGTTGCGGGCGAGCACCCGTTTCGCCGTTCCGGCGTCGTTCGGAACCCAGTTCGTGGTCCGGCGTCGCACAGAAGCGTCCGTGACGTGCGAATACGCGTAGGCGGCGACCGACTGTCGGACCTCGCCCTCGGGAAAGCGCAGCTTGTCGTAGCCGTGGTAGGAACGATCGGTCGATTCCATGATCACGGCACGGTTGAAACGCGGCTGTACCTTGGTGCCGGTCCGCGCCGGGTCATCGGTCAGCTTGAGTTCGCCACCCCATGTATCCTCCCAGCGAGGATTGAGGTAGATGAGGATGTTGAGCTCACGGAGCCATTCGGTGTGCACCGGGTGCAGATTAAAGTCGGTGTGCAGGTCCAGAAAACTGCCCGCACCTCCGACGTGAAACCCGCCACCGACGTACTCGGGATCGAGGAAGACCGGTCGATCGACGAGCGAACTCAGGAAGCTGGTGAACGCCTCGTCGAACAGGGCGTCGTGAACCTGTCGGGACAGATCGGAATGACGATCCAGCGTCGACAACTCGTGTTTGTTACTGAAGACGTAGTCACGTGACTTTGGCATGCTCTGAGTCGTCGGGAAGGATTCGGACAGTGCCACTGCCGCGTCCGGCTCGAGAAATCCGTCGATCGCGACGTGGCGGACCAATGGAGCCGACTGGAATGATTCGACGAGGCGCGCACGTTCCGATGCACTGCGGTCGGCGATCGGTGACTGGAACACGAAACCTTCCTCTCGGTCCTTGAGCCAGGGGAGAATGAGCACATCGGCCCACCGACGACATCTGTCGAGCAGGTCTCCCATCAGACTACCGGCGAGGCGGGATTCACCGCCGCCTGCGGGTCTCGTCTGGCCGATGAAGGAGCGGCGATCGCCGTGACGGCGGCTGCTACACCGTCCAACCTTCGAGTTCGATGTCGAACTCGCTTCGCAACCGTTCCGCGTCGGGCTGGAGCGCGCGGTGCAACGTCTCGCGTTCATCGTGCCCCACCTGGGGGCGTTGCAGCGGAGCGCCACGGCGCCTGACCGCTTTGACGATCGGCGACGCCACACGATGGACGCGCGCGCGGGTTCGCGGATTCGTCATCGTCCGGCGGCCGACACGCTCCACCCATGTCGCGCGTAGCTTCTGCGAGGATTCGTGGAACCGTTGCCGGAAGGGCTCGTCATCGAACTCGGCGGGCACGCCGGCGAACTCGCAGACCTGGTTTACGACCTCAGCCGGCGTTTGGTTCAACTGTTCCGACGTCTGGATAAGAATGCGTTCCGGGGGGTAGAACCGCAGGAACTCCTCGACTTGGAAGAAGTATCGGCTGGGTTGGATGTAGTTGCTGTCCGGGTCGGCGATTGCCTCGCCGAACGTGCGGCGTTCCGCCCCGCTCGCCGAACTGTGTACGAAATGCGATACGGCTCGCTCGATCGGGTCACGAACGAGATACACGAGCTTGGCATCGGGAAGCACCGAGTGCATCCGCTCCGGAACACCCGGGAACAGATGACGTTTGGCATAGTTCGGCGAGACGTCGTACGCCACCTCGCCGGGCCCGACGAACAGGTTCTCGTACCAGGTCAGACCCTGGCTGAAGTCATCGGGGCTTCGGAAGTAGTCAGTCTCTTTCAGCGAAGCAGGCGTCATAGCTGGATGACTGGCGAGGTAGTGGTAGAGGCTCGAGGTGCCGGACTTCATCGCTCCAATCACAACCAATGATGGCAACACGCTGAACACCTCTGCTTCGATAAGTCGCGCGTTCGCCTTCGAGCACGCGGCTGGATGGTGGCCGCACCTGGGGGCGCGACCGGTTCGTAAATCACGGTATCGACGAGGTCAGGCCGGAGGAACGATTCGGTCGATTGCCGCTTGGATCGTCGCCGCACAGTCGAACATCGCGGCCGATGTGCCGAGGGCCACTGGGTCAGGAATGTCGATGGACTCATCGGTCACTGGCTGCACAAGTGAACGACCGGTCCAGGCGAGTCGAAGGAGGTCTGCGCCGACACCGACTGAGTGGTCAGGAGCATGCTCCCGCCCGGCTTCGAGCAGGCGGGCGAACTCCAGCAGGGTGAACGTGCGACGTACAGCAAACGGAAACTGCCGGGCCACGAACGTGCGGTGGCGCCGCTCCGCGGTGAGGATGATGTCGGCGCTGCGCGCGTATGGCTCGCTGATCAACATCGGCTCGTCGCGGAGCGGAATGCCGATCTCGTGCATCGCCGACGCTACACGTCGAGGGAGCGCCTGGCCGGGGGCGACGTCGGTTCCGGCCGACTCGAACAACCACTCGAGCGCACCCTCTGGTGCAGCATCGGCGCTTCGCTGGGCGGCCCAGGCGGCCGTGACGGAACGACAGAGATTGGCGCTGCACACGAAGAGGAGGCGGCACGGTTGCTTCATGACTCGATGTCCAATGTTGGATCCTTTGGACGGTAGCGGAAGTCGGTGCAACGAGCCGATTCATCGCTACGCTCGCCGTATCGGTGCTCATGGGCGGAGGTGGTGACGTGAGGATCGCAATGGTGGGAACGCGGGGCGTTCCGGCACGGTATGGCGGGTTCGAAACCGCGATCCAGGAGATTGGCACCCGACTGGTGGACTCTGGACATGACGTCGTCGTGTACTGCCGCTCCGGCGAGGTGAACGATCCCGCGACCTTTGAGGGGATGGAACGCGTCGTATTGCCGGCACTCCGGACCAAGTCGCTCGAGACACTCTCGCATTCGATGCTGAGTTCCATCGACACCCGACGCCGGCAGCGATTCGATGTGGTGTTTCTCTTCAACGCGGCCAACGCCCCTTTCGTGCCGGTGCTCCGACGGCGAGGTACCCCGGTCGTAGTGCACGTTGACGGGCTCGAATCACGGCGAGGCAAGTGGGGACGATTCGGACAACGGTATTACAGAGCCGCCGAAGCGCTCTCGGTGCGCTGGGCCGATGCGCTCATCGCCGACGCAGCTGCGATCGGTCGGTACTACGAGGACGAGTTCGGGGCCACCACCGAAGTCATCGCGTACGGGGCGCCGGTCATCGACGATGCCGAGGTTGCCGGACTCGACGCCCTCGGGGTCGAGCCGGGCGCCTATCACCTTGTCGTCGCCCGGTTCGAACCAGAGAACCATGTCGACCTGATCGTGCGCGGCTATCGGAAGAGCGCCGCCCGGCTGCCTCTGCTCGTTGTCGGCGGCGCACCCTATTCCGAGGGGTACGTCGCCGACGTGCACGCCGCCGCCGCCGGCGACGACCGGATCAGATTGGTCGGTCCGCTATGGGACCAGGAGCTGCTCGACCGCCTGTATTTCCACGCCGTGACCTACGTGCACGGTCATTCTGTCGGCGGGACGAACCCGTCGCTGCTCCGCGCCATGGGCGCAGGTGCTCTGGTCGTGGCATACGACGTTCTGTTCGCCCGAGAGGTGCTGCGGGAGACTGGTGTCTATTTCCGGAACGAGGCGTCACTCGTCGATGCAATCGAGAACGCAGAGGCGGATCCGGCTACGGCGCAGGAGCTTGGGCGGTCCGCTCGCCGGCGCGTCGCCGCCACCTACCATTGGGATGACATAGCAGTCGGCTACGAGCGTCTCGCTGCGCGAATGAGCGCGGGATATTCTCGACGTCGCGAGGTGTCGGGTCGACGTAGGCCCGAATCGCTCTGGTCAGCAGGGGCCACCCCGGCGGTGGTCGACAAGGGGAAGCGAGACCCTGACGAGTCGAGTCAATAGGCTAACCTTGTGAGCGGCGGGAGGCGAATGACATGACGGATCGCGAATCAGTGGTGGGCTACGTCCCAGGTGTCTTCGACATGTTCCACATCGGGCACCTCAACATTCTCCGACGGTCCCACGAACTCTGCGACGTGCTCGTGGCCGGCGTGGTCACCGACGAGGCGTGCGAAGCGATGAAGGGCTATCTGCCGATCATCCCATTCGCAGAGCGGACCGCTATCATCGCGTCGAACCGCTATGTCGACGCGGCGGTCGCCGACGGTTCGGCAGACAAGCGTGATGCGTGGAACCAACGGCGGTTTGATGTGATCTTCAAGGGTAGCGACTGGGCGGACACCGAGAAGGGCCGCCAGCTCGAGGCGCAGATGTCGGAGGTCGGCGCCCGAGTCGAGTATCTACCGTATACGGATCATACATCGAGCACCTTGTTGCGAGAGACGCTTGCTCGATTGGCGACTGCTCTGTGACTCCCGGTCCTGAACAGGCCGTCGACGGCCAAGCACCCCCGGTGCCGGTCGGCTTTCGGGCGGCCGTCGTGGCATTGGGACAGGCACAGAAGACCGCCAAGGGCGCGCCTGCATACGGCCGCTTCGTGAACCGACCGCTCGGTCGCCGTTTCGCCGCTGCGGCGTACATCGCAGATCGGACGCCGAATCAGGTGACCGTGGCCAGTGCGGCCTGCACCTACGCAGCGTTGGCATCAATCGCTGTCTTTCGACCCACCTGGTGGATTGGAATCCTGGTGACCGTCGGTCTGGTCGTCGGCTATGCGCTCGACGCGGCCGACGGCCAGCTCGCACGACTGCGCGGCGGCGGTTCGCCAGCGGGCGAGTGGCTCGACCACACGGTCGACGCGCTCAAGATCGGAACACTTCATCTCGTCGTGGCCATCAGTTGGTTCCGGTTCGAGGACTGGTCGAGCGGATGGTTGCTGGTGCCGCTCGGATTTCACGCCATAGCCACGGTCCAGTTCTTTTCGATCCTCTTGATGGATCAATTGCGGAGGGCGCACCGTGGCACGACAAAGACGATCATGCACGACGACGGCTCGTCGTCGGTAGCGTATTCGCTCGCCGTTCTGCCGACCGACTACGGCCTGCTTTGTCTGGTGCTGGGGCTGATGCCGGCCGGCTTGCTGTTCCGAGGGGTCTATGCAGCTTTGTTCGCGTGCAACTTCGCGTTCATGTCACTCGCGTTGCCAAAGTGGTACCGGGAAGTCGGACGGCTCTCATGATCGAGCGCTACGAGTGTGGGCAGTCGAGCGAAGGCGTCGGTCCTGCACCGGCGAGCGGGGCCGCCCGTGTCGGCTGATGCAATCGCACCCGACATAGCGATCGTGGGGGCAGCGAGAGCGGGCACCTCGTTTCTGAGTGCCACGCTGGCGAACCACCCTCGCATTGACGGCGGGGCCGTGAAGGAGCCCAACTACTACAGCTCCCGATGGGACGAAGGACGTGACTGGTACGACGGACTGTTTGAGGCGAGACGGCCGGGATATCTTCGGCTTGACGCCAGCGTGTCGTACACCTACCCGCAGCATGTGTCAGCGCTCGAGCGCCTTTGCGATGCCAATCCTGACGTCCAAGTCGTATACGTCGTGCGTGAGCCGGTCGCGAGAATGGTGTCTCACTTCCAGCTGATGCGATACTACGCAGGGCACGACAAGTGGGCGACTCTCGGAGATGCCATGGCAATGTCTCCAATGTTCGTGATTAGCGGCGCCTACGACGAGTGGTTGCCCCGGCTTCGCTCGACGTTTCCGATCGAGAACATCCTCGTGGTTCCGTTCCCAGCGGTCACGAAAGACACCTCGGCCACGGCAAGCCTTATTGTGCGGCGGTCGGGTCTTGCGCTACCGGCCGCCAGTCTCGGGGCTCCGACGTTCCGGAACGAAGTACGCTCCTTCCGGCTGCCGATCATGGCTTCGGCGCATCGCCGGCTGATCAAGAGTCGCTACTACCCGGCGCTTCGATCTCGAGTTGGCCCTGACCGCCTACGCGACCTACGACAGCGACTGACCCGATCGACCGACCTGCCGTCGACCGGCGAAGAACTCCAGTCGTTGAGCGTTGAACAACGCGCCGTGCTCGCCGATGCGCGGTCGATGGCAGTCGCCGCGGTCGACGAATGGCTGTCGGAGCAAGACGATAGGCTCGGGCTCGATTGGCAGCGGCGCTGGCGAGACCACACCCGGGACTGAATCAATCCGCCCGGGCCCCTGGCCGGCGTCCAGCCCGGTCCCGAGCATCCCGTCCGCCTTCATCGGCCGAATGGTGAGTGGTCATGATCCGTGGGTGAGTGGTTCCCAGGTGAGGTGGAGGGAGGCGCGGGTGGCGTTGGTGCCGAGTCGTTGGAGGAG
>RCMY010001588.1_pt1 | contig 21523 bp, 22 predicted proteins | sample 2041341 | NCBI WGS metagenome assembly RCMY01 (sample SAMN09708234, study PRJNA481090) | Marine sediment metagenome, whole genome shotgun sequencing project.
AAATTCCGGCGGCATTGGAACCACCGCCAACACAGGCAACAACGACGTCCGGGATACCGCCAAGCAATTCCTGACACTGAGCTCGGGCCTCGTCACCGATCACTCGGTGGAACTCGCGCACCATCCATGGGTATGGATGCGGCCCCATGACCGAGCCGAGCAGGTAATAGGTGTCTTCGACGGTGGCGACCCAATAGCGCATGGCTTCGTTGACTGCGTCTTTGAGAGTGCGGCTACCGCTCATGGCAGTCCGGACTTCGGCCCCGAGGAGATTCATGCGGAACACATTGAGTGCCTGCCGCTTGATGTCGACCTCACCCATGTACACCACGCACTCCATGCCCATCAGGGCGGCTGCGGTTGCCGTGGCAACACCGTGCTGACCAGCACCGGTCTCGGCGACGAGGCGGGTCTTGCCCATGCGCTTCGCCAGCAGGGCCTGCCCAAGCACATTGTTGATCTTGTGCGAGCCGGTGTGGTTGAGGTCCTCGCGCTTCAGCAAGATGCGAAAGCCGAGCTCAGCTGACAAGTTGTGACACTCGGTCAGCGGCGAGGGGCGCCCGCCGTACTCGACCAGCAGGGTCTCAAACTCTTCGATGAAGGAAGGATCAGCCCACGCCTCGCGAAACGCTGCCTCGAGCTCGGCGCATGCCGGTACGAGTGTCTCGGGAACGAACCGTCCACCGAAGTGACCGAAACGTCCGGAGGCATCAGGCTCACCCATCAAGGACTCGGTCGAATCGGAGCGGGAATCAGTCAGGGCCATGGGGTTGGGTCCTCCCAATCGAACAACGAACCGGCGGTCGGCTCGTCGTAGAAGTCTGAGGGTGCCACGGATCGAGCCGCAGCGATGAACCGCTGCAACTTGACCGGATCTTTGACACCGGGACGTGACTCGACGCCGCTGGCGAGATCGACACCCCACGGGCGCAGAAGCCGGATTGCCTCGACCACGTTGTCGGGATCGAGTCCGCCGGCAAGCAGGTAGGGGCGATCTGGCGGAGCAGCGGCGAGGCGCTCCCAATCAAAGGCCTTGCCGCTCCCCGGCTCTGGAGCATCGACCAGCAACCGCACGGGACCGCAGGCATCCAGGTCGTAGCGATCGAGGCTGGCGGCCGACAGCGCCCTGATCACGTTCGGGACCCGCTCCCCGACCCACGCAACATCGTCTGGCGACTCGTCTCCATGGAGCTGGACGACTCGGAAACCAACCTCGTTGGCGATCTGAACCACGCGCTCGCGTCGCTCGTTCCGAAAGACACCAACGGTGAGTACCTCGGGTGGGAGCCGACGGACGATGTCGGTGGCGAGTCGAGCAGTGATCAACCGGGGGGAGGCCGGGACGAAGTTCAGGCCCACTGCATCGGCGCCGAGACCGGCAGCGAGCAGGGCATCGTCTGGAGTGGTGACTCCGCAGATCTTCACGAACACGATGCGAACGCTACTGGCGGCGCTGACCGGTTCCCAGCGACTTTCAGGCGGAGCGGAGTGCAGCCACTGCCGCTGCCGGATCACCGGATCGCACCAGGGCCTCGCCAACGAGCACCGCGTGATACCCAGCTTCTCGCAGGACGGCGGCGTCAGCTGGGCCCTCGACACCAGACTCGGCAACCCGCACGGCGTGATCAGGAAGCATGGCGCCGACGCGAACGGCGCGGGCGGTGTCGACCTCGAACGTGACCAAATCGCGTTGATTCACCCCAACCAGGGTTGCACCAACTGCCATTGCCCGCTCGACCTCGGCCTCATCGTGCGTTTCGACCAGTGCGTCGAGACCGATCTCGGTGGCCAAGGCGTGAAAGTCCGCCAGTTCGGCGTCGTCGAGAGCGGCAACGATCAACAGAACTGCGTCTGCTCCCATCAAACGAGCGTCGATCACGTCGTTCGCCGACACGGTGAAGTCCTTGCGGATCACCGGCAACGAAACCGCAGATCGAGCGGCGGCGAGGTCGGCTGGCGACCCTCCGAAGTGTTCGACGTCGGTGAGCACCGACAGACAGGTGGCACCGCCCCGCTCGTATGCCTGGGCCCACGACGCGGGATCGAGTCCGATGTTGAGGTCGCCCTTGGACGGCGAACGCCGCTTGATCTCGCTGATGACGCCGAGACCATCAACGGACTGGAGCGCTGCGGAGAATCCGCGACAATCGTCCATCGATCGTGCCTCTTCGACCAAGCGGTCGAGTGAACGATCGTCGCTCGCCGCTCGCTTGCGGTGAGCATCGAGGATTGCGTCGAGGTACGTGGCCACGGCGAGAGGCTAACGGCCCGCTGATCGGGGCCGACTGTCGTGGAGCTAGAGGTCGAGGCCTTTGGCGGCTCCGGGAGTGAGGATCTTCACGTCTGGGCGACCGCCGAGCAAGCCACCCATCGATCCCATGGCTGCCTTCATCTTCTCTCCCTTACCGTGGACTTCGAAAGCCGCAGCATCGGTGTAGAGCTCGAAGAAGTAGAAGGCATTTTCGTCCTTCGGGTCACGGTGCACGCTGTAGATCTCGAGGCCTGACTCCTCGGCGGCTGCTTGGATCAGGGCTTCGAGAGCGGCGTTGAGTTCGTCGGCCTTTCCTTCGGCTGCGGTCAGTGTGGCGATGATGCTGAGCTTCGACATGGCGGCGAACTTACTGGACCTTGGCCAAGTCATCACATTCCCCTCACACAGAGCAAGTAGCGTCGTCGACGCATGATCCACCGGGCCAACCATCGAGTCGTCGTGGTCGAAGACGAACGCGACATCGCCGACTTGCTGATTCTCTACTTCGAGCGCGAAGGGTGGACCGTGCACTGGTGCGGGTCCGGCGAGGACGGACTCGAGACCATTCGGGCCCGTCAACCTGACTTGGTCGTCCTCGACATCGGCCTTCCCGGCATGTCCGGCCTCGATGTCTGTCGTGAGATCCGTGCGACCAGTGACGTCCCAGTGCTCTTCTTGACGGCACGTGACGACGAGATCGACCGCGTGATCGGCCTTGAACTGGGAGCCGACGATTACGTGACCAAGCCCTTCTCACCTCGCGAGGTGGTCGCTCGGGTCAACGCCATCCTTCGACGAGGGCGCATCGAGCCCATTGCGACACGCGTGGAGTTCGGCTCAGTTTCGATCGATCTCGAGCGACACGAGGCAAGCAGCGACGGTGCGCCGGTCACCATCGCCACGCAGGAGTTCCGGCTGCTTGCCTTTCTCTGCGAGAACGTCGGTGTCGTCCTGAGCCGGCAGCAGTTGCTCAATGGCGCGTGGGGCGAAGGCTGGATCGGCGATACTCGGACCGTGGATGTCCATGTCCGTCAGCTGCGGAAAAAACTCGGCGAAGACCTGCCCCTCGCCACCGTCCGCGGCGCTGGCTACCGGCTCGGCTGATGCAACGACGCATCACGATCGCATTGCTCGCGACCGCTCTCGTCGCGATCCTTTTCGTTGGTCTTGGTGTGCTTGGCCTCGCCAGCATCGGAGCCGAACGCGACGCTCGGGATCGCGTCGCGGCTCAGCTCGACGCCGTGACCGAGCTCGTCAACGGCAACGCGAACCCGGCTGGCCTCGGTTCAGCGATCGTCCGCCTCGGCGAGGCACTCGACAATTCCACGCTCACGATCGGACGACTCGGAGCCGACGGCTCACTGACGATGACGCGTCGAACTGCGGGCAACAGAAGCCTGGGCCCGGCTCTGAACGAGGACGAGCTCGAACTCGTGAGCAGCGGCGAAGCGGCGTTCACACGCGACGGAGGGGAGATCAGAGGCGTCCAGCGGGTCGATGTCGGCAACGGCCCGGCCACGATCGTGGTCATCCTCCAACGCCAGGTGGCGACCATCGGCAGCCAGGCACGTGTCTGGTTCCTCCTCAGCGCTGGTGCCGTGCTGGTCGGTGCAGCGATCGCCGCGTCGTTGTTGGCTCGGCGATTCGTTCAACCGATCCGACGAGCAACCGCCGCGACCGAGGCCATCGCACGCGGCGATCTCGGCGTACGAGTACCGGTCGACGGGAACGACGAAATCGCCGACCTTGGTTCTGGCATCAACACGATGGCTGCGGAACTCGAACGGGGTCGAGCGGCAGAACAGCAGTTCCTCCTGTCGGTGTCGCATGATCTGCGAACCCCGCTCACTGCTCTCCGTGGGTTCGGCGAGGCGCTCGAGGACGGAACGGTCACCGACACATCGAGGGCCGGAGCGGTGATCTCCCACAACGCCAACCGTCTCGGCCGGCTCGTTGGTGACCTTCTCGATCTCGGCAAGCTCGAAGCGAAGCAATTTCGATTCGACATCCAGAACTTCGATGCTGCTGAGGTCGTCGGCGCCACAGCCGCTGGCCTCGTCCCTTCCGCAGACGAGCGGGGGGTTGACCTGGTGATCAGCGCGTCACCTCCGGTGATCGTCAACGCCGACCCCGACCGTCTCGGCCAAGCGGTGGCGAACCTCGTCGAGAACGCCACGTCCTTTGCTTCATCGAAGGTGACTGTGTCGCTCGAGACCGACGGCCCCGACGCTGTTGTCACAGTCGCCGATGACGGGCCGGGCATCGACCCAGCCGACCTACCCCATGTGTTCGAACGGCTCTACGTCACCAAACTCGTGCCAGAGCGAAGCGAGAGCTCGAGCGGGCTCGGCCTGGCGATCGTTCGTGAGCTCATCGGAGCGATGGGTGGACGGGTCGATGCCGTTAGCCCCCCGTCCGGCGGGACAGCGATGGTGATGCGGCTACCGCTTGCCGACGTCGATGGCTGATCAGCAACCAACACAGCTCCTGGAGCACAACCAGACGCTGGGAGACGCCGATCTGATCAGGCCCAGTCCATCGCGGCGACGGCGATATCGACCAAGACACCGTTGATGTCGACTTGCAGCACAGCTGGGATCTCGACGCCGCGCTTGACCGAGACCAGCGCTGCGACCCCGTCAGCCCGAGCGGTCGCACTCGTGACGGTGCCGACGACGGCGCCGTCGAGCGTCAGTTCCGCACCGGGTGCGGGTGGCTCGACGGATGTCATCGAGGCCGGGTGCACCGTGCGCGGGGTGTTGTTCCCTCGTGAATCGATGCGAGCAACGAGTTCCTGGCCGACATAGCAACCTTTGGCGAAGTCAGTTGAGCGGTCGACCACGCCGGTCTCAGCCGGAATTGTCTTCTCGGCAAATTCACGGCCCATCGCTGGGCGACCAGCTTCGATCCGCTCCAACTCGACCACGCTCGAATCCCCCAGTTCGAGGTCGAGGAGATCGGCCACCGTTGTTGGATCGAGTCCGATGACGTCAGCACCAACGCTCTTCGGCCAACCGAGGTCGGCGATGACGAAGGAGGTCTCTGAGCCTGCGGCAACCGCAAGCGCTGTTCGGAGCTCGTCAACTGATGGCGCATCAGCCCCTCGAACGGCGACTGACGGTGCATCGGCGCGCAATTCGAAGGTTGCCTTGGTCCGGAGCTTGAACCGCTCGAGGCGAGCCAGCATCACCGCACCCACCCCTGCGTCGACATCCAGCCAGAATTCCTCGTCGCTCAGCCGAGAAACGCGAGTCCATGCTGTGACACGGCCGGCCGGCTCGAGCAACAACGTCCACGCCGAATCGCCAACCGCCAGCGCCTCGATGTTCTGGCTCACCTGGCCGTGAAGATAGCTGGCGGCTTCTGGTCCAATGGCCACGACGACGTCGCGACTCGTGGCAGCGGCCACCCTTCCCGACCGCAGGGCAACTTCGGACTCAGTCAGGCTCAGCATCTGCAAAGTATGCCAAGAGACCGGGTGGGACTCGCTCGAATTGGCGCGAGGATGAGAGCTGCTTGGAATGGGGCCGAGGCGGATCGACGCCCCACCACGCAACTGTTCACTGTGCTGTTTCCCACCTTCACGTTCGCTGCCTTCTTCCTTGTCGTCTACGGAGCCCACGTGTTGCTCCGCGCCCGCCCGACGGCTTGGAAATTCGCCATGCTTGCGGCCTCAGCAGTTTTCTATGGCTGGTGGGATGAACGCTTCCTGACGCTGATCGCTGGTTCGATTGTCTTCAATTGGTGGGCCGCGGCGAAGATCGACCGGGCCACCGGTCGCAAGCGGAAGCACCTCATCCGGTTCGCCGTCCTCACCAATCTGGGCCTCCTCGGCTTCTTCAAGTACTACGGCTTCTTTGTCGAGTCCTTGACGGACGCATTCGGCGCCGATCAGCCACTGCCGTTCATCGAGGTGATCCTCCCGGTCGGCATTTCCTTCTACACCTTCCAGGCAATCAGTTATGTCATCGACGTCGGGCGTCGAGACGTGCGCTCCGTGTCGTTGATCGACGTCGGAGTATTCCTCGCCTTCTTCCCCCAGCTCGTTGCTGGACCGATCGTGCGGGCCAAGGAGTTCTTACCTCAACTCGGTCGACATCGACTCGACGACGAGGTCGACTCGTTCGACGCTGCCTGGATGATCGGCCGCGGTTTGTTCAAAAAGGTTGTTGTCGCTACCTATCTCAGCGACGCCGTGGTCGATCCGATCTTCGCAGCCCCGACGGAGGCGACCAAGCTCGAACTGCTCCAGGCCATGTACGGCTATGCCATCCAGATCTACGCCGACTTCTCCGGCTACACCGACATCGCGATCGGTATCGCGCTGCTGCTCGGGTTTCGGTTCCCCATCAACTTCGACAACCCCTACCGATCGCTGTCTATTCAGGAGTTCTGGCGTCGCTGGCACATCACGTTGTCGAACTGGCTTCGCGACTACCTCTACATCCCGCTCGGCGGCAATCGGTTGGGATCGGTTCGTACATACCGCAATTTGATGCTGACCATGGTCCTCGGTGGTCTGTGGCACGGAGCGGCGTGGACGTTCGTGGCCTGGGGTTCCATCCATGGCTTCGCACTCATGATCGAACGGTTACTCGGAGTCGGAACGCCCTCAGGGCAGACACGGTTCGCCACAGTGGCCCGTTGGTTCCTCACGTTCAATGTCGTGTGCGTGGCTTGGGTTCTCTTTCGAGCGGAGACGTTCGAGGTCGCTACTGACTTCCTGAGCGGCATCGTCACCGCGCCTCTGGGCAGTGGCCTCGAATGGTGGGCGATCGCTGTGATCGTGGGTGCCCTGCTGATGCAGATGGTCCCGTCAGATCTGTTGCACACGATTCGTCAACGTGGGGCCGACACCGATCCTCTTCTCCAAGGTGCTGTACTCGGCATCTGGATCGCCTTGATTGTCGCCCTCGGCCCTGAAGGGGTCGCCCCCTTCATCTACTTCCAGTTCTGAGTCTCTTGTATGTCTGAGTTCTTTCGTCGGTTCGTCCGGCCAGCGCGAAAGCAGAGCATTTTCCGGACCGAGCGGGCCGGGGCATCTGGGGTCGGCCGTGTCTTCGGCGGCCTGGTTGCGTGTCTACTCGTCACCGCGCTGCTCAGCTCTGGCCGGCTCGTCTCGATGGCCGAACGCCAAGAGTTCGGCGCCAGTAGGGATCGTTGGCTGGTCACGGCTGAGGCCGTTGACGCGATCTCATCTCGGCTTGCCTTGGATCGGCCTGCGGCTGCAGTCGAAGCAGCGCTCGGCCGCGACGAGGTCGAGTCAGCCGAGGTGGTCCTCGGCGAACTGGCGACAACCGCTTCGTCTACGACAACCACTGCCACGACGGCACCCAGCCCTCCATCCACCGAGATCAGTCTCACAACGACCACGCCGCCGACCGTGGCAACGTCGACCACGCCGGTCACGACGACGCCATCAACCACCGCTCCCCCGCCGATTCTGGGCGAGGTATCCGTCAACGCCCCGCTGCGGGTTTGGGCAGGAGGCGACTCGCTCGGCGAGTACGTCGGCTCAGAGCTGCTCTACAAAGTTGCCGACCCCGATGTCAGCGTTGTCGAGCTCGACTTCGGCATCAGTACTGGCCTCTCCCGGCCTGACTATTTCGATTGGCCCGCCCGGTTCAGTGAGGTCATGCAACGTGAGGACCGCCCCAACGTGGTCGTCTTCATGATTGGCGGCAACGATGATCAGGATCTGAGGGTTGACGGCGAGCGAGTCGTTGTCGGCACCCCTGAGTGGCAAGCCGCCTATCGCACACGAGTGGCAACGATGATGGACATTGCCGCGTACCCAGATGTGCAGATGCTTTGGATCAACCTGCCCCCGATGCGGAACGATCGGCGCGAGTCGATCAGCCTCGAGATCAACACAGCCTTGGCGGCCGAAGCCGAGCTCCGGCCATGGGTGCAAGTGGTTGACATCGTCGACCTGTTCACCGGGCCCGATGGCGGGTACGAGCAGTTCATCGATGACCCCGACGGCAGTTCGACACGGAAGGCTCGAGCCAACGACGGCGTCCACATCACCAGGTCTGCCAGCAACTGGGTCGCCGAACTGGTCTGGGATGCCGTCTCGACACAGTGGCGCTTCGACTTCCTGACTCCAGCGACAACGGCACCTGCGACGACCGTCCAACCCATCACCGATCCGTCAACCACGACCGACGATGGGTGAACGGGACTCCCCCAATCCGCGACAGATCCTGAGGACTTCAGCGGTTGCGCTTGGCCGTCATCTTTCGGGCAGGCTCGACGGCTGACAGCAGCGCTCTGGCCTTGTTCCGACACTCGAGGTCCTCGAGCTCCGGGTCGCTGTCGGCCACCACGCCAGCACCAGCCTGAACGCTGGCCGAGCCGTCGTTGTGGCAGATCATCGTGCGAATTGTGATCGCCGTGTCGAAGTTGCCCGAGAAGTCGAGGTAGCCGACAACGCCGGCGTACGGGCCACGCTTGATCGGTTCGAGCTCGTCGATGATCTCCATCGCCCGCACCTTCGGCGCTCCCGAGACGGTCCCGGCCGGAAGCGTGGCCCGAAGCACGTCGATCACGCCGAGCTCTGGACGTAGGTCTCCAGCGACCTGGCTGGTGAGGTGCATGACGTGGCTGTAGTTCTCCAACGTCATCATCTCCTCGACCTCGAGCGAGCCGTAGGAGACAACGCGTCCGACATCGTTGCGGGCCAGATCGACCAGCATGATGTGCTCGGCTCGTTCCTTCGGGTCTTCGGCCAATTCGGCCGCCATGCGCCGATCCTCTTCATCGGTTCGGCCCCGTCGACGAGTGCCAGCGATCGGGCGTGAGATGACTCGGCCCTCTCTCACCTGCACGAGCGGCTCCGGGGAACACCCGACGATCGTGACGTCAGGCTGACGAATGAGATACATGTATGGGCTCGGATTGATCTGGCGGAGCACTCGATAGACGTCGACCGGGTCGGCGTCGAGCTGGAAGCCGAAACGCTGCGACAACACCACCTGGAAGATGTCGCCGGCGCGGATGTACTCCTTGGCGACTTCAACGGCGAGTTGGTAGCTACCACTGCCCATGGAGGACACGACTTCGGGCAGCTCGGGCTCGGCCGACGGCGGGGCGAGCATTGGTTCGTCGATGGGTCGAGCACCGGCGTCGGCCAGGTCGTCGAGACGTTGAACGGCCTCGTGATACGCAGCGTCGATCTGATCTGGCGTGGCACTCTCCGGGAGGAGCGCAACAGCGACAAGCGTGACGCGTTGGCGCCAATGGTCGAAAACCGCCATTTCGCCGATCACGTCGAAGACTGCATCGGGAAGGTCGTGCTCGGCCGGAGGAACGTTTGGTAGACGCTCGATCTCGCGGACGACGTCGTAGGAGAAGTAGCCGACGAGCCCGGACGTCAGCGGAGGGAGATTGGGAAGCTGCGGGGCTTTGTACCGCTCCAGCAACGACTCGATCAGCTTGAGCGCGCCCTGGTCGAGGGGAAGGTCAGTATCCGGGAGTTCACCCCTGATCTCGATGTTGTCTCCCCTCGCAACAATCGTCGCATGCGGGCGGCGGCCGATGAAGCTGAAGCGGCTCCAGCGCTCGCCGTTCTCGACAGACTCGAGCAGGAACCCGGCGTCGTCGGCGACGGTGCGCAGGAAAATCGCTACAGGGGTCGTCAGGTCGGCGAGCAGCTCGCGGGTGACCGGGACGGCCCGGTGGTTCTCGGCGAAGGATCGGAACTCTTCGATCGTGGTCGGCTCGGTTGTATTTGATCGCGAAGTGCTCATGAGCCGAACGCCCGATAGAAGCAGCTGTGTTCGCCGGTGTGACATGCACCATTGCCGGCCTGCTCGACCTTGAACAGCAGGGTGTCGCCGTCGCAGTCGTAGGCGGCGGATCGGACAAACTGGTGATCGCCCGATGTGTCGCCCTTGCGCCACAGCTCGTTGCGGGATCGGCTCCAGAACACGGTGCGCCCTTGGTCGAACGTGGCAGCGAGAGACTCGGCGTTCATCCACGCCATCATCAACACGTCGCCGGTGTCATCGTCTTGGACAATCGCAGGGACAAGCCCTTGCTCGTTGAACTGCACGGCATCCAACTGCTCAGCGGTCACATCTATCACCCGCCGCACCCTACCAACCCCCTCTCCCACCAAACCCCGGGTTTCTGACCCTCACTTTCGATAGTCCCGGCCCCCGAATCAACCGGCATCCAGGCTCTCACCCGATGGATCGAGGACAAACCGCAGGTGTGTTTCGACCTCCGTCCAACGGTGCACGACCTCGTCCCAGGTAAATCGAAGAACCCTCCACCCGTGACGGACCGCTCGGCGGTCTCGGCGAGCGTCCTGCTCTCGGGCAGCGATGCTGGAATGCCATGCTCGCCCGTCGACCTCGATGATGACGCGCCACCCTTCGAGGCCGAAGTCGACGACGCCCTTGAGCCCGTCGAACCACGGCGGCCGGAACTGCGACGTGATACTCGGCAATCCGGCCGCTTGGTAGTTGATCAGGAACCGCCGTTCAAGTGCTGAAAGGTCAGCGTCTTCTCCAGTGAGAAGCAGTCCGAGCCGACTCCGGCGGTGTTGGACACCCCGACGTCCGCGGCGAGCCAGCGACATGTCGCAAGCTTGGAGCTCGCTCTCGGTCAGAACAGTGTGACTCAGCGCCGAGGTGATCAGACGCTCACTCACCCCGGGCCCGACCATCGGGACCAGTTCACAAACAGTCCGGGCAATCGTCAGCGTGCGGATGCCATCGACCGAGCAGATGTCGACCTTCGGCAGATGACCAGACTGGCGGACTTGAGCCAACGCCGAGCGATTCGTTCCCGAGCGAGGAACGACAATCTGAGGAAGCCCAGGCGGCAAAGGAATCGAAAGGCCGTGCAACTGTGCAGCGGTGTGCAAATCGGCGGCGCTCCCGCTGACGGATAGGACCGCTGCGGCCACGGTCCAACGGTCGCCAGCTGTCTCGAACAAGCGGTAAATGCCTGGTCCGATTGGGCGAAGGATGCTCGATCGCATCCATCGGTCGATTCGTTGATTCGACATCCCCGCATCACGAAGGAGGGCTCGAGTCACCAGGCCATGATTGGCCATGGCAACGCCGGTGGCATCGATTTGTGACTTCATCTTGTTCCCCTTGCTCGGCCCGCAGACCACTCTTTTCAGAGGGAGCACAGGGCTCCGACGAACACGGGGCTGAGACCATCGAAACTGATGGTCAGAAACCCGGGGTTCGGTAGGGGAAGTTTGAGAAGGGAAAGGAAGAGGGTGTGGGCCTAGAGGTAGAGGCCGGTGGGGGAATCGTCGAGACGTTTGGCGGCGACGGCGTGAATGTCGCGCTCCCGCAAGATGATGTAGTCGCTGCCGCCGACTTCGACTTCGTAGCGATCCTCGGGGTTGAACAGCACCCGATCATCGAGTTCCATCGAGCGAACACTCGGCCCTGTCGCCACGACAAGGCCCCACGTCAACCGCTTGCCCACCTGTGCGGTGGCAGGAATCAAGATGCCACCGCTCGACTTGCGATCACCCTCAGCGCCCTCGAGCTCAACCAGAATACGGTCGCTCAACATCTTGATGGGCAGCTTGCCCCTCGCGTCGCGCTTGGCCTTCGATGCTGCTTTGTCCTCTGGCACAAGCCGAACGCTACCGTGCCCCGACATGACCGCCGCCAACGATCTCGCTCCAGAACGGCTGGCGCTCACCACGAGTGACGGTCTTCGGCTCAGAGCCGAATGGCGCTCGGCCCCCGTGGAGACTTCGCTACCGACCGCAGTGTTGTGCCATCCGCACCCACTCCACGGCGGCAACATGCATGCCAGCGTGATCGACCGCCTGTTTGATGCCCTGCCGGCGATCGGCGTCCCGGCGCTGCGCTTCAATTTTCGAGGTGTCCAAGGGTCAGACGGGCGCCACGATCATGGCGATCGGGAACGGCTCGACGTCGCAGCAGCGATCGACTTCGCAATCGATCGGCGACCAGACACACCAGTCCGACTGATTGGGTGGTCGTTCGGCGCCGACCTCGCCCTCGCCACCATCCACGACACCATTGACGCGTGGGTGGCCATCGCTCCCCCACTACGGGTCGTCGACCTTGCCGACATGCCAGCTGGCTCGGACCCCCGACCGAAGCACCTCATCATCGGCGAGGACGATGCCTTCCGGCCGCCGGCAGAGGCGTCTGCAGCCACCGCCGATTGGCCAAATACTCAGATCGACGAAATCCCGGGCGCCGACCACTTCTTCGGCGGCGGCGCGCTCGACCGTCTCCTCGAGATCGTCGTTGCTGGTCTTCAACCGCTTGAGAGCTGATCGAAGACACGCAAGATCTGCCGCGCCTCAGGTCGCCCTCGTTGCTCAGTGGCCGGCCCGCTCAGCTGTCGGCGACGAGTACCCCGTCCTTCCACACACGGAGAATACGGGTGAGGGCTTCAGGCTCTGCCGATGGATCACCGTCGACAGCGAGAATGTCTGCTGGCATCCCGGGAGCGAGTCGACCCCGTTCGGGCCGCCGACACGCATCGGCCGCCGAGCTCGTGATCGCTCGTAAGGCTTGCTCGATGGTCATGCCAGCATCGAGCAGCGTCGGCAATGCGTATGGCAAGACGTCGTGTGGCTTGAGCCCATGGATGCCCGCATCGGTCCCGACCACCACCGTGCCCCCCTTGGCGTGGACCCGGCCGAGTGCATCGTTGATCACTGGAACGGCCTCGTCCCACGGTGGCGGCATCCGCGGTGTGCGGTTGTTTCCCCAGGTCGCAGACAACGCGACGTCTGATTGGGCCAGGCGATCGAGCAGTTCCGGCGGGGGCGCGCTCTCCATGGATTCGGTGAAGAAGGTGCAGTGCTCGATCGTGTCGACCCCACAGTCGACCGCCATCGCGATGCCATCGACACCGTGACAATGGGCCGCGACCGGGAGGCCCGCCCGATGAGACTCGTCGATCACGAGTCGGACATCAGACTCGGAGAATTGCGACATCCACAGAGGGAACGATGGGGTCATCGCTCCCCCTGTGACCATCATCTTCACCACATCACAGCCTCGTTCGACGCGCTCAGCCACCGCAGCCCGTAACTGGTCGGCTCCCTCCGCCTCACCTCCGAGATACCAGCAGTGTCCACCTGGCGGAGTGATAGGCGGGCCTGCGCTGCAGATGGTTGGAAGGTCGGGGTCTCCTCGCAGCGCAAGCGTCACGAAGCCGCGGTCACCCAGATCTCGGAGCGTCGTGACGCCACCGAGCAGGGCGCGTCTGGCATTGCTACGAGCTCGCTGGGTCAACTCGTCGTCGGACAGCCCAACGACCTGCTCCTCGAGGGTTCCCCGACCGTCGAACACCAGATGCTGGTGGCAATCGACGAGGCCGGGCAGCAGGGTGACATCGCCGAGATCTGTGACCTCGACCCCGTCGGGAACCCGGTGACCGACGCTCAGAATCTCAGAGCCCTCGACGACAACCACCGGATCGTCGACGAAGTCGAAACCATCGAAGAGTCGAGCTGCCCGGAGTCCCCACATGTCGAGCGAACATAGTCGAGACCGGGGGCTCACAGCCTCGAAGGTGAGGGCCAGAGACCCGGGGCTTGGGCGCTGTCGTCGAACCTGGAGGCCTAGAGGCGGGGCGGGGAGAAGCCGTCCGGGATGATGATGTCGTCTGGCGAGAGTTCGGCGATCGACGACTTTCCGAGACCGAGCAGGGTCGAGTCGAGTCCGCCACGCAACACGTCGAGCACGTTCTCGACACCGGCCTGCCCGTTCGCAGCGAGACCCCACAAGTAGGCCCGACCAATCATCACCGCGTCGGCGCCGAGGGCGATCGCCTTGGCGATGTCGCTGCCGCGCCGAATGCCGCCGTCCATCAAGATCTGGACCTCGCCGCCCACTGCGCCACGGATCTCGGGCAGCACGCGAATCGGAGCTGGCGAGCCGTCGATGTTGTTGCCACCGTGGTTCGACACCGAGATGGCGGTCGCTCCCGCTTCGACGGCTCGACGAGCTTCGTCGGCACGGCCAATACCCTTCACCATGAATTCTCCGCCCCACTCTTCACGAAGAGACGCGACGTCAGCCCAGCTCGGCGGCGGTGTGCCCATCCAAGCGCCGTAGGCCTCGAAGAATCCTGGCACCGGCTGATCGCCAACCACGAAGTTCGGAACGCCGAGTGCTGGCAGTGCCCCTGACTTCACCCAGTCGAGCAACCAATGGGGCCGGGTGATCACGTCTGGCGCGTTGGCGATCGCTGTCTTGAGGTCGATCTTCTCCGGGATCGACGGGCTACCCCAATCCCGCCCGTGGGAGAATGACCAGTCGAGCGTGAGGATGAGGCCCTTCGCCCCAGCAGCCTTGGCCCGCTCCATCCGAGCGGACATCGAGTCGCGATCGCCGGCCCAGTAGATCTGGAAGAAGAGGCTCGGGTTTGCCTCCGCTACTTCTTCGATCGGCTTCGAGCCGAAGGAGCTCAGCCCAACCGGGATCCCCCTGGCCGCGGCGGCCCGAGCGACTGCCACCTCACCGTCGGGGTGTACCGCCTGAACACCGGTTGGCGAGATCGAGACCGGCATCGAGGCGTACTGCCCCATGATCGTGGTCTCCAGGTTCCGCTCCGCGGACTGTCCCGCCGTGACTGGGCGAAGACCGAGTTCGTCGAAAGCCGACAAGTTGTCGTTCATCGACAGCCCGGCCTCGGAGCCAGCAATCAGCGCGGCATAGACCGAGCGCGGTAGACGCTTCTTGGCCCGCTTCTGGGCAACAGCAACAGTCTCGAACCAGTCATTGGCCACGAGGGACTCCTTCTCAGACGAAGCGCTGACGATAGAGGGCGCGATACGCCGACCGCACTTCTGTCAGTCAGGCGGGCGGACCGGAACTCCGGCGGCGATCAGCGCGTGTTTGGCATCGGCCACCGTGGCTTCTCCGAAGTGGAAGATGCTGGCGGCAAGCACAGCCGTCGCTCCACCTTCGATCGCTCCAGGAGCGAAGTCGTCGACGCCACCCACACCACCAGAGGCGATGATGGGCACGCCGACGGCATCGGCAACGGCGCGGGTCATCTCGATGTCGAAACCGTCGCGCGTGCCGTCGCGGTCAATGGAGTTGACCATGATCTCACCTGCGCCCAGGTCGACCACACGGCGAACCCACTCGATCGCGTCGATCCCCGTTGCCTCGCGACCGCCTTTGACGAAGATCTCGAAGCCGCTCTTGGTGTCAGCACTGCGCTTGGCATCGATGGCGACAACACAACACTGCGACCCGAATTCAGTCGCGATTTCCGACACCAACGCTGGGCGAGCAACCGCCGCTGAGTTGATCGAGACCTTGTCGGCGCCAGCCCGCAGCAGCTTGCGAGCATCATCGACGCTGCGGATGCCTCCGCCGATCGTGAAAGGGATGAACACCTGCTCGGCCACGGCTCGAGCCATCTCGACCGTGGTGTCGCGTCGCTCGTGGGTTGCCGTGATGTCGAGGAAGATGAGCTCGTCGGCGCCCTGCTCGTCGTAGCGAGCCGCCAACTCGACGGGATCACCGGCATCGCGAATACCGACGAAGTTGACGCCCTTGACCACCCGGCCTTGATCCACATCGAGGCAAGGAATCACTCGTACGACCACATCACTCATTCGGCTACTCCGCTCTCTGATCGCTCATCGAAAGCAAGGCCGAGCGCTTCCAGCGCACTGCTCACAGTGAACGCACCCTCGTAGAGCGCCCGGCCGGTGATCGCACCGGCGAAATGGCGGCCATCGACCGAGATCGATGCGAGCGTCAGTAGATGCTCGATCGTCCCGACGCCGCCAGAGGCGATCACGGGAATGGAAGTGGCAGCCAACAGCGAAGTGAGGCCGTCGACGTCTGGCCCAGCGAGCGTGCCGTCGACCGAGATCTCGGTGACCACGAGCGCTTCGACACCGTCGTCGGCGTACTGGGCCGCCAGGTCCTTCACGGTGCGGCCCGTACGTTCGGTCCAGCCGTGGGTGGCAACCTCATCACCGTGAGCATCGAGGCCAACCGCCACCGAGTGTTCAGCCGCGACAGCCCGAACGAGTTCGGGTTGTTCGACTGCGGCAGATCCGATGACGACGCGAGACACCCCGAGGTCGAACAGGGCCTTCGCTGCATCGACGGAGCGGACGCCTCCACCGACCTGGACGGGCACGTCGACGGCCGCACAGATCTTGGCGATGACCGATCGGTTGACAGGGTCACCTGACTTGGCCGCATCGAGATCGACCACGTGGAGCCACTCGGCGCCCTCAGCAACAAACGCCGCGGCCTGGGCCGCAGGGTCGGTGCCGTAGACAGTCTCCTGGTCGTAGTCGCCCTGGTAGAGACGTACGGCGTTGCCGGCGCGGAGGTCAATCGCGGGATAGAGCTGCATCAGGCATCGGCCTTGGCATCGGCCGAGCGCGAAACTGCGGCGAGGTTGACGAAGTTGCGAAGAAGCCCAAGTCCGGCCTTGGCCGACTTCTCAGGGTGAAACTGGGTGGCCCAGGTGGTGCCGGTGTGAACTGCCGCCGTCTGCGGGCCGCCATAGGCACACGTCGCAGACACATTTGGGCCGGGAGGGCCAACGAGGCTGTGCACGAAGTACATCCAGGCCCCGTCGAGGCCGGCAAGCAGCGGATCGGCAGCACCGACCTCGGTCAGATCGATGCGGTTCCATTGCATCTGCGGACGAATGGAGGTGTCGGGCAGCCAGTCGACTGTGCCAGGGAGAATCCCGAGACCTTCCACGCCTGGGCTCTCTGCTGAGCCCTCGTACATCATCTGCATACCGACGCAGATCCCGATGAAGGGTCGAGCGTCAGCCGCAGCGGCGATCGCAACATCGGCGAGGCCGGCATCGTGGAGCGCACGCATGCATGCGCCGAACGCGCCGACACCAGGCAGCACCACGGCGTCGGCAGCGGCGATCAGTCCGTGATCAGCCGTGAGGTGAGCATCGGCGCCGACGTGACGCAGGCTCTGGTGCGCTGAGTGAAGATTGCCGATGCCGTAGTCGAGGACGGCGAGAAGCGGAGCCTCGCTCGTGCTCACGCTTCGTCGCTCTCGACAGCAAGCGAGCCCTTCGTCGACGGGATGCCGCCGCCCTGGATCGCCACGGCATCGCGCAGGCAGCGCGCAAGGCCCTTGAACGACGCCTCGATCACATGGTGGGTGTTTCGACCGGCCAGCTTGGTCATGTGCAGCGTGATGCCAGCGGCGGTGGCGAAGCTCTGGAAGATGTGCTCGGCCAATTGGGGGTCGAACGGCGGCGTGCCGAGCGGGATCGATTCCGGCATCTCGACATCCCACACGAAGAACGGTCGCCCTGACAGATCGAGTGCAACTTGGATCAGGGCTTCGTCGAGCGGGTAGAGCCCGCTGGCGAATCGACGGACACCGGCCTTGTCACCAACGGCGTCCTTGAAGCACTCGCCAAGCAGAATCGCCGTGTCTTCCACCGTGTGGTGCGAGTCAACATGGAGATCGCCCTTTGCTTGCACCGACAGGTCGAAGCCACCGTGACGGCCGATCTGATCGAGCATGTGATCAAAGAAGGGCAGGCCAGTGTCGACCGACACTTGGCCGGATCCGTCGAGGTCGATCGAGATCTCGATCGTGGTCTCGCCGGTCGCTCTGCTCTTGGTTGAAGTGCGCTTGCTGGCTGGGGGTGTGCTCATGCGATGGCCTCTCGGAAGGCGTTCAGGAATCGAGTGTTGTCGTCGGGAGTGCCGATCGTGACCCGAAGGCAGCCGGCGAGATGGGTCCAGCTGGCGGTGTTGCGCACCAGGATCGACGCGTCGAGCAGCCGTTGCCAGATCTCGTCGCCGTTGGCTTCCGGCGGCCGAAACAGAATGAAGTTGGCGCCCGAGGGCCAGACGGTGGCACCCATGTCGTTGAGCGCAGCCTGGATGCGGCCTCGTTCCTCGACGATCGACGACACCCGTTCTTCCATCTCGTCGAGAAAGTCGAGTGCGACGAGACCAGCCGCCTGCTTCATGGCATCGAGGTGATACGGAAGAACGACCTTCTCGAGATCCTCGACCAACCAACTCGGGGCCAACAGGTAACCAAGCCGAGCTCCGGCCATGGCCCAGGTCTTCGAATAGGTGCGGGAGACGACCAGGGGCGTGTCGTCGCCAAGCAGGGACTCGCCAGCGAACGGCGAGAACTGCCCGTAGGCCTCATCGAGCACAAGGAGGCCACCGACCTCGGCCACCGCGTCGAGGACCGCCTTGATCGTGTCGGTTGGTTCGACGATGCCCGTCGGATTGTTTGGCGAACACAGGAAGGTGACCGCTGGCCGCTCGGTGAGGATCGTCTCGACGGCAGCGGTGGGATCGACGAGGAATTTCTCATCACGTTGGACCTCGACGGTGCGAGCACCGGTGAGGCGAGCGATGTGGCCGTGCAGTGCGTAGGTCGGCTCGAACGTGAGCACAGTGCGGCCAGGGCCAGCGAACGTGAGGAGCACGGTCTGGAGCACTTCGTTTGAGCCGTTGGCGCAGAAGACCTGCTCTGGGCCGAGGCCGTGCAGTTGGCCGATGGCCGTGCGCAACGCGATGGCTCCCCTGTCTGGGTACCGATGCCACGCTATGTCTCGGGCGGCCGCAGCGACCGCTTCGCTGAACCCAGCCGGGGGTGGGCCAGGGGCCTCGTTGGTGTTGAGGCGAACCTCGACGTCGACCTGGGGAGAGTGGTAGCCATCCAGAGCGGCGAGATCATCTCGAATCGTGGGTCGACTCATGAGGGACCGCTGCCCTTGCCGGCACGGTCGAGCGCGTTGCGATCGAGCGCGTTGCGATCGAGGCGCAACTGGACCGATGCGGAGTGGGCGGCAAGACCCTCGCGGTCAGCGAGCGCGATCACGTGTGGGCCCAGTTCGTCGATGCCCTCTGGGTCGATGGTGACGACGTGGTGGTCTTTGCAGAAGTCGCCGACCTTCAGCGCGCTCGAGAACCGAGCCGAGCCGTAGGTCGGCAGTACGTGCGATGGTCCGGCCACGTAGTCACCAACGGATGCGGGCGAGAAGTTTCCGCAGAAGATCGCCCCGGCGTTCCGCACGGTGACAGCGACGGCTTCGGCGTTCTCGATCTGGAGCTCGAGGTGCTCTGGCGCAATCGCGTCGATCACGGCCACGGCCGCCTCGGGCCCGTCGACCAGAGCGACGTACCCGCCAGCCTCGAGCGTGGCGCGAATGTCGTCGGCGCGGGGCGCTTCGGCCAGGAGCTTGTCTCCGGCTTCGCAGACGGCGTCGGCAACCGCTTCGTCCCATGTCACGAGCCAGGCCAAGCCGTCAGGCCCATGCTCGGCTTGCACCATTACATCGATCGCCGCGAACGCAGGGTCGGCGGTGTGATCGGCGACCACGACGACTTCGGAAGGGCCAGCAAACGCTGCGGCGACACCAACATCGCCGGACACCTGCTGCTTGGCGATCGCAACGTAGACATTGCCGGGGCCGGCAATGACGTCGACCGGGGCAATCGAATCGGTGCCATAGGCCATAGCGCCAATGGCTTGGGCGCCACCGACGGCGTAGACCTCCGAAGCCCCAGACAGACGAGCCGCTGCCAGCACTGAGGGAGCTACGCCCCCGAACTCAGCAGACGGAGGAACACAGACGATGACGTCCTCGACACCGGCGACCCTGGCCGGCACGACGGTCATGATCACGGTGCTTGGATACTCGGCTCGACCGCCGGGGACATACATGCCCGCCCGGTCGACGGGCCGCTGGTAGGCCCTGATGCGCATGCCCGGCCGCTCGATGAGCTCGGGCGCCCGCCGCTGGTGTTGATGGAATGCCTCGACATTTGCGATGGCGACATCCATCGCCGCTCGCAACGCTGGTTCGAGCGCCTCGACGGCTGCGTCGAGATCGGCGTCCGAAACCCGCACGGCATGGAGCTTCACACCGTCGAACTTCTCGGTGAGCTCGAGCAAGACAGCGTCCCCCTCGGCCTTCACCCGGTCGAGAATCTCGCGAACGGTGGCGACAGGACCATCGCCGGCGATCTCGGGACGGGGTAGCAGATGCGCGACGTCGGTGCCGTGACCTCGCAAGTCCAACCGATTCAGCATGATGCTCCCGTCAATCTGTCGCACGCCGCTCGTCGGGTGCACACAAGGACAAACGGTACCGTGCCCTCCGTCGGCTCGTCCTACCGTTATCCACCACGTACCAGGAGTTTCTGTGCCTCTCGACACCAGCGCCCTCGGGTCGGTTTCCCTCTCACTCGAAGATCTCCTGACGCGGCTGCGTGAGCTGGCCGGCGACACACACGAGGACGACGAGATCGCAAACGAACTTCGCGAGGTCGAACGCCAGCTGAACATGGCGTCGCGACGATTACAGAAGGCCCTTCGTCGTCTCTGAGCGACACCGGCGCCAACCCCAAAATCACGTCAGCGCCCCCGAGGGGGCGCCGACGGAGCGACAGGGGCGGCGGATCCCCTTGTCGCATTTAACCAGGTGGCGGGAACCTGGTTGAGAACCAACGTACTTCGCGCCTGTTCGCTGTTGTGGGACCACTTTGAAAGATTCATGTTTGCATCTGCGAACTGCAACAACAACCAGCGCGTCGCAGCTCGATCGCCCAGACTGTTGGGGGCTTTCCGTCAGCCAGGCACCGTGCTCGAGGGGCAGAACGACGCGAGCACACAGTCCTCGCATCGCGGTCGCCGAGCAATGCAGACGCGCCGGCCATGGAGGATCAAACGCAGCGAGAACTCACCGCGTTCGGCCGCAGGCACCATCGGGTTCAGCTCCATTTCGACCTTCACCGGATCGGTCAGCGTCGTGATGCCGAGCAAGTTGCTGAGACGCAGGACATGCGTGTCGACGGGCAGACCCGGCAGATCGAGGGCGACGCTGCGCACGACGTTGGCGGTCTTGCGGCCAACGCCGCCAAGGGCTGTCAAGTCCTTGTAGCTGGTCGGCACCTCGCCATCGTGATGATCCATCAGCTGCTGAGCGCACTTGGTGATGCTCTTGGCCTTGTTGCGGAACAGCCCGAGCGTGCCGATGAGACTCTCGACCTCGGACAGCTCAGCCTCAGCCAGCGATTCAGCGTCAGGGAAGCGAGCAAACAGGCCGGGCGTTGCTTTGTTGACGCCAACATCGGTCGCCTGGGCCGAGAGAATCGTGGCGATCAAGAGCTGGAAAGAGTTCTCATGATCGAGTTCGCAGATCGCCTCGGGGTATTCGCCCTTCAACAACTCGTGTGTGCGTTGCGCTCGGCCCTTCGGGGTACGTGGTCGTGCCATTGGCCGGAGGGTAGCTCGCCGCCGCAAGAGGCATCCCGCCAAC